>JGI24158J21664_10002653_pt1 | contig 21939 bp, 13 predicted proteins | sample Ectturendosymbi3_FD_21664 | JGI IMG/M metagenome (IMG submission 21664)
GTTGACTTGTTTGTCACAGTGCCCGTTATCCAGGACGGTGGTGTGTGTGCTCACGCGCGCTGTTAGCCACCACGGTGTTGTGTGCGGGTGTGCGCGAGTCCGTGCCGAGCAGAGACGCTCTCTCGATCTCGCCGCGCACTCGCAAAAACAACCACACAAGTGTTCCACATTCCATCGGCGACACGTGACAAGCCAACAGTGGTTGTCGCGAACTTTTTTGGTGTCGCGTCTCTGTCTTGTTCAGTGGCACAATGCTCTTTCGGTGTGTGTCTTGTTGTTTGCAAAAAATCTGATCACTGACCACAATCAGAAGCTTTCATGCATCCCACCCAACCCACATCGAACGGGAACAGTTGTCATTTATTCGTGCCTTTCGAACACTGGTGTTAGCTGTGAAGCGGTTACTCTGTGTTTTCGTGAACGTTTTGTGCGCCACACCCTTTTAAGCTACAAATTTGCGGCAATTTTCTGACGCAGTCAAACGCGTTTCATGAGCCGTTATTAATGGGCATGTGGATTTTTCGAAGCACAAGGTGTTTATCTGTGCTCCGCGACGAGAGTGCGCGGAAATCGGAACAAGCTGCCCGCTGAGGACTTGTGTCCAGTTGCACATCTTGTACCAACGTGAGTTAGCGCTGAGTCAAGTAATGCAACAGGACGCGCAAGAAAACGAGTAAAATTGGATCGGGTGGACCGCGATAAAATCAGATTTCTTCAATGTACCAATTAATACACCCATCTGTTCGAACATTAGAAAGCAAGACTTGTCTTTGTGTGTTCTTCCTGTTCACTGAAAAACCCTTTTGCACGCGGTCTTTCCCAGCAACGCAGCAAATCGATATTCTGCCTCGCCTTCATCACGCCAGCCCGAATGATCTGGCCCCTTGCGACAGTTCATTAAGTTCAAATTGCAGCGGCGGCGATTCAGGCCGGGATTGTCGACGTTGGTGTGCAGAGACGTCAGGTGTCCGTGCCAAGAAGCAAGCGAATGCTTCCCTGCGCATAAAGCAAAGAATAATTTCGGCCATCTTGCCCTCTGAAAATCCATCCTTAAATTCTGTCCATGCTGATGTTGATCGACGTTGAATTCAAAGAAAGGACGTAGGCTTTGTTCAAGTTTTATTCAAATGCTCGTGTTCGTGTTTTTGCCGCAGTGCTTAGTAACCGCTTTGAACGACCTGAGGTTTCGAAGTAAGCCGATGTCAAAATCGCCCCATTAGATCAAAGTCTGCCACTAAAGAGCAATGCGTGACTTGTATGCTCTTTGTGTGCGCTGGAGTAGGTCCAATCAGACCCGTATGTTGTTTGTTTTCTCTTCCTTCCGCTCTCGTGGATCGTATGTTGTTTTTCTTTTTTCTCTTCCCGCCGCGCCCCTGTAATTGAGCTCTTTTTTCTGATCTGTTCGTCGCACAACCTCTTCGCCTTTCGAGACGAAAACAAGGGGTGTCGTCGTGAAGTGTAAACAGGGTAACGGCAGACCTTCCCGCTTACATCAACCAATCCACTTCCATAAAGCTCTCATGCGAGTGCCGCCCGCGTCTTTGACGGCAGTCAGTGATTTCGCAAAAAGCGCTTCACTTGTTTCGGATCATGTCGCTTCTTATTCTTTTTTTGTCCCATTAGTCGCTCATAAGTACATACGGACGTATTTTCTCCCATAGTTTTCTTTGCTTCAGTGAGTATTTTAAACTTTGTATTTCCTTATATGTTTGAGTTCGACCTGAAGAAAACCTCGACTTTTATATTTTTTAGAGTACATTTTAACCTTTGTAATAAGCCTTAAATTTTGAAGACTTGACATCAACTAGTAGTTTGTGCATACCGTACATTGTGTCCGATAACTGGCTCGTACCTAACCTTTGCCTGTATTCTCGGTGAGAGCCATCGATAGTTTGTTAACTGCACTGTCTTTGATCTTACAATCAAGGATATGGGATGACAGAGTGGTCGGTGGCATGGTGTTTGTGTAATGTGGGCTGAGTGCTGTGCGGTGTAACAGGATACCGACCATGGCAAGGCGTGTTTCATATTCATCTTTCGCGTCGGTCTCGCGTTGCTCGATGAAGGCGCGTCGCGCCATTGTCCCGCGCTCAAAAACGAGAAAAACATCCTTTACGGTCGTGTTGTTTACCAGTAGAAGCGCATAGCGTGCGCGCTGTAGGCGGGCTACGGACGAGAAGCACGCTGCGCACCTGGCGTTCTAACGTAATGCGTTCTTCATGACTGCCGAGCGCTTCACCACGCTTTGTGAGTTACCGAAACAGGTTGCCTGCCGCATCCAACAAAACAACCCAACGCGGCTCGTCTCAGCAGTGAGTTGCTGTATCAGACGGGTCAGTGCGATGGCAAACCGAAAGTGATTTTGTGAAAACCTACGACAAAGCTAAATCAGTTTCGTAAATTTGATTTTGTTTGCGTAGCAGGCAGTTGGAGTTTCCAACTTTCAATACGTACCGCTATTTGAATTACCACCCGTGTTTGAATAGTCAAGGGTGTGAACAGGACACTCATCGTCAACACCTGTCAATATAGATGCGAAATGCTGGTTCAGGACTGGGGTCAAGTGCCGGTCACCGCGCCGCTCTTTATAGAGTGGACGACCTTGAAAGCTGCCCTCTCATGTCTTGGCTCAGAGTTTGTCCATTTTCAAAACCGGTCCCAGCAGCCACACGCCAATTTTACCAATGGTACTTAAAGCTGCGTGGTTTTGTCAATGTGGTTTTCGTAATGCGATTTGCAATAGTCTCTCTGCGCTCTTGTCATTTGTGCAGTGTGCCGCAACTTTTTCCGCTTCAGTGGGCGGTGCATTTAATAATAACCACGTGTTCTGTTGGGAGATTGGTTTAGTGTACGTAATAGCGACACAAGACTGTACTCAATCGTTACTCCCCTTTGGTGTAATGTTACTCAATCGCGTGCTGTACTGTCCCTGACTCTTGTTCATAGCTACATGGTAAACAAGCTGGCTGAATACCAAAAATGATCCCAAGCTCTATTGGAATTTTGGACAATGGGAACCAGGAAGTAGGTACCCTCAGGCGCTAAAGACAGGTTTAGGCGCTGAAATTCGATCAGGAGGATTCCGTTTCATAATATATGCAACCTATGCGTAGTAGTAATCTTTCTTTGGTTTGCTGTATCTGTTTTCACAATAAATGGAAGTATGGCAAGGCATTACCTTCTCAGAGAAAATATTTTTTTCGTTATATTTGCTATTTCACTTGGGTAGGAATTAAGCAACACAACCATGATTTTAAGATCAACTGCAAGTGCATCTCTGTTGGCTTCAATTCGTAAATGGTTTCATAGTTTGTGATCCATCGTACTTTTGATCAGCATTGTTTTGAAATTAATATCATTTGCTTGGTGGAATAGCGTTTGATCGAGAAAATAACCCACACGCTTTCAACCACACTGTGGTTACAAGAACATTAATTCACAAATTTTTTTTGTAGCCGCAGTTAAACTCGAATTGTTTTTCTTTTCGCAGAACCCGGGTCAGTCCTGTTCAGACATGTGTGGCATGTGACGCTCGACAACAAGGAGCTTGAGCTTACCAACAGCAATCTACTGATGCACCTTCACGGACCACATCGAACATGTTTGACCCACGACAGCATGGTTTTCGTTCATGTCAACAGTTCTGGCGGATGGGACACGTCACGCGGCGATCCCATCGAGATCCCTATCAGCAGCATTCGAGTGTGCGGTCATAAAGAAACTCTCTTTTTTATCGTGCCAGGCCGAGGTTCTGGAATTGGGAGTGGGGGGAAGTTGTGGATGGACCTGGGTGACGAAGCAATGGCGTCACAGATGCACCACACCATTGTCAACGTCATGTATGCGGCGAAACAAGAGGAGGCGCTCAACTACCGCCATCGATCCTACAGCTCGGGTTCGAACTCCGGCCGAGTCAGGTCGACGCGTTCCTATCATAACAATCCCCCACCGAAACACATCGGAATGGGCAAAGCGCCAGGAACCTCGTCGTCGAGCAAAAGGATAAGATGCGACAGTTTGCCAGGGACTCATGTTGCAGGGTTGCATCACTCCCGCCCGCGCACTGGCAGCGAGGGGGAACACACCATGAAGCGTCCGACACACTTGAACAGTTTCCGCTCCCCGTACGGCTCGCACAGTCCTGGAGTGCAGAGGTTCCTGAAGAAGCGGTGCCATGCCCGTCATTGCGTCAACCACATCCACACGTCGTCGTTCTCAAGCAGCTGTCAAAGTTCGAGCGAAGCTTCCAGCACCGAACAGCTCAACATCAACCATTCTTGGGACTCGAGTCCATATTCTCTGTTGGCCAATGGCGCCGCGGTCGGGCAGGCTTCAGACTTGGCGGCTCGTGACAGCGCTGAGCGTTCTATAACACCTGACCAAAACCTCCCCACCAGCTCTGCACCCCCCGTCCACCTCGAGGACCTTTCAGTCGGTTACCGTTACTGTCCAAACTGTTCTATCCCCTTGCACTCTCATCCTGTGTGCGACGCTTTCTTTAACCCTGTTGAGCAGGCCCCCCCGCCCCCGAATGAACAGGCCCCCTCCATCCCACTCGGGGTGTCGTCGCACACACCGGAGTACGTGAACTTTCCAGTCCATTCTCGTACACATTCGTTGGACGACAGCCTGAGTCACAGCACGGCTGCGTCATCGTTATCCACGTCACCACAGCAACATTCTCTCTTTCAGCTGAGTGCGGATCATCAAAACTTCCCGGCGTCAAAACCGATAACCTGTGTGAGCCACTCCCCGTCCCACCCGGCCCTGTCCGACCAGGGCTCGTGCAGTTCCTCTGCCGGGACCGCGCACGAAGACTACACCCTCATGGACTGCGAAAGTGTCAACAAGTACCCGCACCACATCAGCTCCAGTCAGAGACAACCACATTCGGGAAGTACTATTATTGCTAAGCTTGTCTCGTTCACGAACAGCATGACATCATCCGGCGTGACGTCAGCGTCGACTGATCAGGCTTCAAGCGTTTATACTCCTATGACGGCCGCTACGTCATCGCCCCATTCTGGCGCGGAAAGCGTGCCACCCGCGAAAAGCAGCTCGTACGTTTTCATGCGGAGCTTCACCTTGCCATCGGCGCCGCAGGACATCGAGAAAAGGCGGCGCTCCGTCCCAGCTAATCTTTCCAGGAACGGTTCTGCGTTGAACGGAAGCTTGTCGGTCTATGGCCACTCCCCGGACAAATACAGCGCCGGCAGCGCCCCTTGTAGCTTTTGTGCGGGCAGCGATTCCGTTGGAACGAGGCCAGGCGATGGCAACTGCTGCTTCCGCCCCTCCCAATCCCCCCATTCCAGCTGCCAGGTAAAGCTGCCGGAAAGTTGCGGGGGGGGAGATGTCGCTGACTCCTGTTCGGGGGACCCGTCAGTGGGCGGCGAGCAGCACGTGACCACCCCCCCTGTCAATGATGAGCAGCGTCTGTCAGCGACCAGGCCGTTGGCCACCTCCAACTATCTGGACATGCGCCCCATAAATGCTGGCCTGCATGACGTAACCGACGCAGTGCAGAAAAGTAAGTCGGCCTCGGATCATGATGCAGATGGAAAGGAGGTGAGCAACAATGGATACTTACCCATGAGCCGTCTGCCTGCAGGCAATGCAGCTAACGTGCGAAGGGCTGTTTCTACCGCTCCAAACGACTACATGTGCGGGCAGCCAAAGCCAGTGGTTCCTCCCCAATATCCTCACCAACGCAGGGATTCAGCGCACAATAAAAACTTATCCACCAACTCACTGGACAGAAGCAAACGATCGCATAAATCAAAACGTCCGACCTCCTTAGCGTTTCGCCAGAGCATCGGTGGTGGCGTCATGGCGCGCCGCACCCAGTCGCTGAGACACCACAGCAAGAAGGCGGCCGCCCCGGAGCAGACCCAGACTGTCCTGGCCACAGTGGGGCCAGAACCACCGTCACCGGTCGGCGGCGAGTACGTGAACCTTGACTACACAAAAGCCCAGATGCAGTCGTCATCGCCCCACGTGATCAGTGTCACCCTCTGTGCTGAACCCCGCCTGGTCCCCTCGTTACTGTCGCGCCCCACCACCTCAACACTGGGTCTGGGTAGCGAGTACACACAGATGGCTTGTCAAAGCGCTGGCCACTGACCTTCGCCCGGTTCATTGTACTCTGTGTGCTGGGCCGGCAGCTCTACCACGTGCAATGAGTGGAGCGTTGCGCAACTCTTGAACATTTGCTGTGTTGCGACTGGCGAGTGTTGACACAAATCGAATGTGATCGAAACGTTTTTCCTCTTTGGATGAAATTTAGGGGGGGCACCAAAAATGTAACGTTTATTTAACAGTGTCGACATGCTGTAAGCGTAAGGCATTGTTTGTCTCACTGATGTCTCTCTTCCTTTGGCTTTCAATCCGGGAAGTAATAACTCTGAGCGCTTTGGAGCTACTTCCTTCTCCGCCAGTATTTCAACGGCGAAAGCCAGCTGCGATAAAGCTTTACTGCAGTAATCGTTGGTGTTAGTGTGTGTACATGTTGCGTTCTGTTAAACACTAGGTAGGATATATTTATTGGTTGTTGTCCAGCCACAATGTCGCCAAATTCATGGCTTACAATAACCATGCACTGTGGCTTAGCCCGCAAATACTGGGAACGGAATGTTACGCTGAAAAGTCGTTGGGATTAATTTGCCCTACAAGTGATTGCGATCAGTCATTGCGCGTTGGTTTTGTAGTTGCTGGTGTCAGGGAACAACTGTGAGGCCCGGGCCAACACTCACGCGCCCGGCCGATGCTTAGATCAAAGCCAAGTACAGACGCGCGTTACGTCATTCGTGTGGCGGTCTTTCTTACCGGACGTAGTTGGGGTTTCATTCTTACGTCATACGGCGCGATGGGATTACGTTGGAGCGTCTTGAGGGCAGCAGCGTCTTGAAAACATGTGTTTCAACTGCAGCGAAGCGCTTGCCCAACACAGTCCCAGTGAAAGTAATAAACCTTGCGGCGGCACAGAGCATCAGGTGCAGCTACTGCTTGAACGGGAGGTAACCGGGCAAACGGTTTGACATAAATTTCGCCAACAGCACTGCGAACTTAACGCTTAGCACGGCACAGCGGGCGGTTCTCGCGTAAGCTAGCGCATGCTTTTAACGGAATTGACGAACGCCAGACAGGCTGTTCGACTCATTCCTGTGTTTCCCTGAAATCCGAACCGGCTGCCGGTAATTGCCCGCGCCTGCATCTCTCCCAGGCTTCTTGTTTTGACGGCTGCTCGCCCGTTTATAGCCGACCACGTCACGTAACGCCTCCTCTCTCGCTACAGCAACTTCCTGACAGCGAAGCGGATGTACCAGCAGCAAGCCCTGCGCTCACTCCCGCCCGTTGGACCGTTTTATGAATGGGATTTTCGGCCTGTGCACCAGCGAGCGCCCACACCGGTATCCGTGATAATATTGTGAACCAGAAGTATCGTGTGCACCACGCCGCCAGTGCGCACCCAGAAACAGGCAAACCAGCCCAGTCGTTCGTCGCCAACAGAGCATTCACGTGAGATCGATGTCTCATTGCTCCAGGAGTTTTCGCGTGCAACAGCAGAGTGATGTGTCATGAGATTTTTGAAGCACACATGTTGTTGCCGCACTGACTTGCCGCGCAACGTTCGGTGACGTGAATGTTATCGTAACGCAGGTGGTTTTCGTCAGAGCGCCGCCTCGCTGACTGTGCAGTCTTCTTATCGCCGATGCTTTTTTAAGACTTGTTGTTTTCGTGACTTGATGTGTCGAGATGATGTCAGCATCGATTACGTGCGTGGCGTCGTCAACGCAAGGTCCTCCATGAAACTATGTCTTTCATAAGTTCGTGGAGGACTCATCTGCTGGGCCAGTGATAAAAAAGAAATTTTCATCCAAATCTGCCGTAATCTAGTCAACGGAACTAAAAGCGTTAAGTGCTTTATATAATCATTTCAAAATTCTTGTTCCAAATTTATAAATATTTCAACGTGATGACTATAATCACCATATGTAGGTGATAATCAAATCACTTGACGTTCATATTTGCTTTCGAGCGGGCAGCTTCCATTAAAAACAGAAACAGGATTTTTTACACTTTTTCGGTGATACCGCTGTCGACTGATATCCTTCGAACCCAGCACCTGATGCATTTTGTGCATATAGCGTCGTTCCGTGAATGCTGCTGGTGATGTTTTCAGTTGTCCTTGTTGCTCCGTAGTTTGTATAGCTGCTGTAATTGGCGTTAGATCGCGTGTACATCGTTGAAAAATATTAACTTAAATTAATTTAGGCACTTAACCGTTTTGTTTGTGTGGCCAGTGGCCGGTACAAACATCATACCTCCTCCTTAGACGCACCCTAGCTTGCTTGTCCACACTGTCATGTAGGAACGCTTCGACATTTCTTCTCACGGCTGAATGCCACGCGTTGTGCAAAGTAAACTCTCATTTTTGTGATGATCCCCGGAGATCAAAACCTTCTCGCCCGGGCGAACGTTACGACGCAAGGTACCATTGATTAACTCTCATTGTGACGTCGTTGGTGATTAGCGTGGCTGCTTATCTCTGGAGGTCGTGACGTCACGTCTCGTTCGTGATTTATTTCTCAAAGTTCGTTTTTGTTCCCACCATCCATTTAACGTCAACCCTCGAGACGGTTCCGGCGGCGAGAGCCCGTATCTGTTTCTCACTCCCCAGTGACTAAGCCTTTCAAGCTTGACGTGTGGTCGCTCTTCTCTGAATCACGTTTAAGCGACCGGCATGGATGGAGGTCGCGCCTCCTCCGCCTGCAAAGCTGCTGTGGTTCACCCTCGCTTCGACTTAGCGGCGTGACTTCTCGCGACGCCACCCCGTTTCACAACCCTGATCATAGCCCTGTTCTGTTTTCATTTCTCTCTTCCCTGCTTCGGTGGGAAAGCCTTCTACTGAGTCTCGCCGAATAAGACCACTCGCCCATTCAAAAGACTATTTTTGTGTTTCGCTTGACAAGGCTTCAAACGTTGAGTGCTTCGTTGAGAGATGGCCCGAGTACTGGCGAACCCAACGCTTTCGCTGCTACACGTCAACAACTTTGCTTTTGTTCTGAATGTCTGCTTTTGTGATTTCGTCCTGACCCGTTGCGGCACATGATCATTGCTCCGGTCTTGGTAAAAGCTCGAAAATCCTGAAACGAAGTTATTAGTAATTTGTTTGAAACAGTTGCAGCTGCCAAGGTTAACATCCGGGGTACTGTTGTTTTTGGCTCCTTGTTCAGTGCTGACTGTGAAGTTTCGTTTCGTTACGAGCTTGCCGTGCTTTCCCCAAACAAGATTTCCTTCTACTTTACTGACCGGCTTGACTGCACGTTGGCCCGTCACAGCTGCAGACAAGTGTGCATTTCTTGTGTGAGTTTGAAATATTTAAATGGTTGTGGATTGTGTGTTTATTTATTGTCTTTATGACGTTTTGCGTTGTTGTGTTATTAAAATATTTTAATTGTTACATCACCTTGTGATATTGTCCGCGATTGGGGTTCATCAAAGTCAGGTTATCGCATTTCAAACAACAGGTGAAATAGTTAACTCTGTTAAAGCTGACTTGCTACTATTCAGCTGTTGTTCCATACGGAATAGTATCCGTTGCCTGCTAATTTCAATCGCTTTGAACATCCTTGGATACAGCAAAGATAATAATTAAGCGTACAAAAATAAAGCGGAGTTTATTTAGAGCAAGTTTTCTTGTTCAGCAGCTGTACTTTTCGCGCGACACGTAATTGTTATTTCAAAGTGTCGCGCTGTTCCTGATTATGACGCAACACTTCATGTCCACCGCCGCCAAATCCTCAACAATCGGAGCGTGTTTTTGCTGCTGGCCGTGACACGAATGCGTCAACAGAGAGTCGCAAATAACACTTGGCGAGGTTGCTCGAGAAGATTGTGACGTTAAACTGGAACGCATCAGGAAAGGTTGGTCTTCGCTTTAAGCTTAACTTCCTTCCCATCACGAGACTTTATCCGAGCTCAGCTATGCGATTTGATAATTAGGAAAGTCACCGCGACCAGCGGAAAGGTCACCAGTGCGCAATAAGCAAAACAGCGTAGTAAGTCGGTCCCCTATTTTCGGTACATCGACTCAGCACCCATCCATCAGCTGTTGCTAAATTACATCGGAAAGCAGAATCAAAGGGCACCAGAATGCGATGAAGATCAAAGGAGTTTTGCCGCGCCTGGGCCTCGGGTAATGCGACCAATAGTCGTCGGAGCAGTATTTGCCAGGCAAGTACCGGCAGCATACTGGCCAGCTCGCTCCTTCAGCTTTTGCGAAAATAGGGCGCAAGTGCATTGTGAATGTTTTCAGCCGAAAACAGACGGTTTTGTTTGTCCAAGCACGTTTGCCTGCGGCGGATTAGAAGAACGATAAAACAATACAAAGCGTCGACGTTGCAGTCCTGGTCGCCCGTCAGCGAAGCCTGATACTGTAAACATGACTTCATCTTCATGAAGCAAAAGTACAAATGAACGTAACGCAGTTAAATGCAGTGTTATGTTATCGCTTGACCCTTTTTCATGTTCGAATAGAAACAACTGCGCAGGTTTCATTTGCGCTGTTGGAGTTGTCGCTGTTTTGTGGGTCACGAAAAGTAGGATGGGCGATGTTAAATTCTTTCCGCAATAGCCACAGCTAGCGAGGCAAATTAAAAATTAATGAATGGCTGGAGCAGCATCAGCCAGCGCCATTGTCGTCACGAACAACGCAGATCTTTGACGGGAAACTGAATCGTGAATGGCAGCGCGACTTCGGTAAGCCGCTGTTTTCCGCAACTTGTTTACGACGAATAGCCGCGCGATTCGCTCGAACGAAGGTTGCTCGCGCCATTCCGCTCGTCAGTTCAGGCTGACGATCGGCTGAGCCAGCAGTAAACTTTTCGTGGTCGCAGGAAGACCTGCATAGCCATGCATCCATGCATGATTTAACACAACTGGGCGGACAACTGCACTTCTCCATCAGAACAAGGTTTTGTTTCGTCGCGGTTACGCTTTCAACCAACAACAAAAGTAACTTGTGAAATCGTTGTTCTGGTCACCGCTGTGGAACTGGTACCGCAGCAAACACTTGAGAAATAATACAATGGCAAAAAATCACCTGAAATACTTCAACTCGCTGGCTGGGATACTGGGTAAAATCTACTGATGCCTCCACCCGAAAATGCTGGACACACAAGTTTGGTTTACGTGAATTACTCGCAACTTTATTTTTTTGCACAACGCTGGGCACGATTATAGTGCTAGTCGCAGTTACGCTGCTGGATCAGTTGCGTTTAAGGTAATTCATGATTCACTTTCTTATCTCCCATAATCTCAAAAGCAGATGTGTTTAATGCTTGAAGTGAAGAAAAGTCTTGATCTAAAAGTCGCATGGAGCTTTATGTTGAGCGCAGAAGTTGAGGTCACAACTGTAATCAATATGCATTGCCACTGAGCACTCGACAGGTTTGTGAACGATGCTTTTGTGGAGATCACTATTTGGCTCTAGATTCGAAAAAATACCACCAATCGTATTCTACACAGTGCTAACTTATGCTACATCTACAGTGTTTTGAACGGTCAAATCAAGTAATCTATGTTTCTTTTAAAGATAGCAGTTTTTAGCTGTGCTACAAAGGTATTCATCATTTAGTTGATTTTTTTGAGCCTTCTCAAACAATAAATCATTCAAACACTTTTTGCACATATTCGTTGTTAGTGCTGGTAACGATAAAGCTGAAGTCACGTTATGACAACAACAGTGCTTAGTCTCCCCCGTTTTAAACCTTTACAGAGAATTACAAAGAACTGCTGACAATATTTCAAATTTCCAAAGATAAGCCAGTTCGTCAAAAATAGGGAAATAAAGAACTTTTTATACCTTCAAACATGCAATTATTATAGAGCTTTATGTTATCTCGCGATTTTGCCTTGTAACCAGGACAACTACCGATCACATGGAAACACATGTAACAGTACAAAAATATTTTAAGTAAAGCTCTTCCAAAATTTTAGCTCAGACATTTTAAAATATGAAAGTCTTGGAACTTTTCTTTGTTACTTACACAGCTTTACATGCTGTTTTAGCTAAAGTTCAAATGCTTCGGCTTTTGGGCGACTGTAGGCCTACTTGTCTGCGACGAAAACAAAAGCGATGTTAATATATTTGAAATATGTGGACTGCAGCAACTTTCTGCAAAACCTATTTGAATGAATGAATTTGTCACAAAGCATACATGATTTTGACACAAATACGATTATAACACAAAAATTACTCCAGTTGTATGACTTCAGTGTCAGTGTTGTCAACCGTGCGGTTCTCCCGCGAATTTGGGCTTAATTTTTTCTCAACTTGCGGGTTATTTTGAAGACTTGCAGGTTGCTTGTTTATGGGCTTATTTTATTTTCATGTTTCTTGCTTTTGGGCTTGTTCTTTGCAGGTTTTTGTTTTGCGAATTGCTTGTCTTCGAAATTTTAAATTTTATGGAAAATTTGCTGTTTCATTGCACAGTAAAACGCAATTTGGGCATGCGTTTTTGTAAATTTGCTTATTTATTTATGCTTATTTATGGTTTGTTTTTTCATATTTGCCTGTTTTTTTGTTTTTAATTTATTTGCTTGTTTTTGTTTTGTTAAATTTTCCTATGAAACGCATTTTGGGCTTGCTTTTCGGTTAAATTGCTTATTTCAGCTTCTTTTTTCAAACGTAATTGCTTGTTTCCATACGATAACCTGGCAACACTGTTCAGTATGGTCAATATATTGCATGAAAAGCATCACCAGTATAACCAGGTAGATCAAGCTGTCACAAAAATAAAATTGTTACAAAGATTAAGTTAGCTTAAGTGCTGGGCACACCAACATGGCTTGAGTCTTGTCGCGAAAAGCGGACTAGTTCGTAGCAAACGTGGTCCGGGTTTAGCTCTTCCTTTTCCGATTCGTGCAGGGCTGGTGTTTAGTCAAGAGGATCGCAACGCTTCAACGCTGTTCACCGAGGTTGTGTCACATGGTTTGATCCGTGGTAAACAAGTTGGATATCATGAGGTTTACGCCGAACTAGCAACGAGCCACGATGCGCTTCCTCATTTTCTCTGCTTTGTTATTCAACTTCCTTCTCACGTTTTTGGGATACATAACAAACCTTTACCGCATTTTACAAATCTGTTCTCGCATCTTTTTCGCGTTGCTTAGACCCCGTCACTTCAGTTTCGTAGGTTGCCTGCCTTCCTCTTGGCGAAGCCTTATTTTCACCGCTCCCATCTCACTCTCTATTTCACAACAAGTAGACCCTTTCCAAGCCTAGTTTTTTCTTTGAGGCTGTCTTTTTCTATTTGGTCTAATGCTTCGCACATCGCTAGTGTGTTTTTTCAACCTATTTAACCAAATCATTTCTTCAATAAATAGACAAATTCGTCTGCTTTCACAACGCAGCCAAATACGAAACGTCAACGCTTTTAATATTTAGCGTAGTTGTGTACAAGTGTATCGGTCGAAAGACAAACTACATGTAGGTTGTTCTTAACATTTGTTGGTTTGCAGTGACTCTGTGCTCACGGTCATCCTACTATAATATGGTTTTGTCTTTGTTTCGACACTACCCACACGCAAATATTACTGTAAATAGGCTACATGTTGCTCAGCATGTCCACGATATTTTATTACCTAAGCAGTATCCTATCGATAGTTTTAAATAATGCTTACAAAGTTTGAGTGAAAATTGCTCAGTCTAGCACAGATGCAACTGATACTTGATTGATGAACGCCAGCAACGGCAGTTGCAGACATGTCTATTGTTGACTGATCCCAGCAAAACGACTTTTCCGGTTTTCCTTGCGTGGATCCCTGGTCTAGTGGTCTGACAAAGGTGGACATAAATTTCATTACCGAAAGCAAGCAGCATAATAAAAGCTGAAAACACACATTTACCACTGACGGGCCCAGTGGAGAAAAATGATGCAATTGAACACAAAGAATAGCCACGGTGCCCCTTTAAGTGGAGCCCTTTTTCAGTGTGTAAGCCCTTATTCCTGGCTTTTAGGAGTATACCACACGGTAGAAACGAGAATGTTTATGAAGTTTCAAGGCAAAAGAAGACAAAAAATCACAACAGATAGGGAAGCTTTGACATGTTTTGGCAATACTTCGCTTAAAAAAAAACATGAATGACCTCTTTTTGCTCTTCGCTTTCTTTTTCACAACAAAATGCAGAAAGTATTGTGCTTCGTTGTCAAGTCGAAAGCAGATTGAGCAAGTAATCTTACAATTGCTGCAGTGCTATAACGCCTATACAATTTTTAATGTACGGGGCGTTCGAAACAATTTGTTATCACTGTGCAATCTGTCAGCTTAGCCATTTTTTTCAAATGATCTCTAATTTCAACAGCGTGTCTAGAAACAACCCAAAATTTTACGTTTTCTATTTCATCTAATATAATAACAGACGTTCTCATTTTCGACTCACTCCTTCGCCTGAAAGGTAAATGTGGATCTACAGGCTAATTTATCCATGCAATCCTTATCGACTAAATACGCCCTTCCCTATGTTTTTGAAAACGTAGGGTTTTATTTTTAGAAAATGCAAAATCGTAGCAGACAAAACAAAAAGTGGTCTTACTGTCAAAACGTCTGCCGTGATAGCGGCGAAATTGACTTTCTCTTTCTGTGCATTTAAATGCGTGGTGATTGTGGTGCTGCTGAGTAGATAGAGACAGGATTTAAGATAAAGAAAAAACTAAAGAACCATGGGCTTTTGAGAAACGGAGATATAGAAAATCAACAACGCCTCATCTTTGTTATAGAATGTGCATTAATTCTAAACATAAATAAATTCACTTTATTTTTGGATATATCACAAAGTACGTTTTTTTATGTGAACCCTTTGACAAAGCAATTTACTAGCTCATAACCCTACAGTGTTAACTTATGTTGTTATCATCAAATGCATTACAACTGCAGAACCATGTGGAGGATGCTGATTAACAAAAATTTGGGTTTTATATAACTATATAGAAAAACTAACAGAAATCAAAAGCATGCAAAACGTCAGGTGGTACGTGGTCTGCACAATGTTCTTGGAGGTTGATGGGTGCGAGGGTAAACTTTCTAATTTCATCGAATATTCAGCCAAACATTGAAAACTTTCCACCGCATTCAAATCTACACAGATTCTGTCGTTGGTAAACAGTAATGTTGTCTTATTGTTTGCTGCGGGGATTGCAACAAACTTTGAATGTTAATGGGAAGGCCCTTGCCAGGGTCGTACTATCTCGCATCCAAACTCTTGCGGAGAAGCTCTACACCAGTGATTCTAAACCTTTTCTTTACCACGCCTCCCTTAAGTACTTGTTCTTTTGTTTCAAGCCCCTGGCTTTAAATAAGTTGTAAAAGCAAATGCATTGCTTGGTAAATTTGTTAATCAAACATTCAATGTTGTACAGCTCTTAAGGCCTCGCGCTCCCCTGAAAATTTATTGAGGCCTCCCGTTAAGAACCACTGCTCTACATTGTATCGCAGTGTGGTTATCGTAGCAACAGATCTACTACGAACATGACCTGCGTCAAATCCAGAGAGCCTGAGAAACGTACCCCACCACACATCGCTTTTGTTGGCTTGACCAATGCGCTTGATGCGGTCGGCAGAGAAGGGCTACACACAGTGGCGAAACTAAAGGTTTAAGCCAGGGGGGCAAAAATTGGCTGAAGGGGGCCCACCGGTCAACGTAGGGGGGCCACTAGCCAACACTCCGAAAAAACGTTAAGAAATAATAGTGAATCTGGATGTCATGGATGTCTATACGAGCTAAAAAAACAGAAAACACCCCGAAAAATGCAAAAAACAACAACCTAAAGAACGCTAAATATCAAAATGTCAATGAAAGGGAGCCCAGTTTTTGCATTAGGCTTGCCAGGGGGCGGCTCGCCCCCTTGCCCCCGTCAGTTACGCCACTGGCTACACAGCGGTCTACTAAAATCGTCTTTCCACCCTCACTTCTTATCCTTGTCAGGTCGTTCTATGACGATAGAAACACGTATCTCATTTGAAGGCGTTGTGTGAGCTGAAATGTGGCGTAAAACGAGGCTGTGTTCTGGCTCTAAACCTATGTGGAATTTTCTCTGCTCTTTTCCATCATGCATTCCATGACAATAACAAAAATGACCTCACTGATGGAAATTTCCTGCTTTGCTTTGGCGAAGAGGGCTCACGGAGGATGTGCTGCTGCACTGATCCTCTCGCCGTCCACACGCCCCCCAAAAGCATCAAAAGAGTGGAGTAGGAGATGTTGCCAGTGAGCAGTTGGTTGTGGATTGCTTTGGCACGTCCTGCCCTGGTGCTGAAGAGTGATTATCCAAGTGAGATACCAAGGACGATGAGGCGGCGTCCTTCTTCCCAAGACTGGATGGATGTGGTGAGCTGATCTTTCCATGACTTTGTTCCCATCAGCTTTAAGTTAGAAGGGAACAAGTCAAGTGGAGTGAAGTTGCATGTCACCGATCTCATTGCAGGTGACTCCAGAGTGGCCTGGTACAAAGACCCATATCACCTTTATGGTTGGATGAGCGTCACGGAGGTCGAACCATGCTCCTGGAAGGTATCTTGACTGGATCTTGCAAAGAATGACCATGGAGTCCGCGGCAACAATGATGGTAGGTGGAACTTTCATATCCTTGACTGCCTTCAAGTCATTCTTGACAGCTTCCAATTCCATCCTGGTGCTGCTTGTAAACACCTGGTGTGCTCCAGCTCCCTCTTGAATAAGTTCACCATTGCTGAAGATGGCAAAACCCCACCGTACTCTGCTGGTGGCAGGGTCAAATGAGCCGTCAGTGGCTACAAGGATAGAGTCAGTACCATTGATGATGTCATAAAGAAGTTGGGAGAAAGCAGTATTGGTTGCTGCGGAAGGCCAGAGCCTGCAATCCCGATTGAAGTTGATGATGGCAGTGGGCTCTTCATCATGCAGCCCTGGTGGAATCCACGCTGGAGAGTGGGAGAGATAGTGGATGCCAATCAGTTCAAAAGTAGCAGATAAGGCATGCGAGGTCCAAGGCTTCCTCCTCAGTCTGCGGAGAAGCTCAGCCTTCCTATTCTGCGATCTGAGGTGAGGCAGAGATGCTGTATTTTGCTGAGCAGACTGTAGAGCAGTGAGCTCGTTGGAAATGACCCCACGAAGGCCGTGTCTGCTCTCTTGGAGAGCCTTGCACGTGGTGTTAGCTTGTGCAAGTTTCTGTCGTGTATCGATGGAGGGGACTCCAACCAAATATTGGAGGACATGGACTGGAGTTGACCTCGGGCATCCAGTAATGATGCCGAGACACGCGTTTTGCAATCGTTTCACTTTGCCCATGAGGTTCTGGCTGATGTTGATCATAGGCAAAGCGTAGTCGACAACAGAGAGGACGAGGCTCTTGTACAACTCACAAGGTACCTCTCCTCAGCCTTCCTACCAGCTGGAATCTTCAGGATATTGGCTGCCTTGATACCACGTTGGAGGACAGAGTTGACATGCTCAGAGAAGTTGAGCTGTCTGTCAAAGATGATGCCAAGGTGACGAAGTGTGTCTGAATTCTGATCTCTTTCCCATCATAGCGGGTAGGAGGAAAGCTGGATGGTTGGAGACGATTGTTTCATGTGCACAGCATTGACTCGGCCTTCTCACCATTGCAGTGCATGCCACTGCATTCACAGTATGCCCCGATATTGCGCGAAGTGGAGCTGATGAGGTCGATCATGTCTTGGGCTGATTTACCCCTGCAATTGACCAAGATGTCGTCAGCAAAGGTTCTCAGCTTGCAATGCGGGTTGTTGAGTCTGGCCAGAGGGAGAGTGTGGATATTAAAGAGGACTGGAGACAGAGGAGAGCCCTGAAAAAGTCCAGTGCTGGTGGAAGTCCAGTCAGAGCGCCATGTCCGATGCTTCATCATGCATCTTTTGGTGTTGAGTGCAGACATGACCCACCGGACCCAGAAGACTGAGATGACAAGCTGCAGCATGCGATCATCCAAGATGGGTAGCCGGACGCTGTTGTAAGCATCCTCCAAGTCAAGTGCGACCAACAAGGTGTTGTCCTTTTTCTCAAAGCCGTCCCAGATATTTGCTGCCACCGTGGCTGGATTGATCCAGGTCTCTCTGTGAGGGCGGTAACCACCAATGCCTGGTGGGAGGACACATTCAATATGGCGGGTGAATCTTCTGGCTGCGATCTTTCCGGGATTTTGCCAGTCAACTTCCGCACCACAGTGATCCTGTGGCCTTTAAGACATTTGTGGTCCTTAGCTGCTTGGGTATAAGACCAACAAAAGCATCAGTCCACACCCGGTACTTTCCCACAGTAGAGACTGTTGTTGTAGAGATCTGTGAGCTCGGCTATGGTGTTGTCTGGGTGATGCTTGTAGTCATCAACCTTGATACAGTCAGGACCCGGTGAGCCATCTTTGCTTTACCTGATGGCCTCTGTAACCTCAGCGACAGGGATGGGCTGTGGAGCACTAGCCGTACGACATAGGTCATTAAGTTGACCACATAGGTGCTGTCGTTCTTCCAAGTCACAGTGATTGGACTGCTGAATGAAGTGGTGCAAGAATGCTTCACCTTGCTGCTGATCGGTGACAAGGGGGATGCCGTTGTCATCATAGAGAACCAGTCTCTGTGAAGGAAGGCGCTTATCCAGACTATGATGGAAATGCCAGTAATCAGCTGTTGAGAGATTGGCCTTCTCACACAGGGTATCCCATCTGTCATTGTATGCGTTGGAGGCTGCTCTTCTGTAGACAGCTGAGGCTCGATTCCTGGCTATTCTGGCAGCCACTACCAAGTCAGGTTTGACAATCACCCGAGCTCTGTCATAAGAGCGCTGTGCTCTATTTTTGTGTGTCCAGGCCAAGTCGACCTCATCATTCCACCGTGAGGGTGCCCCACTACGCCTGAGCAGCGGTCTAGGTGTACATCTGCTCTTGGTGAAGTTACGGATGGCATTCCAGACTGTGTTTCCTTTGCTACACTGGTCATATGGATGTTTGTACTTGAAAAGAGGATTGGCATATCTGACTCGGCAGTGCACCTCACACAGCAGATGATCACTGTCCACGTGACTGCCGAGCTTCCAAGTTAACCTGCTTTGGAGATCACTGCTGCAGAGGGTAAGGTCAATGCAAGAGTCAGTGTCGCTTTGACGTTCTGCAAGACTGGTGGGTTCACCTGTGTTGAGAAGATGCAAGTCAAGATCTAAAAGAGCTTCAGCGAGTCCTCTGCCATTGGGGTTGACCCCGGTACTGTCCCAAGAAAAGTGACGTGCATTGCAATCTCCGACGACTATAAGGTTCTCATAGGTGTCAGAGCGGTCCCGCAAGAAATCCCACTGACAGGAGTCAGCTGCTGAGCCACCTCTAACATACAGGTTGACCAATGTGAGAGGCTTGTGAAGTCTAGGATCATGGATTTGCAAGATCTGGAGTTGCCTGTTATCTGTAGTAAAGGTGGTGAAGTCCAGAAGGGTGACAGTACAAATGGAGTTTCGTCGGCATGCATAGGCATGGGCGCAATTTGGTGGGGGACACGGGGGATGTGTCCCCCCACTTTTTCAGACAGGGGGGACATTATCTTCCGTGTCCTCCCACTTGTTTTTCTTTAGGTTTTGTAATTGGATAGGTTTCGAAAATAAAAGTGATGTTTTGTGTGAAGAGCTTTTCATGTTGGATGGTAGGCCACACATAGCCAAGTTGATGTTGAAACAGAGTTTGGTGTGGTATCACTAATTCTGTTAGATTATAAATTTAAGCTTCGATAAAATAATTTTTAGTATTTTTCAAGATTCTAGAGACCGTGAAAGATATTTAACTGCTTCTGTCCGAGATTTTCCCCTGTGTGGTATACTGTTAGAAAGGTTATTTTCCTGTAACAGTGAGAGTATTACAGCGGTACACGTGAGAGATCACAGTACAGCCTTGATTTGTTCCGTGCAGAAATGTTTTGCTGTAACGTTAGCTGTCACGTATTCAGAAACAAACAGCGTATAATTTGATGATGCTAGTGTATATAATGTTAGAAAGTGAGATTTTCAGGCAAATCTCTGCGAAGCTTTTGCCGAAGACAAAAAGCATCACTATTGTGACTTAGTTTTGGGATGGGGAGTCTGGCAAAAGATTGTTTTCAACCATTAGTAAACAGGATTTCAATCAAAACGTTAGAGAAGTAGCCTACAGTATTTATTTAGCTGTATATTGACTTACAGTATAGCTCAAAACGTAGGGACTTGACTCGGACATAAGGATCAAATATATATTTATCCTAACTTCTTCTAATCTCACGACAGTGGTGGCCAACAGATCCAAAATGTATTTTTTCGTTGACTCTTACACTTCGGGCCGGGCTCGGGTTTAAGTTTGTCTAAATATTTCGGATTAATTTCCGGCCTACATACAAAACTTTTTCATAACATTAAAGTAACGACTTTTTTCTTTCGTGACGTAGATTTGTTGTGCTCACCGCGGTAACTTCTGTGAGTGAAGTGATTGTGAGTTTTCTTCAGCTAATTCTGTTTGCAAACACAGCTGCGTTCTTTTACTCTCTGCTGGGATTAGTCATTTAGTCTCACACTGTTTTCGAGAAGGCGACAGCGGTGAGAAAATTAACACGCGATGGCGTTGCGTCGAAAAGATCAATCATTCACGCGATTCTTGGCTTGTTTTAAGAAGCCTACAAGCCGGCTTTTCATATCTATAGAGCTATCTTAGAAAGTTTCTTTTATGCCTATAGCGCAATCGTGGATAGTTTCGTGATAGTTTCTTTTTTTCTTGAGAAACATTATATTCCACAGTCCACACTCGGCAGTAATATTGTTGACTAACATGCTACATTTGTGCTAGATGACGCCAATGTTTTGGCCAAGGGGTTGTTATTTTTGGTGTGATAAACCGTGTACCTACAACTACACCTGCACACAATGTATTTTGTTACTCCGCAGTTGCGCATATCTTAATTCCCACAGTAAATTTGGGTTTCAGGCCTGAATCAAGCTTCAAAAACAAATATCAGGCTCGAACCGGGCTCGGGCTCGGGACGGGTTCAGGCTTCAAAATGAGGCCCTTTTACAACTCTGTGTGGGTATGTAGGCAGGGGCCAAACAAGAGGAGATTGAAAAGATACATCCTCAACCCACCAACAGTAAAAATAGATTGAAATCATTTTGTGAAGTAGACTATGCTAATTTTAGGCCATATGTTTTTGCTGCTGGTAAGAGGATATAAGTGGAGATTTTGGTAGGGGTGGGCTGCATGCATGATGCCCAGTAGCATTAAAATGGTTTGTAGCTTTTTCAAACAACGGAAATGTGCAAAAGTAATATTTATCGTCTTTGTAACGTTAAGCGTCTTGAACAAGACATCAAATCGCGCTGTAACCTACGCTTATAAAATGCATGACACCAGAAGCGCTCTACTGTAAGAGTGATACGCACGTGCGGCCAATGCGATTCAGCATTTTGTGCGCTCAAACTGACAGTTCCGATAAAACCCAAATGGTGTGTTTTACTATATTTCTGTGCTTGTTTACATCCGAATACCATATTAATGGAAGCAGGCTGAACTATAGTACCGTGTGCAGCAACAAATTTAAGTATATTAATATGTAAATCATTTGCAAGGACAAAACAAAGTGTGATTAGTGTTGCTCTCAAAACACCTCCAGAAATAAGATTGAAAATCTGTGTATAAAACGTCATTTCTGCATCGACCCGATGACTATGTTGGTCTCATACCAAGCTGTCCCCCTCACATTTTACAACAAAATTGCGCCCATGCGCGTAGGCAAGCCTATTGCATACACCTTCAGGTGGAAAAACAAAGTCACTGAGTGGAAAGGTGGTACTGTAGGGACTGAGGTTGTAGGTTATTGCAGAGGTCCCTACTAGTTGAGGGGTCAACCTAGTTGTTGCAGGAGCACAGGTCGGTCTCCCAACTAAGC
>JGI24158J21664_10002655_pt1 | contig 21938 bp, 13 predicted proteins | sample Ectturendosymbi3_FD_21664 | JGI IMG/M metagenome (IMG submission 21664)
TTTTGAATCTAGAACGTACCAGAGCTCTATACAAATTGTTTTTGGTTTTTATTGATCTGAGAAGGCCTGTAGTTATCCATGGTTTGTGTGCCAATTGTTTCTTGGATTTTGTCAGTTGTTTTACAGGAGCCTGCTCTTTGAGGTACCGATTAAGACATAAGATGCCTAAGTCTAGGGCTTCACGTGGCTTATTTTGGTCAATTTGGAGTTGATTCAATGTCTCTTGAACTTCAGTTACAAAGGTTTCTGAGTCAAATCTGGAATAGTCATGCTTGGTATACTTTTTTGACTTCCATTTTTGTAATGGTTTAGATTTTATGAGAACAAACACAGGCAGGTGATCAGATAGATCATTTATCAAGATGCCTGGAGTAAGTTTCTCAGTTGGAAGATTTGTATATATATGATCAATGAGGGTACAACTAGAAGGTGTTATCCTAGTGAGCGCTTACGCCTGTCAAATCAAGTTGAAGTCTGCAGTTTTATCCCTTTGATAAATTTATCACTGGTAAGCAGATCATCCCTTTTAAAAAACAATAGGTGTTCAGCAGAATGTTTCAAAGTAATGCAACAAGCCATCTTTACCATTGTACGTGGATTATGGCTGTTTACAAATAGCCCATGAAGCAAATGGAAAATCGTGTTCTTACATAACCGATTGCAATAGTTTAACAGCAAAATCGCGCTGGGAAGAACACTTCTGATACTCGTCACTTTCATAAATCTTAATAATAACCAAGTAGCTTATCAAAGCAATGCGAACCATTTCTGGTTATGGAAATAAAAGATGGCAATAAAGTCCACTCCGTGAAATGCCTAATAAAAGAAGGTTCAGTGTACTGGTTATATCAAAGCCGGAGGAAGGGCGCCCCGACCAGAGGCCCCCGGTAATAAAGGCTCCCAAATCTGACTGAGGACCTGTGAAATTAAAATAAAGTAAAAATTGTGCCACTTTGCCCCCTTTCCCTAAGTCCACTACCTGTAAATGAAGTTCTTTTGTCGAGAATCAGTCAACCGTAGCATAATGGATGTGAGAGTCGCCGATATTTCCACGGGCAGACATCAGAGGTGTACAGGAACCGGGTCTCGGAGTAGACTCCGGCCGGAGTCTTAACGATTTTCGAAAATGGGAGTGGAGCCGGAGTTGATTTTTTTAAGGAAGAGCCGGAGCGGAGTGGAGTCAGTTTTTTGATAAGAGGTCAGTTTATTTATTATTGATGATTATGATTGCAGATTGTTCATTACAAAGGATGTTATAACATAACCTTCAAATGTGCAAAACTACTTCACAGGAAGTCCTAAAATTTTAATACAACTTGGATGTAAGTCAGGTTAGGTTGGTGAGTTCTATGTGTATAAAGACTTTGACAATTGTTTCTTCATGGCGATACATTAAAAACCTGTTGGCCAATGAAATTTAGCTCACATAAAAAGTTTAGGTAGCGTCTCAACAACCAGCATATCCAGTTTTCCGTTTCGAAGGACAAAAAGTACCGTATCCCGCATCCAGTTTTCTGCCAGACATAAAACTGAGTTGGAGAAATCTCACTACTGTCAACATGGTCGAGTGGGAAGTGGCTAGACAATCGTCAGTTCGAGTGACTCCACTGTTGTATTTGGTTTTTCTTTTGATTTACTTACACAAGATTGTAAGTCAAAATATTTGGACGGCTTGCGATGTACATTTCGAAAAGCAGACAAGTGGTTTTTGACTAGTGTTAGGTTTAGCATTTAGCATTAGGGTTTGCATTTAGGGATGGGGTTCAGTTTTAGTGTCAAAGGTTAGGGTTTAATAGTGCTTAGCGTTGATGATTAGGGTTTGCTGTTAAGGTAAACGGTTAGGCTTTAGGGTGGGCTATAGGGTAAAAAAGAAATATGGCCACCTTAATCCTTTATCTGTGAAGCAACTGGCATGTATTGCAGTGATCATCAGATTCGTTTGGAACGGTTTATTAGTCTTTTGTTGGTAGTGTCTATTTTACCGTCAACATTCTGGCAGCAACAGATGGGCTGAAGCTATTGTGCCGCCAGTCGAAGATTCGGTCTTGTGGCATGACGCCATTTGAATAAAAGTCAGTTTGTCATGCAGTCGGCATGCTGCTCGTACCGTGGTGGTTATGCTTCATGTGTGGTATGCCATTGCTTTTCGATTCGACTATCACTGTGACAACTTCCCTTTTTTCAAAAATTTTTATAACTTTCCAAACTTTTCCCTTAGGTGTTAGGTTTAGGCTTCGATTAACGTTTGTGTTACGTGTTAGGGTTAGGGTTAGAATTAGGGTTAAGGGTTAGCATTAGGGGTTACTGTTAGGGGTTATGGTTAGTGTTAGGGTTGGGGTTGATAGTTGGGGGTTAGTTAGGGCTTAAGGTTCGTGGTTACAGTTGACTTTAAAGCAGTTTATCCAACGTTTTCATCGTGCAAGGTTACTTGAGGTCAAATGTGAAAAATCGGCATTCTTTTAATCATCTACCCGATAGTAGCCTAGCCGGAGTCTGAACAGGAGTTGGATTCTCAAATTGGAAAATTTCTGGACTCAGACCCGGATTCAAAAATTTTGGAACAGGAGCGGAGTTGGAGTTCAAAAAATGACTCCGGCCACCTCTGGTGTGCATGAGAGATGAGCAGATTGTCATGTTTTGCGATCCAATTCCGAATTTTTGGAACTCAGTCCAAGTCCAACCATAGTCCAAAAAATTTGAAAATTATATTATCCAAGTCCAGATAAAGTCCAAAAATTAAAAAAGTACAACGTTTCAATAACAAAACTGAAGCAGTTATTTCCGTTGAGTCAATCCAAATCCGCTCCTGACCATAAATTTATGAAGCAATTTACAGTCCAGTTCCAATCCAAATCCAACAAAATTCGTCGCAGCAGGATACAGTCCAATCCAACTCCAGTCCAATGGTCATCTCTGGTGTGCATGGACTGAATTTAGGATTTTTTGGATCAGGACTCCTACCAGAGGTGGCCGGAATCCCCACTTTGATTTCTGGAGGCCCTGGCCCCCCACTTTAAATTTCGAATTTTGCCTAAATAAGTTTAGAGTAACACAATTAGTAGCCTATTAGGTACGTTGTTAAAGTAAATCGTTCAATGAAAACAATGTCGCAGAATTTTGACAGTATTTTATCATAATTATTTTTAATATATTCAGGGTTTTTAAGGTGTATTATGGACTCGATTCGGCTCCCTAAAATTGAAAATTGGGACCCTAGAATTAGGAAATTATCATCGGGTCCCTAGAATCAGAGAAATCGGGTCCCTACAGGTCCATACCGGGTATCTAACATTTTCCTTAAAAAAAATTGATATATTATTTGCAACTTGGCAATGAATCTGGCAGGATTTCCAAATTGTTTGGCAGAATACACCGTGCCCAGTCTGTCATCCTGCTATGGTGAATAAAACAAGTTCGTTCATAGTAGGCGTTCTCTCGACTTCGTTCGCTCGCACTTTACCCGGGATCATCCCTGGCTTCGCGCCTGTGTCCAAACACACTAATTGCCGAATCAAAACATCTCTCATTTTAGCACTTGAAAGGCAATCATAATCCTTAGTTGGTGTTGAATCTAGCGAAATCGTTTCTTAAGACAAGCCAAGATTCGCTTAGTGGTTGATATTTTCCGACCAATTCCATCGTGTGCTAATTTCCTCACCGCTGTCACATTCTCAAAAAGAGTGTGAGACCATTCCGAGCAGAGAACAAAAGAATGCAGCTGGGGTTGCAATTCTAGAATTGTCTGAATAAAAATCACAATCACTTCACTCACAGAAGTCACTGCGGTGAGCGCAACAGGTCTACGTCACTAACGATAAAAATCGTTACTCTGAATATCATTAAAAATTGTGTATGCAGGCCCAAAGCACTTTTACAAACATTTCACAAACTCCAACCCGGCCCGACTTACGTCTCTGCTGTGGCCACGGGTGCACAATTCCCCGGGCGCCGAATCGCTGCGGAGGGCGTCAAAAAGCTCCAACAATGTCACAATTACTTTCTTCAATAGAGTGCATTTACTTCCAAAAGCCCTCATGTTCGAGCATGGGGGCGCCAAACTTGCTTCTTGTCTTGGACGCCATCTAACCTTTTTATGCCCCTGGCTGTGGCAGGCAACGACAAGCACAAAACTTAATGGTCTTTGAGTTTGGTGTCCTGTTAGGCAAGGAGTGGCCTGAAAAATTGTCCATGTTGAGGTCCCGGTGAACATGCACCAACCAGAGTGGGTTTTAGCAAAACATCCAGTGCTAGTGGTGAAAAAGGTACCTCAGTGTGCGGGATTACAAATGTTTTTTTTTGTTGAGTGTTTGTGGGTGGGTCAGCTTCAAAATTAACCGGAAAGATCATTTTGAAGTTGTGATAATTTCCCAAGGGACTAAATCACCTGATCTTCATAACAAAACGGTCAGATAGATGAAGTGAAGATCGGCAATGAAGCCCAAATCCCCACCTTGGGGTCACTGCGTCTTCTTGCAATTAAACATTTTACTTTATCGACACTTTAGCTTGGTGCTGAAAACCGGTCTCAATACACGTGCACCCGAAATACCTACTTTCTACAAGAAATCACGTAAAAAACCTTCGCATGTGGTCGCCGACATGTAGTTTTCCAATAGAAAGCATTTACAGCTGCACAGCATCCATATCAACGACACAAAGAACATTTCATTGGCACAGCAAGTTATTGGTGCACTACTTCATATGATCGCTCTCAACCAGTGGTGAATGTGTAAGATGCAGGGTCTTAACGAGAGGGGCAAGGGGGGCACAATTCCCCGGTCGCCGAATCACTGCGAGGGTGGCGAAAAGTCCCAAAAATGTCACAAGTACTTTCTTCAATACAGTAAATATGCTTCCGAGAGGTTTGAACATGGGGGTGCCAAACCCTACTTTTTGCCCCAGGTGCCATTTAACCTCGTTACTCCGCTGGTAAGATGAACATTTAGTTCACTTTTCATCTCCGCCTAACATCAACAATATAATGTGAGAGATAGGCCAGAGCAAAAGGACCATAGTGGGTGCGCATTTCATCTGCTTTCGCGCATACCATCCACAGCTGACTGAGCGTTTTGGTTGTTGGGTCGTGTATTGACGTCTGTAGCGTAACTCCGGGCTTCTGCGTTGTGTTTGGATTCGCGGATACAGTAAACCTCGGTTAATCCGGGTCTTCGCCTAAACCAGAAAAAATCATAGGTCAAATCGAATCCGGATTAACCGAGGTTTCCAATTCGAACCACACCCCTAATCCCGCTGGTAGATAGGGGTGGTCTGAGGAGTGGGGCACGAAACACGGACGACGGAGCAGCGGTAGGACAGGAGGGCAGCAAAAACATTGAGGGCAACGGAAACTTATTAAAAAACAGAAAATCGTTACTAACTAAGTTTGTTTCTGTTCATAAGCAAGGTTGACCTCGAAAATAATAACAGAAATTATAGAAAACCATTCTGAATTTTCTGGGTGCGCTAATAGCTGCAATAAATTTGTTTCTAATTGATTTGGTGAACCATGAAATTACCTGTGGTGTTGTTTTGAAAAGCCGCTTCCGCCCACGTTGCCCCTTTTTGAAAGGGCAGGGACAAGAACCCAGTCCTCCCCCGTCGTCCCTGGCATGAAATGAGACGAAGTAAAACGAGGCAAATCACCATGAATACGTACTTTTGCGATTCACCGTTGGCTTGATCATTCGAACAATATAACCTTTTGTCATATTCAAAAAGATGACAAATTGATAGAAAAAACAAACATGAACTGTCGGATACAGTCAATAAAATGACATTTTGACGAAATGTTAAAGAGCGGCTTCCTCAGATTTATTTTTGTTGACCATCGATTCCATCTCTTGCGCTTCACTGCACTTTCTGTCTTTTCGTTTAGTTGTCAGCTTTTCCAGCCAAGATTTGTTCGTCGGAGCAAAAAATGTCCTGGAAGTAATTTTGGAAAATGTTGTTGTGTTTGCGTCATTCGTCTTGTTAAAATACAGTCGTTAAAAGTTATTCTTTCAATTATTGCATTTGACAGGTTTGGTTTGCTAATACAAGTTAATACGAGTTTCATCTAAACCCCCTGGCCAACGACAAGCCACCAATTCAATTATTCCTGCCGTGGAAATACCACATGCCCTGCCAAGTTGGCATTTCATGAGCGAAACTACTTTGCTGTCAAACTCATCCTTTCTATTGGTCCATGGTTCAGTAATTTATTTTCGCATTTGATGTTTCAGATAAGATCATCATAGACAGCGATGTGTTTAAGGGTAGGCAAGCGAGACTCTGCTTTTGAAGGGGCTCCACCAGCAACTGCAATATGTATGGAGCCTACTCTGCATTTGAAAGGGTTGTCAACAACACTTTGCTTCCAAAGGGCCCCCACGTACAGCAACTGTAATGTGTAAGTACTCTGTTTTGAAAGGCGCTCCCAATACCAACTGTAATGTGAAAGTATTCCGGTTTCACAAGGGCCCCCAACAGCAACTGAGATGTCTAAGTGCCTTTCTTTTAAAGAGGCTCCAACAGCGACCGTAATATGCAAGGGCTCTGTTTCCAAAGGGGCCTCCAACAGCAACCGTAAAACTAGAGAAGGGAGGGAGATGCCAGTTGTCTATCATTTAACTTGTTGCTAGCTTTGTCTTCCCAGCTTTCAGTGTATTTAAAGTTGTGCATCATGTATACCTTTTGCCGTTTCTTTTATGTTAGTCTTGACGTTGTCTCAGGAATGTATCCTTGGGTGGCCTGCATATCCCCTTCCTAGGGTTGATCAAAATGTCTTATCACGGTTGACAGAGTATGATTACGTCATCATAGGGCCCCTTTTCAGCATTGCCTCGAGCCTTAAGTCTACCTTAAGTCTATCACTAATCATAGACAATTTAAGTAAACCAGAAGCAAACTTACATTTAAATTTTGCAACGAACTTACATGTAGTAAGCGCTTCCTAAAACTCCCCCAGAAAGGTCAGCGAGCCAGAGAAGCCAGTGTCGGTTCCAAGCTACACCTCCCACCACCACTGCTGGACCAAACGCTCTTGATGGTGATATGCATGCAGTTCCTATCCATTTGCTGTCAAATTGCAAAAAGTCTATGAAAATTCGGAATACGTTTTCCTTCTGCTCCATCGCATTCCGGCATGTAATTGACATCTCCAGAATACACGTCAGTAAGCAAGATGCTTTCTTGAATTATGAAGTTAAAGATCTTTGTGTCATGCTCTGGTAATTTGTCATATTTGCATAAACTTGATATTTGCTTGCAATTACTTTTATGTTGATGTCATCAACAAAGTGGTTTGAAACAAATAATAGTTTTGACCTGCAGCGAAAAAGCAATAAAATCAAATTAAAATTCCAACAGAACGTTCAATTTTTAAAGTGAGGCTGTGAGAATCTCGGCGTCAGATAGTTTTTATGCCTGGGTACGTTGAAGGTCAAGGGCTTCGGGATAAACCGGCAGTTTATAACCTTGCAGATAAACTAACTAAAGATGTACTTCTCAGAAATGTAATGAAAGATATGATTATTAGCGTTAATCTAACTAGTTAATTATCTCCAAATTTGACGATTTGCCATTGTGATATCACGAGGTGGTCCCAATAACGTTTTGAGAGACTGTGAAAAACTTTTCAAGTGCCAATTTCCTCTTTCCTATAGAAAAGAAACTAAGCAAATGCCCACTTAGTTTGAGGTCTTGATTGACTCTCTAGCCAGCGTAATCGGTCGTGAAATTATGACCGAAATTCAGCCCTTTGAAGGACCTTCAAAGACATTGTGCTAGCTTGTATGGCCATAATTTCGGCCGCAGCTGTGACAATCTGTAAAACACTGAATGACACCACTAGAATATCACTGGAAAGATTGGCGAGGTAAGTCCTGCTGGCTGAACCCGCGGGAAAGGGGCCCAGAGTTTTACCAAGAGCCCGTCAACCAGGTTGGAATGAACACATCTCCGACCTTACTTGGTCCCGACTCGGGACGTGGAGCCTGCAGAATTATCTGAGCTTGCTGTTTACCGTGAGCTTTTTCGGGCCCTCCTAGAGCTGCTGCTCCAGTGACCCTCCCCAGAGGAAGGAAAAGTGGTCATGAAAATGAATGAATGAATCATTTACCTGGCTAAAAGACCTTTAAAGACTGTTAGTCCTACTGCCATCAGTCCTGTATGTTGATCATAATGTTCGTCGACAACCATCGGCAAAACAGAAAAGAGCAGCAGTCCGGTGATGATGACTTCAGTGAAGAATACTCTGCCAGCTGGGACGTGATCAGGAATTGCGATGATCGCCGGGTTGGTTCCGAGTAACGCCTGAGCAGAAAGGGAGGCGCACGTTTAAACAAACAGAATGCCTGCCAGACCAACTCATCACCTACATCAGGAATTGGGAGAAACAGTGCTTTGGACATTTGTACCGCTACAGGTGTGTGCTAAAGGGTAGCAAGGAATCAAAATTACGGCAAAAGAAAATAATCTTGATTTGAGATGACGAGAATGATCTTGAAATTACATCCAAACTTTTACAAACTTTCGTCAGTTCAAAAGTACTGTACAGAGGAACGTTCAGGTGATGCGTAGTTCGTACCGCAAAGCTTTACCTTTCTACAGTAGTATAAACTCAAATAAATCTCGTTTAGTATCCCTATTTGCTTCCAAGTCGAAGTGGTATCTTAAGTCATTAATAAAAACATTTGCAACAGATTTATTGATATTTTTTCCTTGTTATATGATTTGTCTCAGCCAGGGACCGAGTTTGCTAGAAAACTTTGCAGGCGACAAACTTTTGTTTGCTTTTTGATGATGTCACCACGTTTCCTCAACCGTTGCACGACCCTTTTGTAAAATTGCCAAAATGGGGGAAAATTACGCAAATGGTGACCATGGCCCAAGTGCCCCCCCTAGGCTATACCCATGGTGGTGGTATAGCAACTGGTACTTTACAACGGTGCTATATCTAGCATTACAGCATTTAATATGAAAACATATTAATTCGGAGAGTTGGGTTTAAATAAACATAATCATGCTCAAAAATTGTGATAATCAATTTTTGTCAGTTCCGAAAGAAAATGCGCAGATGCTGAAAACCACAAGATTCTCAATAGTTCCCACTACAACCACTAAACCACACAGATCAGATACAAAACAAACCACAAGATCTTTTGGTAAATACTAGCAGTGGCAACAGTGTTCTGCACATTGCAAGCTACAGTCCAGTGCAGCAATTCGGCTAACAAGAACATGACACGTGTCAGCCCCATCATTGAACGACGTTTATGTACATGTTTTGTTAATTCAAATTAACTAACACAATTATCAACAATCATCATAATTCAGTCTACATAGCAAATCTCTACACTGTGTTTATAGATATAATCCAGTGATCATGTCAATTTTTCTAATTTATTCCTTGGCTGTATGCTGGGAACTTCCGACAGTAATGTAACCACGTTATTTGTACAAATACATTATTTTATCACAAAACATCGGGTGAGAATAAAAGATATTGTGTCCCCCTGTCAAAACGTTGGGGGTACATGTCCCCCGTCTCCCCTTAAACTCGGTCCCTGGTCTCTTCAATTAAATACCGTTGAGTATCCCTTTATGCTTCCAAGACGAAGCGGCATCACAAGTGGTCAACAAAAGTAGCTGCAACAGATTCATGGATAATTCTTTCCTTGTTTTTGATTTGTCTCAGCATTCCTTCATTATGACGACACCCGTTCACTTCTGGCATGCAGTACAGTGAAACTTGCACAGCACAATGTTCTCCATTGCTCACCTTCGCCGCGGCAGCCGCAGCAACAGACCCGAAGCACTGGGCTGCCACGTATGGTATGAACATGATAGGTCTCAGCTGGCCAGCCAACACAAACCCGATCGAGACCGCTGGGTTGAAATGAGCCGGGCTGAAAGTAAACACATGCTTTCTTTAGTGATAAAGGACTGATCAGCACCAGAATATAAAGGCGACATATGGTTGAGCGCCAGGAAGTAAAAAAGTCAAACAGTTCTCTTAAAACTAGATGAGACGTCACACAGATGGCCTGTTAAGTGTTTTATACGCGCTGGTGATGCATTTGTTGGAGCAAGTTATTCGTTTTTCGCGAAGTCTCAGAAAAAATGTTGAAGTTGTTTTGTGTAAATTGTTGAAAAGGAAATATAACGATATTGTAATTTCTTCCAAAAACACGTTTAAAGGGATAAACGAAAGTACGGAAAAATCTTGCGGTGAAAATAAGGACAAATAAGTTTTTTCTGTTACGCTGGTGCAGTTGATATCTATCTAACAAAACGTGTGCAACCAACATACATCTAATGGTGCTTCATTTGTAATCCATATTATTTTACAAAAGAGATGAACGTCCTTCGCAAAATTTATTAGAAAAAGATTTTGAAACACTAAGTACAATGTCATTCGAAAAAATTTAAAAGTATAGCAGCTCAATCTCGCTAAATTAACAGAAAATTAAGTTTCTTTTGACAAATCGCCTTTTTTATTAGTGAAACGCAAAAAAGTGGAAGTACGTAGGAATCTAATTAAAAAAGTAAGGAAAATAGTTGCCATCAACAATACTCTTTCAATTTACTGGTGATCCATTACAAAAACACATATTTGATTTTCACGACATCAATGATTCATCAACCGAGAACCATGTTGCTGATCATTTTATTGAAGCCATAGATATCTATAAGAAATAGTCCTGATCTTCTAAAACAATTGATCATGCTTCATTCAGGTATTGTGAAATAGGCTTTCTTTCGGTCCTTGAAGATTGAAATATGAAGGGGCAAGTGCTTCAATATTTTTTTGCAGTTAACCTGAAACGTTGATAAAAAATTGGGAAAAAGTAGTTGGGCGGTCTGCTGAAGAAACAGTGACTTCAGTGTGCAAGTTTTATACTTTTGTAGTCTACATTTGTCATTTGTCATTAAATCAAGTTTCTGTAAGTATTTTCCCACACAAAACGTTGTACAATGTTTGTTTTTGCCAATATCTCAAGCTATATAATTTTTTACAAAGATGTAGAATAGTGCGCCTTATCTCTTGTTTTTTATGTTGATTTTTGAAATAGTGGTAAAGACTACAAGACAACTGCTAAAGTGTTACAAGAAAATCTAACTCAATGTTAAATGTTACCATCGGTCGTCATGTGCTGCGGCCGCTCATATGCAAATGCATGATTCAAAACATTTTGTCTTAAATTTCTTGTTCAATGCAATCCGCATAATAGCACAAATGCACAGTAATTAAACGGGCAGGTAGGTTACAAGACATACGAACATAAAAACACAAATTACCAACAGAAATGTTTTGCAAAAATGTATCACAAACATTTGGTTGTAACCCTACACGTTAAGTGAGATGATGATAGAAGCGTTTGTAAACTTATCAGTGCTGGGTATTATGATGGAAAGCTCCCGTTAACCAGGGTCAGCAACCTCCAGTCTTCGGGCTGGATATGATCTAGCTAGCATTCCAATCTGGCCTAATGACCTTCTTGTTGTTTGTCATCTCATCCGGTCTAAATTTACTTCTGGCAATTCAGATCTTGTTTCTCGTCCGATGGAAATTCGTGCATTTCACAGATTTGTCTTCCTTTTTCGAGTTTATTCAAGTTTTATTTGGACACGGATGCTTTTCGCCGTTTTAAGCAGATTTTGCATCATCCCTTTAAGCGCAAGTGTTTTTTTAACATTCAGGATTTGTAGCTGGAGCAAGACCAGGAGATATCTTTGCAACTCATACAGTGCGGGGTGCGAATATGCAAGACCAGTGAAACAACAAATTAAAGAACTTTAAGTAAAGGAACAAAACTGCGTTTAATGTTTTAGTTAGGTTAGTATTATGTTATTGCAGGAAGTGATCAACTACTATTCCCTAGACTCCTTGTTTCTTCCGGCCTTGTGTGTCTTCTTTTTATTATGGTGACCGTGATTGGCGGCACGTCGAAGCCTGAAATTTGCTTATTTCCGGGGCGGTGTAGGCGAACGCTGTTTGACCATCGAGCGCCAAGGCGATTGACGACTCTGTGGCCGTCGATCGAGCACACAACCTTCCAACCAAGAGAGGGGACACTCTACCACTGAGCTATCGATGCTGCCGGTTGGAATTTTTACTAATTACAGACCATCTTTCAGTGAAATGGTTTGTGAATTGCTTTTTATCACTGAGTCTCTGTAAATATGAACTCGTGATTTCTTAATTTGAAATCAAAACAAGTGAAAAACTGTCATGAATCTTTGTGAGCCAAAGGTTTTCCATCCGTACTGCATAACAGTATTCCGTTCGGAAGATTCCGAAACTAGCTTTCAGAATGCCTCAAAAATCGATGCGCCGACCCTGATGCCTCAGATAGCTGATCGAGGTCACGAACCAAATGCATAATGGTGTCTTTAAACCTTCAGGAACATTATGCTACAACGGACCTTATCCTGACAAATACGACCAGAATGATCCAAACTCCAACTCCAGCTTGGAAGGCCGGCATGAAGCCGTGGAGAGAATAATCAGCATCCGGACTCGAACAACATTTTTCTCCATTTTCATGACGACTGCAACAACAAAACAAATGGCAATCAGTTTGAGATAGATGTCTGCCAGCAACACCGAAGCAATGTTTTCTGGAGAGTGGTCGGAACAACAGAAAAGATTTGAACTTCTTAATGCCTTGGATAAGTTAAATGTGAGTGTGATTCAAAGACGAATTGAAAACCATTTTTGTGGTTTCAATTGTTTAACAACTTTGGATTTCTCTTTCCAAGAGTGGCTTTGTCGGATAAGGACCGCAAAAGACGATATATTGACAGAGACTATTTCAGCCATAACTCGCCAGGCGATAGAGTTAGAAAGGTGTTCAAACGATCTACGGATTCAGCAAGTCTTCTAGTTTCGATTAAAAAAAGTTATTTGATTTGGGTTTGGGGGTTTCCGTGGATGATAATTAGGGCGTGTTTTTGCATTTTTGGACAATTTACTCGGCCCTGGCCGCCATCCCCAGTAGCCATGTCGTTGGCTCAAGCTTTTTTGGAAACTAGGCCAAAATCCGCGTCTTTAGAGCCGTTCGCTGACCTTCTAGCATATATGGATCCAGAAGTATGGCTCAAAAACTCCATTTTGACAAAATTCAAAAAGTTGCAAGAAAAGTATGATTTGCTTTCTAACGGCAAACTTGGCCAGCCATAACTCGGTAGCAGATTATGCTAGAGAGCTATACAAACCCTCTCAAGACTCGTGAAGAATTGTAGTTTAGAATGAAATTAAGCTTTTAAGATTTGGGTTTGGGGATTGTGGTGGATGACGTCAGGATTAGGGTATGTTTTGCTTTTTTTACTTTTCTTTATGACATCGTCATCGATCAAATGAGCCGATTTAGTGGTTCAGAGCTTGTGTGGATTCTAGGCTATAATACGAGTCTTTAGAGGGTTTGATTAACTTTCTAGCGTTTCTGGTGCCAAAGTTATGGCCAAAAGACCCCAAATTTTATAAGAATTCCCTAGGGGATTTGTGGGGATTTCCCTAATTAATTTCCGGACGTTTGGGCATAACTTTGGAACTAGAAACGCTAGAAAGTCAGTCAAACCCTCTTAAGGCTCGTATGACAGCGTTTCGCAAATTCCTTTGACTTCCTTGTCTCACATGTGGAGTGCACTTGCTTGCACACTGATAAATGCAAGTTTGAATCATCCCAAAAAAGATGAAAGTAGACCAAGTCGGCTGAATCCTCGTGAGCTTGTAGCAAACCTAATGCTTTTAATCGCAATCCACAAGAATCACCTTTCGTTTTTGTTCCCATCGCCATAAGGTGGAATTGACATACTTCCCCAAAACGTGAGCATGAACTGCGCTGTGAATTCAGTCATGAGCGGAAGAACATGTTGACGATACGTTGCCATCCAGTCAGTCATTTTTGAAACGTAAAGAAAGTTTGGCTTGATTCGTTGAATTACTTAATGAAACAGCAAAGACACCTGAAGTGGAACATTCGTTAAGCGTATAATTATGCGCCATGGTGTCTTACACATTAGTTTGAGACGTAAGAAACGATTTAAAAGGCCCTACACGCTGCAATGCACGGAACTTTTGGTTGCACTGAATGTCAAATCGCTCATTATTTATTTGAAGGCGCAAAACCTTTCCAGGGCGTCAACAGCGTTCTGAATAAAAAAACACTCGTATTTCTCCTCCATAATTTGAAATACGAATTGGTGTAAAGGAACATAAACAGTTTAGAAAACGCCGCGCATGGTCGGCAAACAAGGGGGGTTGGGGACGTTTGGACAACCTAATTTTCAAAGGGGGCCTTGATATAGGGGCCCCCACTAATTTATTGCATTTTTGTGTTTCGTTATAAAGTACATAATCTTCAAAATTTGACTAAGCGCCTGACTTTGTCGATATTATAGCAAGCTTATTTTAATCTCAACCTTGATTTGAGGTAATATCGTACACGCGTTTCTCGGTCTTTCACTGGCTGCCTGATACAAAACATCCCTGAAACAAATTAATGAACCGTCTGTTTGCGGTAAAAAAGCTCCAGATGATCGTGCACCCAGTAAAACTTTGAAAACGTTTCGTAGTTAGCTCCAAAACCATATTATTCTCGCACAAGAGGTTGGCGCTCAAGGATACAAAGTCTGACGAATGTATGTCGAAGATATTTTCGAAACCTTGTTTGTTTATGATTCATCGGAATTACTTGAAAATTAGCAGCAATCTTGTTTACGCAAATTGAGATTTTAATCGCAGGTTTTTTTCACAGAGAAACAGGGCCGCAACCAGCTAAACTTTTCGGAGGGGGGGACAAAATGATAGTAAAATTCTTGTTTTACCTGTCAACTAAAACAGCTATTGGCGCTTTCAAAATATTTTTGCACTCGCATGTCATAGTGAACTCAGTGCACACAACATTCTGTTATAGCACAATATTTAAAGAAAGCTCTCTGGCTTCGGCGACTCCAACTTAACCACGAGCTATTATACATTTCCAAGCATTTTCTTCTAAAATAACGCTTTTATATTGCCCCGACCTACGTCTGGAAACATGTACTGTTTCTCAAGCAACCAACATCTCATCGAAAGAGCATGCTTCTCGTCATCAGTCGTTTCAATGTCAACAAATCAACCCGTGTCCCATTGTGAAAACTCTGTTGTATTCTCTGGATTTGCAACATCTACGGTTAAACGTGGTGGTCCTTTCATAATAATCATCACTTTTAACCTCATGCTTTTTAAAATTTCTTCTCCAATCTTACGACTTGCTGTCTGATGTTTTGCAGTAGTTCAGTACGCACGTCCGTTTGCTGCCCGTGCTTGCCGTTACTGAATTCTATTGCCCGACAATAAAACTGACTGTGATGTCACTAATGTTTATGACAGAGAAACGCTTAAGCCGCACGGTCGCACCTGAACAACTTTAACAAGGCACTCTCTTGCAACTGCATCCATAAAAAGCTAACCTAGTCAACGAGAAGCATGAGAGGGCAATGTTTGATGCTTCCACGCGATGCGTGGTATTTTTTGTTACGACACAGTTAAAAGTGCATGGGTGATCTTGAGTTAGTTTCAAAATGCAAATAACAGTTTGGTGAAATTAACGAGTGGCTTGAGTGTCTTACCCGCCTTCAAATCCGCTGGACAATGACCAAAAACAACGGTTATTGACTGTTGTTCCTCGAGCAGCATGTCTCTGAAATACTATTCGCGTGTTGCGGCGCTGCTTTGTCACTTCAGTTGCTAAATAAATTCTAGGTGGTTTGTAGTATTTCTTACCAGGTTTGTAGAGCCGGAACTCAAGTTCCAGACTCCGGCTCTAGAATGAGTTGATTCATTGAAAACTGAAAAACACTGCATTATTTGTAAAACTCGCTTGTTTCGCACACTAGGGCTGTGGAACCGGAACCCAAATTTCAAACGCCGGCTTCGGCTCCACCATCTAAACGTTTTGGCTCCGGTTCCAGGCATTAAAAATTGTTTGGGCTCAGGCCTCCAACCCCGCAGCCCCATTTTTTATTAACATTGATCGAATCTCGCTTGCTGATTCCAAACGTTTTTAAAGATATTACGGAAAGGTTTGACTGAACACCGGAGACAGTAACAGGACAACGAAGTGTTCGTTAAGAAATTAAAGCAGTAGAATGATAGGAGTATTTCTTACACCTGGTGCAAGCCGCATAATGAGCATATCTACGGTTAAGCATTTCAAAGCTGAAATTTCAATTAAAGGGTGATTGCACAATTTGCTGTCCTTTCGCCAAATACGCAGTTCTCGGAATGCAGGTTATATAAATTAAAACTACGTTCTGCACAAAACTGCTGTTGCGAATAAACTGCAGTTTTTAGAAACCAGGAGTTCAGCTTACAATACAACTACTGTTACTTATGTCAATACTTCATTCAGTGTGTTTTCGGACGAAACACAGATCAACCTAGCCTTTCTTTGAAAATACAAAATGATGCATGAAAATTTCGGCGAGGGGCAATTGCCCGGTTTGTCCCCCCTCGCTGCGGGCCTGTAGAGAAACATGTGTCTTTTTGAGCTAGTGGTACTGACAAAATGTGAAACTCTCTATATACGATAAAATAGCAGCGAGTGTGGGTGGGTTTTCTCATTTCGATCTTTTCAGAAATCATGCAAAAAGATATTGAATGAATTCAAGATGACGTTGTACAATCAATCAACAATGAAATAGGTATTACGACTATGCCCCCACTATAAAATTCGTTGCTTTCCTGAAAACGTTTTTATTATCTTTGAGAAAATCAGCGCTTCCTCCAGAACTGCTGCACTTGAAAAACAGCCTCAAGATTCCACCGGAAGATACGCGACTTTTCGGTCTGGCCGTTCCGGTCTGGCCGATTCGGTCTGAGCCGTTGCGGTCTGGGGACATTTCGGTCAGACTATGACATCTTGCAGAACTCTTACATGTTAACATTTTAATGCAAACATACTTAAATCAACGAGAAGTTTTAGTTAAAAAAAACACAAACATTATCCAAGATCCAACAGTTAATTAGCATCAACATATGATTTTCATTATCATCAGCAAGCAAATTAAATCATTATCGACATTTTGCACTTAAATACAAATTCTTCAAAGTCATAATTACAATTCAGATTTAATCGCAATCATGACTCCTAAAAGGGAGCTAGTATAACAACAGCTAGAGTGACATTTCGCCAGCTTATAATCATTTAAATAAATGAATGTAATAAGTTGTTTATATACAGAAATGTCGTGACCGAAATGTCCCCAGACCGAAACGGCCGGACCGAAATGTCCCGTGGCCGAAACGGCCCAGACCGAAACGGATCAGACCGAAACGGCTAAGACTGAAACGGCCAGACCGAACGGGCCAAACCAAAAAGTCCTGTTCCGGTTGCGGAATAATATCGCATTTTTATGGAAAGGTTCCGAGTTAAGTATAGTTTTTGGTTGGAAATAAGGTGGCAGCGGATTTCCAACCTGCGCAAACGACACCAACCAAATTGTGAAGAGTCACACGAACTGTTTTCGCGCCGGAAACACAAAATTGCTTCAACCTGATCGTGAAGCCGAAGTGCGAGAAAAGCTCGAAAACCTTGCATTGTCTTAACAAAAACTGAAAGACTGGTTCCTATTGATAGTTTGCGTGTTTCACTGTTGACGTTTAGTTAAGAGGTTAGAAATTAGTGCAGCGGCTGACAGTGACACTTGTAGGTAAATTTGTTGGGAAAGAGATTTCCTTGGCGCCCCATATGTGAACTATAAACCATCTGCAATTCCTTTCATGAACGTCACACCATAGTTCACACAGCTTTAAAATTTTCGCTTTGTTCTGTATTGCTACTAGCAAGTAACTGTGTTTTATTACTGCTCGCAAACAACACGAAGTCCAGCCGAGCGAGGTGACTCTGCAGTTCTAAATACTTCAGGATTTTCTCTATAAATATTCCACGGTTGACTGCTGTGTTGGTATTGCAGCTAATGGTGCACGATTTTACTTTGAACTGGATGGAAAAATAGTCATCTTCAGAAGGTTAAAAAGTCATAATACTGGTAAAGTCTAAGTGAGACTTGGTATATCATCAAATAATTTGGTGCGTTTAATCTAAAATTTTAAATCCACCAAGCGCTTTACAAACAAGCTTTAGGTTGTTGAAAATGATTTAATAGCAAAGCTTGACAGGGTTAAGAACACATGTTGTCGCGAACAGGTATATGTGATCAGAATAATACATATTCTCGAATAAATAGCGAATCTATGAATATATGCTGTCCGCAAAGCTTTGATTTGAATGGCAGAATCACCACCACTTAAAATTGCGATTTTCCTTGAAGTCGACCGCCTGCACTTAACCGTCAGTTTGACTGATCATTTCTTGCCCCACTGATGAACTTAAGCTACTACAGTGTAAAGCAGTGGCCCTTAACGCTTTTGCTCCTAAATATTCCTAATCAGGTGAAACAAAAATTTCGACAATTCACGAAACAGCTAAAAAAGTTGGACCCAGTTTGGGCAAACTATCTCAGTTATGGTTTTATCCAAGGAAATTATTTCTGTTTGGCGATGGCGTTTTTGGGCCCTGACGATCGCGTAATAAGCAGGTTTCACTGTACAACGCACAACCCCTATTCTGAAATAAAATGCTCAATACCCGCAAAATATAATCTTATTATACCGTGGGGTATTGTGACAAGCGTTACAAACCCCTGGTGTGGATGTCGAGGATCTCTGCATGGAAATTATTGCTATGTTTGTTCATAGTGACATTTAGAATGCTTGCATGTGACCCAAAGTTGAGGTGTCTTTATTGCAATTGTTATTCCGGTTCTTGTATGCTCGCATGCGATAAAAAGTAATCGCTGTATTGACTGAGATACCCGCGTGTTGCAAGCAAAACAAAACCGCCTTACTGTATTATGTTGTTTTGTCGCCTTGGCAGGTGATGCGCTTGTTGTGGGAGTGTAGCGTGCAATGAGCACAGACGGCAATCTGAATTACCTTTCATAGAAAGCAACCTGTCAATCAGCTGGCCATCCGGAACCACGGAAGGTACCTGATTGACAGAAAGACAAGCACACAGGGTCACAAAGAGGCCAGGGGAGAGCAGGTGGAAACCTCACATCGAAAATTTTTCGCCCCCCCTGAAAAAATGTGTTGGACATAGTTTGCAATTATTGGATATAGTTTAAAAATTTGACCCCCTTCAGAAAACTCTACCCCCCCTATGGTGTCCCAAGCTGGTTACACGCCTGATCACAAATCGAGCCAATCAAACTTGAGTTGTTCGGCTTAACCGATATCTCCAACACGACCACCTACACTGACGAATACAACTGAGATGATTTGGCAGAAATGCCTGGCAGGGCTGGTGTTATGCTCATTTTAACAGAGGGCGAAGCTCTGTCAAACTGAACAACAAGTTTCTCACAGAAAACCAAGTTCTGTCGAAATACAGTTGCGGTTGTCCGGACGCCAGAGCTCTGTTGAAAGTGAAAACATTTTCACGAAACTGCAGGAGCAGTGCAGCTCGCCACAACGGTGCTCAGTGTTGTGCTGCAACGGAAAGTGTGGTAAGTACATTGTTGTTGACTTAATGGGAAACGCTCCATCCTCTTTAAAACAATTGCGAACTTAGGTTCACGCTCGCTTGTGTTCTATCGATATTTTCTGTGGTTTTGTACTTGAAAAAAGCTTCTACTTGTAAACTTAGGTTTGCGCCTACATGAGCTCCGTCAAAATCTTCTCCGATTTTGGACTTAGAAAATTTTCCACTGCAGAGTGTGGTTCGCACTCACATGGACTACGTCAAATGTTTCCAGGATTTCGGGCTTGAAAACATTTCAGCTTTTTTAGAAGACTGAACACCGCCACCGAACATAAAACGAAACACCTTGTTCTGTTTTCTAGAGCAGTGGTCGGCAAACTGTGGGCCTTGGCCCAACAGTGGGCCTTTTAACACTTCATTGGGCTGCGCAACAGTTTTTGTTGTGGGCCGCGTTGTATGTAAAAGCTGAAGTGCTGCGTCAGTTGCGTGGATAAAACACAACCTAGTGTAGCAACCATGTAACATTGATTGTTTGACGTGAAGAAAGCATTGTTATGTCATTATACGGTTTATGACATTAACATAGCATTGTTATGTAGCAGGTAACTGAATACAGCATAAACTTCAAATTGGGCCTTCACAAATAAGCACGGGCCTTTAATTACCACTGAAAGGGCTGTTTGGGCCATCCACCATAACGAACGTTTGCCAATCACTGTCCTAGAGGGAGACTCTAATTGTATATTCCTGGTTAAACAGTTAAAAGCCAAGCAGAGAAACCAGACCAGGGGTCGGGAACCTATCGTTCGCGAGCCAGATGTGCCTCTTTTGACGACGGAATCTGGCTCGCTTGATATTTTCTTAAGACGATTGTTTCGAATGAAACGTTTTCTGTAATTTTCCATCTACCAGACTACAAAGCCATCAGCATTTAATAAGAAAATTCAAACATTTACCATTGTTTGAAATTGCTGATTTTGCTTAAAAATGCACACATTAGCAAGTTAGCTGCATCAAGTGTTGAAAAATATTATATGGCTCTCACGGAAATAGAATTAAAAATATGTAGGTTTCATTGCTCCCTTGGCCAACAAGGTTCCCGATCCCTGAACCAGATCATTGCAACATTGATGGATAAACTATGGCCTTTTTAACAAGCGAAAGTGGTTGCCTGTAAAGCGATGACCAGGAGCAACCCTGTAATGGTAGAAATCGAGCAGCTATGCGTAACGAGAACATTTTCAATGTAGAGTTAATGTTTTGCAACGACCTTCATCAGTCATTTGCAGCCAGAAAAGAAGGTGCTCGGTTTTAGCTATGTTCCATTCGAGTGTGACGCACTGAAAACGAACAATTCGTCCATGACACAGGCTATAAAATGTGGCCCGTGATTAGAGTTTTATGGCCGCCATGCCAATCACTGGTCTACAAGAAATAGCCCAAAGCTTTTTCTGACTTTCACTCCCGTCGTTCTAACCTACCTAACTTTTGTCTTTTTGAGCATGCCACAACAATTGTCACGCAATAGAGCTTTTTGCTGAACCGCAATCGGGTCGCAAACAGAAAAATGGTCCAAAAACAGAAGAAAAAGTACGAATCGTCATAAACGTGATAAGGCTCCTATTAGATAGTTTTATAGAGCAGGATGCTTGTACTTTTTGAGCATCACACGAAAACCAAAAATTCAGGCAAAGTAGGAAACAACATGACTCAAGTAAAATTCCAAGGAGAGTGATCTGTTGGCACCGTGACTTAGATGAACAAAACTTCACCTTGAAGTAGTTCAAAGTGGTAGCTTTGTTTCAGAATGGGTCAGTTTATGACGCCCCAGTTTGTATTCGGTTGTTTTTCCTAATACCGTTATCTCTGGAGCTTCAAAATTAACGTAAGCAGTCAGTGGCATTCAACGAAGCGAACCTAATAATCACAGTGAACGCAAAACGCATTCTATGATAGACCTATGTATATCAATTTTGTCCCCAACGTAAATAACAACAGAACGCACTCAGATGTTCAACGGTTGCCGAAGTTTTGACAACAACAACAATCGGATTGAAAGTATTTTTTGAAAAAGGACAGATTACCTTATTTTTTAAACTTGAGTTATCGCACCCTGCGAACGACGGGTGTTCAACACTTAAGCAATACGCCATTACAAAACAGCAGCTACGTTTTCATCAACAAGTTTATTTGTCTCGAGAGAAAGTTTGGTCTCTAAACTTTCAACTTTCTGGTGTCGATCATTTCGGGGATAAGAAATTATGAACGAGACACAAGGTCAGTGGCGTACGCAGAAACTTTTCATCGGGGGGTTTCATTCAGCGGCAGTCATTTGTATTTGGTGTGCGCTGTTTGTGACGTCACAAAATGACGTCATAGTCCTGTTTCCAAACCAACGTTTTGGCGAAGTTTGTTGACATAATATGC
>JGI24158J21664_10002657_pt1 | contig 21934 bp, 21 predicted proteins | sample Ectturendosymbi3_FD_21664 | JGI IMG/M metagenome (IMG submission 21664)
TCTACTTCCATGGGCACCAAAAAGGGGCGCATTTATGGCAAAGGGGCGCCATTCAAGGGGGCGCCACAGAGGTTTGGGGGGGCCAGTTGCCCCAAACTGCCCCCCCTGGATCCACCACTGGTTTTACTATAATTTAGTGATAGCTTGTTATGACGCATCCAACTGCCAACTTTATTAATTTCCAACTGTCAACTTCATTTTTCCAATTTCCTGGAGAAGCCGATATACCCAGTCCCGTCGCCACGGGGGGGCTTTGGTGGGCTTATCCCCCCAAACAAAGCTTCAAGCCCCCAAATTGAAATATGAAACACTATATATTAGTGGAATTTTTGTCAAATTTGTATGTCAAGCCCCCCCCTGCTCGAACGTAAATCCCCCCGAGCAAACGTAAAGCCCCCCTATTGACTACTTTCTGGCGACGGTTCTGGATATATGGTCTTGCATTGCTCGGTGTTTTTTCAGCGATAACTCGCCCACCACTGGAGGTACATCGACAGGTGAAACATTATAAGAAGGGTGTTCGCGATGTCTTTCAGATGAGTCTAACAGAAAGGCATGCTTGCATTTAAAATTTCTGAGACCATCAACTATTGCTTATTTGCCATTTTTCGCAAGTGTTTGATCATTTAAGAAAAATTTTTCACGCATACCTTTTAGCTTTTTCTGCAATTATTACCTGGCTTCGACTGCTTGCAAGGCAATTATATACCTGGCTTCGACTGCTTGCAAGGTTTAAACTAAGTCACTTCCCATTGTTTTGGTGTTGGGGAAGGAAATAAGTTGGGGAAAAAATCAATTTGGAAAAAGCGATTTTTAGGTATTACAAAACCGATGGTTTCGGAGTGCACCATTGGAAAAAACCCAAAAAAACAACCAATAACAAAAAGTCGAAACTTTTCAAAATGTATTAGTTAACTTTTCATCGACTTTTCTTCAATTCTTCGTCAACTTTTCAGCACTTTTTCAGATTTTAATTTGTCATAACTGTTTTCTTCTTATTTCTGCTTGAAATTTGGTAGAATGTTGTAAGATGCAGATGTAAACATGTTCTGCAATGTTCAGATTTTTTTGTGTTCAGAATCGGAGATATGATTTTTACATGCAAAAAAACGACAAAAAGACTAAAAAATCAACAAATTCTTTTCTACTTTTCAAAAAATTTACACGATTTTTTTGTAAATTTTTTTACAATATTTCCCTCTTAGCCGACATATTCTGTGCAGAATGAATTTTGCTAACGTGTTTGTAAATTTTTCTATATGTTTTTTAACATACCCACTGCTTTTGTTTTGACTACTTCCCTTTTTCGGTTTTTCCCAGGTTTAAGTTTTCCAATGACATCACAAAGTTATTGCCAATACGTCAATTAAGATACACTTTGGCAAATTTTTAAACAATATGCACAAATCAGGCACTTAGGACATAACCTATGGCCAAAATATTTTTTCAAAGCTATAGTGCAAAGCCTAGAATTGTGCTTTTTGATTGTCCAGCAACACAATCTGGTTTGCCAAATGTGTTGTGAGCTACAAAAGCTCAAGTGTGAATCAGTGCTATCATGGCAACCAGCATCTGTGCTATGCAAGTTGTTCGCATTGTCATATCCGCATTGTGCTGAGCTCTAGACTGAACTACGGTTGTGAGAAAAAATAGACACAGCCAGCAATACAACTTATTTGTTGAACTGCTTCCACATAACCCGTTGAATTTGACATATAGGTGTGGGTTGAATTTCCTAAAAAGACGTTGTTTGGCTTTAGCCTACAAGCTTACGTCTTGTGTTAGCCTACCTGCATCGAGCACATTTCTCTTCTGTTCATAAGAAACTGAGCTAAAACTTGTTGCTTGTAGCCTGACTACCACGCCGTATCCAGCAGCTACTTTCCCCATCATGCCTCAAATTTTATTCTAATGCAGTGTAATTGCAATTTCAAGCGCAACTCTGAAGTCTGGAAATACAACACGGAGCTACAGCAGGTCTTGTGTTTTGACTCAGGTGTCCAGGTCGATTGCGTCACGGGAAGCGAAAGCAAAACTGAAAACTACATGCCTTGTAGACAGTGGTGTAGTAGGCGGGGATGCAAGCGCACCTCAAAACAGTTTTGATTTGTCGAGTCTGGGCAAAACTCCTGAAAATTTGGACAAATTCCCTGAAGATCTGAGAAACTCCCTGAAAATCCGGGCAAAATCCTTACAAATCCAGACAAAAATGGCGCCCAACCTTTGCAGAAAATCCAAAAAATATCTTTTTTTTGGAGGCCACACCAAAAAACGTCTTCGTGACGTTTGTGGGAGAAAATTTGTAGGCAAAAGTTGCACAAAAACTTTTCGGGAAAGTTTGAGGAAATTTTTATAGCAGGACAACTATATTTTCCATCAGTGGCGTAAGCAGAAAATTTTTATGGTGGAGTTTCATTCAGTGGCAGATGGTGGTCATTTGTATATAGTGTGCGCTGTTTGTGACGTCACAATTTGACGTCATATTCATGTTTTCAAGCGAAGTTTGTTGACATAATGGGCATATTCTTCTACACACACTCCCCTTATCTTTGTAAAAAATCAAGCCGTATACACTCACCTTATAACAAAATTTTTGTAAAACACCAAGCTCATAGGTTTTTTTTTAACCCCAACCCCCCCTTGCGTACGCCCTTGTTTTCCATCAACATTTGTTACTCATTTTTGCTACAATTAAGAATTTGCATATTTTTATGCTGCTACCAAACAAATTACTGTAGCAAGAAAAAACAAGTAATGACATACTTGGCAACAAAACACATTTAAAAAATTGGGGTTTTTGTCGGTTTTGCAGCACTTGTTCTGGTTGGAGAGCAACTTTGTAGGCTCGCCCTCAACCCAATGATGAATTATACAGTACTATGGATGCTAACTATACTGTACTCTCAGTGATTCAGTTTCAGAGAAACTGACTTTTTAAACACCTATGACCTGTCCTTCCCACACTACAAACAAACACTATCTCACTACACCATCACAGAGCGTTCAGCCCACAGCACAACCAGCACACAACACACACACAGCATGCACTGCGTTGTTCGCTCACAGAACTCCAAAAAATTTCTAAGGTTCGACACAAATTCCACCAGAGGGCGATGCTAACGACAACTGACGTCACAGAAAAGAAATCTCTTCAACATATACGGAAGTGCTTCAAAAAGTTAGCGGACTGTAGCGGTACCCACGAAGAAATAAACGTGTTTGGGCGGTTAACGAACCCATGAAAACCTGCGGTTAACCGCCATTTTAGCGGCCCGTCATGGGCCGGCGCTGCCATTAGGTGAACTAGGCGGCTGCTTAGGGCGCTGGGCCAAAGGGGTGCCAAAATGCAATTGTGTGATTTAGGAAGTGAAGAACGTACAAAAAGGGAATGGGCATGATGAAAATGAATGAAACACACGATCATGCAGTTTATGAGAAGATAAAGGTACTACACTATTTCAGGTTTGCTGAAGAAGGGTTATTATTTTTCCTGTTCATTTCAATTTTACATATACTACGCAAGCTATGTCGCAAATTGGTATAAATTTCATTCATGTAATAACCTTTTCTAATGTAAAAAACGTCCTTCGTATTTCCGTGATGTATGTGATGAGGAGAGTAAGGATCTTTGTATAGGAGGGTGGGCTCTGGAAAGGATCTTGTCTAGAGTGCTCACAAGTCTATCAATGGTCCCCTGTCAGGACCAGCAAAGCATGCCCTTCAGGCCACACTTTATCAAGGTCATTACAAAATCTTAAAGGGTACCACCACTGTTCTTTTCATTTCTTGATCCTTGGATTTTCCTACCCGAGTAGGTTCATGTCGAAACCTTCATTAAATCGTGTTTCAGTCACCAAGTGTAGTCAGATTAGGAAACGCCGCCGAACGGCCAGCATTATTGGCGTTAGTAGCCTAGTTCATGACTTCTCAAACTTTTTCGTTCTGCGACCCATTTTGAATAAGCTTTTTATGCGCCCCACTCAGGCCCGTAACTAGGGGAGAAGAATTTTGCTCCCCTCCTGGAAAAATTGTTGCACATAGTTTGTTACTATTGGATATAGTTTAAAACATTTGGGCCTCTCTCAGAAAACTCTTCACCCCCATAGTGACCCAAGCTGGTTACGGGCCTGGCCCCTTGATGGATAGTTGTTAATGATGTGTGTAAACGTCCCAGTACAAAGCTCAAGAGGCATTTTGGTCTATGGCAAAATCATACAAATGCACACAATCCTCGAAACTAAGTGTACAGTAATAAAACCACCACGTAATGGAAATTTTAAAGCGAAAAAATCAACAAAATGCAATTCAGTTTATAGATGTCATCAAGCGCAACGAAAGGGATGGAATCACTTGATTTTTACACAGATCATCCATTCGTAGACTAATGCATGACAACGTAGGACGAAGGACATCCGACATTTTTCGAAAAGGATCGGTTTTTGGACTTGATGGTTATCAAATTTGAGAATGTAGCTTCAAACAAATGTGTTGTGCAAAATGCTAAGAGTTTATGAATGGCTCAATCAAAATGACTGGGAATTCATTTCTTGTTCTTATCCAAAACTGACATAAATCTGTTTTGAAAATTCCAGTTGCAAACTTTTTAATAACTCCACAAACTAATCCTGAACATGGCAGGTATGTTGCGTTGCCTCCTGAAATGTCAGTTGTGTATGGTTTGTGGATCCAACTTTTGCTGAATCGACGTCGAAAGTACTTCTGAAACTGTGCATAAAGCTTTTAACTCTAGTCTAAAACTACTCAGTGTGTTCTTGAAGCAGTTAGCCTAGCTCCCCCCCTAAACTAGGGCATAGAGTTCTAAACACAAGCATACGTTCGTGTCGGAATGAATGCAGAAAAGGTCAATATTTATCAAGTACGTTAAAACAAACATGACGTGAACGCAAAACTTGTGCTTGGTTGATTATTATCATTTTATAGCTCAGGAAGACATCCTAGTAAACAACTGACATCATGGAACACCGTATTGCCTCTAAAAATGCAGTAGAAATAGACTCACTGAAAGCCTACTTTCAATTTTCTTGTAAAGTTTACAAAACCTTTTATATCTGATTTGTGAAGCCAATTTCGCCCCCAAAGCCCTGGCCTAGTTAACCATTAAGATTGAGATTATAGGACGTACCACCGTTATTCATGTAACAAAGACATATCAACTGGTGCGCAACAAAACCAACACTGATGACTTTCGCGAACGTCAAAGCTTTGTTGCGCATGCAGAACGTCATCGATTGTTACGACACAAGACTAAAAACGTTTGAGGCCATTGCTAGAATTTTTGTTGATGTGAATGCTGTGACGCCTGTTACTTGTGTAGATAATATTTTGATGAATTTGGTGTTCAAACAAACTCGGCATGCATCGAATAAATTAGTTTGATGAAAAAAATCGTCCTTAAAAGGGTCTTTTGGGTGGAGGGATGCTGGAATGAACCTTGCCTAGGATGCACCGGCAAATTTAAGATGTACAAAGAGCAAAGAGAATGTGTTTGTTTACGTTTAAACAGATCGTGCCACAGTTGATTGAACAGGATGACGTCATACAGGCCCATAGCCACGGGGGTATTTGGGGGTAGTGCCCCCCAAATTTCTTTTGTGACCCCCAAATTTTCTTGTTCTCAGAAAAATGTGTTTCAAAAATATAATAAAAACAAAAATCGTGCCCCCTAAAAATGTATTTTGACCCTACAAACCTCAAAACCTGGCTACGGGCCTGACGTCATAAGCTAGGTGGGGGCGCTGAAAATGGATCTTGCCTACGGCGCTGGAATGGTTTGCGCCGGCCCTGGGCCCAAGCCATCTCTAATGCCTTGATTTCAACAGCAAGTTTGTAGTGTTTACAAAAAGTAATTTTGCCGTTATCAAAACACAAGAAATTTTGCTAATAAACACACACTTTGAATAGAATAAACTTCGCACTAAAAGATACTAGCAACAAAGATTAGCCAGCTTCAAATGTTTTGCGTATTTCTTCCAAAAACTTAATTATCTTCAAAAAATTTCTTTGGAAACTCGCATTCAATCGCACATTCTGAATGCGTATTTCCCAATTTTTTTCTGAAATCAATAGCAAAACCAAACGCGATTGAAAAACTCGTTTATAAGAACTAACTGAAATTGTAAGAAAGCTTTAACTACGCAGACTTACGAGAAGTTGCTGTTTTTTATTTTTTTGTCTGGTTTTTGATTTAAAATTTAATTTAAAATTTTGAAGTAATGAAGTTTCAATCACTAAAAGCAAGGCATGCACAGCACATTCATGAACGCTACGCCTCTGATTACAGTATTGCGCATGTTAAACCTAGTACTGAGAGCAACAGACTTTTACTTACTGATTATAAACTGTTCCTTTCAAAACTGTGGGTCATGACCCCATTTGGCGTCACGAAATATAATTTTGGGGCCGCGAAAAAATTGGCTTAACAAATCAGATATACAAGTTTTTGTAAACTTTACAAAGAAATTAAAAGTAAACTTGGAGTGAATCTATTTCTACTGCATTTTAGGGGCAATACCTGTTTCATTCTGTCAGTTGTTTACTAGTATGACTGCCTGAGCTACCAAATAATAACAATCAACCAAGTACAACAAGCTGTACGTTGTCATAACGTACTGAACAATATTGACCTTTTTGCATTCATTCTGACACGAAGCCATATTTGTGCATAGAACTTATAGGTCTAGTCGTCTAGGGATTAGGCCAATTGGTTTGAGAGCACACTGAGCAGTTTTAGATTGAAGTTAAAAGCTTCATACACAGTTTCAGAAGTACTTTGGACTTTGACTCAGGAAAAGTCATATCCACAAACCATGCACAACAGTAGCGACGCCCGGCCAAAATTTTCGGAGGGGCCTGACATATGGACTTTAAGTGAGCACTTGTTTTGGTTTGGGTCACCGCACAAAACAAGCTAAGATTGAAGTTAATCAGAGCTGAGATGATTATCCAGGCGGTATGGGCAGTGGTGGTCTCAGCAAATTGGGCCCCTGTGCAAAAATACTCTTTTATTTCACCATGTTCACTCAACCGTGGTATGACCTTTTTGCAAATTTGGCAAACTAAATTACATACTTTGGAAACCATAGCCCAAAAAGCATGACATCATGTCCATGTTGCGATGTACACACATAATATCAAACCCATATAAATTAGTAACTGCATTCAATTCCGCGAGCTTTAATGACGAATTATAAGCGGAAATACTGCGAGCATTCAAATGGCAGATTGTTAGACACTTAGATATTATTAAGGACTAGCTCACTGTCAGCAAAGAGTCTGTAGTCTGTGTCGACAAAGTTCCGCTGGATTTGCTTCCTTGTTTGCAGTATTGAGGAGCGTACGAGTCTGCGTGGACAATTGAAGGTGCTTTGTTATGCTACATTTAAATTGTCTGGCATGGGAAGCTAGGTTGAGGATGGAGTTCCGGTCTTTCATGATTTGGGAATTTCACAACAATGGGTCGTGCAGTAGCAGAAGTTGAAGAGGCGATAGCAGACGTTTTCCGTGGAAGGCTATGAACGTTCGAGAATATGATTCGGTTGAGGTTTGACTCAGAAAAATGTAACTTTTCGGAAGTCTCAGAAGTTTCACTTTTTTATTTCATAGGAATGCCATGAAACAGTAGTTGAAGATCAGTTTCTAGACTCACCAGTCTTCTTTCTAGTTTCTCGATTTTCTCGTGAGCAACCTTTAAGCTTGTTTCGACAGCAGTGATACGGAGATTCAGGCTGGACTCAATCTGTGAAAGGCGCCGCTCGACTGATTGAAGCAATTGGAATACCTCATTCAGTGTGGGTTCAGACTGTGCATTCTGCGCAATCTGATTTCATGAATGGCTGAAGGTGACATTCTCCACGACAATGCTCTTACGAGGAGCTCCTTACTTACTGCTCGGCTGCCAGAACAGAATGAACATATTGTGTGAAGCGGCATTCTCAACTAAAAGTCATCAAGTACAAAAACCGATCGTCTTTGAAAAATGTTGAGAATGTCCTTCGCCTGCGTTGTCTTGTATCAATCCAGGCCCGTAACCAGCTTGGGACACCAGGAGGGGCAAAGAATTTTCCGAGAGGGGCCCAAATTTTTTGAACTATTTCTAATATTTTTCAACTATGTCCAACACATTTTTCCAGGGGGGGCGAAAAAATTTCTAGGGGGCTTCGTCCCCCCTGGTTACGGGTCTGTATCAATCTACGAATGGATGACCTGCGTATAAATCATCAAGTGGTTCCATCCCATTAGCTGTGTTTGATAACTTCCGTGAACTGAATTGTTTTTGTTAATTTTTTTCGCCTTACTGTTTCCATTACGTGGTAGTTTTATTACCGTATAGTTACCTTCGTGGATTGTGTGGATTTTAATTTCACTATAGACAAAAATGCCCTTTGAAATTTTTAATAGGAAGTTTGCATGTATCATTAATATCTCGGGCTCAAGGCTATCCGTTAATGCTGCCGCATACAGATACAAAAGCCATTTTCAAATTGGGTCGTAGAACAAAAAAGTTTGAGAAGCCCTGGTCTAAATGACCACTGCTGCTCCTTCGCAACCTCCCACTCCCCATGCATTTTATAAATCGGTTTACTTGGGAGTCATCGGAGCACTATATTATAACTACCGTGATGGCGCCATCCACGCGTGTGACTTTAACTTGTACCCAGGGCTCCCATTGCTGTTTTTTTTCCACTCAGATCTGGTTTTATTCGAGTTCATCTGGGTGTCTAGGTTTAATTTTGACAAATCCCGTTAAATCTGGGTTTTTTGAAGATATAAATTTGGCAAGTGGCTATAGTAAATCTAATAACATAAGAAACGTATCTTCCTGTCATTACAGTGTTCGCAAGCAATCATCAGGTGAAAAAAGACAAAAGTACTCTCATATTGGTGGAACAAAACGTTTTCGTCAGTCGGTTTCACACTCTTATACCAGTATCAATATCAAATACTTTAGGTTGCTTACGATCCGGTATAATCAGTCATGCAATTGCGGGTACAACAAAGGTAACATGAACAAATAACAAACGGTTACATAAACAACTGAAAGATTTGCATTTGGGTAAACGATATATTGTATGAAGTCTTATCTCAGTACGCCAGCTGAAGAAATTGATGAAACAAGAGTTTTAAGACTGATTTTAAATTTCTTGGTTGCCTATGCATGCGAATTGAAAAACGATTTCTACTGTAGTAAGAAGTTGTTGCCAGCTAGGATTTTAGATTCCGATCTCACAAACGATTCAAGTTCAATAGCAAATGTGGCTCTACATTTTCTCCATCCTGAGCCTGAAGACGCCATTTTGATAGTTCAAAGATGTGTTCTTGTCCAATAAATCTATTCCTGATTTCTGGTTTTATGTGTGTGGGTGTACACACAAAAAAAACATCAAAGGCAGCTTAGATGAATCGGAGTTTGGAATACTTTTTGATGTAATGAACAGATTTATGTTTTTTCCATAATCCTTGCATTAATAGAAAGAATACTTTCACTTGTTAATCATGTCAAAACAAAAACAATCTCGCCTAAACAGTGACTGCTAAGGAAAGGTTGCTGGCGAAACAAGCATTGTCAGATGAAAATTTGGAAGAGGAACTATACGTAAATCAGTATTTTAGTCACAGTTCCATGTCATGCACTTGCATTCATGTGTCTTTTTGCAAATTAACATTTCTGGGTTTTTCTTGTAGGCAAATTCATGTGCAATCTGTTTTTTTCGAAATTATTGAATGGGAGCTCTGCTTGTACCACGCAGTGGCGTGCAGAGACCTAGTGATGCCCGGGGCGACAGCTTGATTGTATGCCCCCTACCAAATTCTGGTATTAAGCAGTGGCATACAATGGTCATTGTTACTGGATATACGTTGTTTGTGACGTCACAATATGACGTCATGTTCACGTTTGCGAACCAACGTTATGACGAAGTTTGTTGACACAACATGCGTATTATTCTACACGCACTCTCCTTACTCATTGTTGCACAATGTGTCACTGTGATGAACATAAATCAGCGATTCACGTTAGGAGACCGGAGCAAAACAGAGCACTCAACGCTAAGACAGAGCAGTTCATAGCTGTAAAAATAACCGGCAACGCCTTAAAACAGGAGAGTAGAACGCAATCAGTGCCACGTCAACGCAGTTTACACCTCCAAAAGCCTAAGGCTGCGCGTTAAAACAGTGGAGTAAAACACTCAACACTACGACAGGCCAGTTTACAAAAACATCATGCTACGCGAATGTATCACCGAATACCAGTCGAACAGGGAAGGTATGCTGCTGGGATGGCCGACACCCAGGGTTTACAGCAGGGGTCTTAAACTAAAATTGCTCCTAGGGCCAAATGAGGACTTATAAAGTAACCCGAGGGGCGCATTATGATGCTGACGCAACAATGGCGGTAGCTGATCCTCATTACTTACTAGCAGCGGTCCCCAAACTTTTTAAATGCTGGGCCAAATTCGCAACCTTATCAGTTTCCGCGGGCCGGACTACTTGGTGCATTGAAAAAAAAACAAAACAAAAAACCACACGCTTAACATTAGACACGTTTGTACATTGCAATTTTTTCTGTGTTTGATAACATGTTTGCAGTGTAACTTCTGCAACAGCTTCTTTTGTTTCATGATAGTTGTAATATTTGGTTTCTCACTTGATACTGCTATACGTTAAATGCTTCTACGATTTTCAAGAACCTTGTATACCTCACCAATCAGTGACTAGACAGCAGAGACGTAATCGAGACCTAAATTTAGAGACCGAGATCTGGTTAAAACTTCGAGACCGAGACTTCTTCAAAAAGTCCGAGACTCGAAAATTGCCGAAATGTTTCCACAAATTTTCAAAAAATTGTCATCACCCCTTCGAAGTCGAAATTTTGCGAATTTTCGGCAATTTTCATACTTGCTTATGTTATTTCTTACCTGCAGATACAACATACAAAAAGTACGTTGAATTAAACAAGTTTCACTCAGCCATATTGTTGCAGTACTCGAAGCCTCAAGACAGTAGGTTGGTTTGAGACCTATCCAAAAGGGCAACATTTCAGAATTTTTACATTTTGTTGCAAAATTTTGCAACTTAACCTTGCCTGATCTTGGCAAGTTAAAGATGGATAATGTGTAAATTTCATTTGAAAACAACAAAAATCACAAGTGTTGGGTTACAATCGATTATATTGGCATACGCAAAATCGGTAAAACTGTCACAAAATTATGTAAAATTTTACATAGTTTGAGATAGGATATTTTGCGCCCGGTCTTAACTATATGTCGGCACGTATCCTTCGAGACTGAGACGAGATCTGAAACCTTCGAGGCTGAGACTCGCAAAAATAGGTGGGTGTCAATCAACACTACCAGGTTTTTTTTTAAGGTTTCGCTTTGGTGACCGCAAGGAAATTTTAAGAGACCGCTTGGAGGAATTTGAGAGACCATTCTCCATTGATGTGATCGCAGGTCACTATATTTTGAGAGACCGTTGGAGAAATTTGAGAGACCGTTTTGGTCCCTCAAAACACCTTAAAAAAACACTGAACACTACTAGGTATAAAGGCAGGCAAATTTTTGGGGGTGCGAAGAATTTTTGTCCGAATTCACTCAAACGTACCCGAAAAATTTGTGTCTCAAAAATGATTAAGACTTTTTTTGGAAGTCACACAAAAAATGTCTTCGTGTGTATTATGGAGAAGAAAAAAGTCAAATTGAGACGTATTTCGACAGTCAGTCTCATTCATCACACAATGAGAACAAAGGTGTCGAAACATCTATGCCCAAATTTGCAGGATTTTTTCCCTATTTTCAGAGATTTGCCGGATTTTTGACAAATCAAAACTTTTGGGGGTACACTTGTACCCCCCTGCATCCCTGGCCTCGAGATCAAGTATCGAGATTCAATCACTGCTATTCATGGTATTAAGCACCGGTACCCAACAACTCGCTCAAAATTAGCATGCAGTACTCCTGTTAAAAATATCCCAAAACTACCAAATAATACTTCAAACGCCAAATGCCTGCTGCATTTCACAATTTTTTATGGGCGCTAATGTGGATTCTACAGCAGTCTAGGCGCCAAGCTCAAGTACAATATTAGGGGTCTGGTGAGCAGTAACTTCCAACGAAAACAGCAACAAAGATGTAACAATTTTCCATGTTTGTGTTTACTTGTCGAGTTGTACGCAAAGCGCAGCATGAAAAAATATGGCCTAGGTCCTAAGTGTATTATTTCTACTACACAAAATGCAAGTAAACTCCAAAACGTTTGTAGTTGGTCTTTTCCAAGAGATAAGCTTGGTTTGTTTGGTTTGTAGCGTAAAGCCCATTGGGAAAAAATTCTCAAGTACAGCAAATGCTCTTTGTTTTTTAGCAATTTTGTGAAATTACATCTTACATTAATTCATTTACACGAAATTGTTAAAATCCTAAACATTTCTAGGAAAGCTCGCGGGTCGGATTGGAACCCTTCGCGGGCCGGATCTGGCCCGCGGGCCGGACTTTGGGGAATGCTGCTTACTAGAAACAGCTTTCACATCTTATTGTTTGCGAAGGGTATGGTTGGTTATAGGCAAGTAATTTCCAGTCGTCTGTACTTTTAAAAGGAAGTTTTTCACTCGCTGGCCAAGCACATTCAAACCGGTGAATAAACTAAAAAATTATATGTTAATCATTTGAAAATTCCCAAAAAGCATCGCGGGCTGCACAAAATGCCCTCGCGAGCCATATGTGGCCGGCAGGCTGCGTGTTTGAGACCCCTGGTTTATAGTTTGAGACTTGTTAAACTACACAAGAATTGAGAATGCGCACAAAATTCGCAAGAAAACTTTCATTTTTTATCATGTGAATGTTACATGTACAACTATAACTGGGGGTACAGAACAGATACGGGTTTGTGTGAGCCGTCATGATCAATCCGTCTGAACTGCCAATCACAAGCGAACCTCGAAATGATGCATGTTTTGCAAGCACAGGTGTGCGGCTGTATTAGCGCATACTCAGGGTGGCCAGATCAAAAAACGAAACGGGAAACTATATCAAAAAGTCAGCTAAATCAAGCAAGTTGAAATAGGACGGTTTTGAAATTTGGCTCAGAAAATAAATTAAACGTCCATAATTACTGTATCTTTTAATCCTTGTTTGTGATTTTCTCTTGATCGCACGATCTGGAAAAAGTCACGTCATTATCATTTTGATTGGGTGAGCGCCGCACGCCTAGAGTACAGGTCCCTGGTACTGAAGAATGTGAGAATCACCGGAATTTGACAAAAAAAAAATTTTCGAAAAATAAAATCCTTGCAACATGTTTGAGTAGCTGTACAATAGGAAAAATCATCTAGTTACAGCATTTTAATTTTTGTAATTTCACTGTTTGGATGCACCCCTGTCTTGGATGCCCGGGGCCGTCGCCCCGTTCGCCCCCCACTCCCCTCTGCACGCCATTGGTGCAACGTATATATGCTTGTTTCATCAAATTAATTGTGTTACCGCCATTAAGCGTATACTTTTCTACTACCGCTACCTATCTATTTTCGTGACCTCTCGTGTTTTTGTGTGTTCCTTTTTACTACCATTCATGCTTAGGCTTGCTGCGTTGCGTGTGGGAGTGAAGATGTTGTACAATATATTTCAAGAATCTTGATCTTGGCATTCAGTGAAATTGAAGGGATCCCGAGATGGCATCATTAGTGCGCGAATGTCTTTGCCTATTTATCTACATTTTTCTCACCGTTCCTTCGCTGGCGTTTCTCCTTTGCTTGCATGTGGATAGATGATGGGTGATGTTGGCTTTTTTCAGTAGTCATTTGCATTACGTTCTTCAAAGTCTTTAGGATTCTTATTATTGCTCAATAGGCTACTGCGCAGCAACACCAGGACGTTGCTTGAGGGTTGTTTGCAGCTCATTCGCTGCAATCTTGTAGATTGAAGTTAATTGATGATGATGACTTCGTGAAGTACGGATGATTTCTTGTCCTCAAAAGACGCTACAACGATCTAAATTGTGATTTAAAATTTTTTTATTTCATTCCAAATACAGTATATTAATGGTTTTGCTCAAAAGCAGCAGGAGGACTTAAATGCTCAAAAGTATAATGCATTTGCAGAAACATCAGGAACATGGAGTAATAACAACAAAATTATTCTCTTAGAGTATAGAAGTTTGGCAAAATTTGTCTTACGAAGTATTAGCATAATGTTTCAAGCCAACAACAGTGAACACGATACAACGATTTCAAGTCTGAGTGGAAGAGTTTACTTCCTCCAAACAAAACAACGGCCAAAACAGGGAATTAAATCTTATGCGTTTAAGTCCTCTCCCGCTGATTTATGGTTAACTATCCATCAGTCACAAACGTGAGGTTTAAAAAGCTAAGTGTCATACACAGCACAAAGTATCCTTTCACTGTTTCTATGGCTCCTACGTTCCTGCGACTAATCTATTGAACAGATAGTCTGTCACGGGAAGAAAAAATTAAATATCAACTATATACTATATCTTCATTACACCTGCCTAGGTAACAAGACTACACAATCAGTAGTCAAGATAACATTGTAATTGTTAGACAAGGCTAAATGTGTGACACTACACACAATTTTAAGTGGAAATTCCTCCCCTAAAATCATGAAATTCCTCACCAATTTTTGACTTCAAAACCCAGTTTTGACTCTCTGGATACCTGTAAAAATAATTGGCTTGAAAAACTAAATTTACAGATGTTTAGCACAATCCTCTCTCGTGTGAAATAATTCTTGTCTCACTATTTTTTGTCAACATGCGATGTTCATTGATATATTTTTTGTCATTTCGTTTTGTCCAATTGTTTGATTCCGTTTCTTACCACACGCGTAGTCTTTTATTTACCGATTTTCGTGCCACGCTTCCCAACATTTACCATTTAAAGGTCCTCGCTGGATAACGTCTGCGGCCACCTCACGACCTCACGACCGCCTTTCTGCTTGCACATTCCACTGCCCGCTTTGTGATGAGTCACCGCCGCGTTGCTCATAGCTGTGATTTCGTAGCTGTGGTTTTGTTGCTCTGTAATTGGCGTCAGACAGTTTTTCGATTTTTAGTGAAAACAATTTTATGAGAACGGCCTATTTTCCAGTTTTTACGTCCGCAGCTTGTGTTTTGATTTATTCAGTTTAGTCTTGAGTTTGCTTGCTTTCTCCGCCCTTGCTTTAGTCCTTCAGCATTTCACCCGCAAGCAATTGCTTTCAGATTTCAGGACGGAGCATGCGTGGAGTTGCGTGAAATGATTTCCTATTAAACAAATTTGCTGGTTTATTCGACTGCGACACGTCTGTTGAGGCTAATTCCTTGCACACAGATATGCGCAAGTCCGAATAATCGCAAAGCAATGGCAGTAGATCCTAGTCGGCTGATAACTCGCAAGTTTGCAGCAAACTTAAAGCTTTTAATTGTAATTTTTCGAAACGGGACAACGCTTTACACCTTGCAGATATTGTACGCTGTGAGTATTTGCGAAGTCAATCGCATATCGGGAAGTCAATGAAAGCAAATGGCACAGCATGATGCAGAGCTGGGGCAATCAAGGCTTTTTTTGCTTGACTGCAGATCGGGGAGGAAATCAGGGGAGTAACGAGGTTAGATAGCGTCCTGGGCAAGAAGCAAGTTTGGCGCCCCCATGTTTGAAACTGTGGTTTTTCGGAAGCAAATGTAATGTATTGAAGAAAGTAACTGGGACATTGTTGGAATTTTTTGGCGCCCCCGCAGTTATATGGTGGCCCATAGTGACTCGGCGCCCGGGGAATTGTCCCACCTCGTTATGCCCCTGGAGGAAATGTGATCTAGGTTTATGGGCTATGAGCGATGTTGTCGCAGCAGTGATTTTTGTGACAGTGTTTTGTGTGAGGTAGTTGGCTTGTACGCAATGGCGATTCGAAAGGGGGGCCTGGGTAGGCCATGGCCTCCCCAGTTTTTTTCTTAATATCCCGTGCAAGTTCGTGTGGTTGACATATACAGTAGGAGTAGATAACTTTCGGCCAGCAATATTTTAAACGATAATTTGGAAGCCCTCTAGCCTGCATTCAATATTTCCCGATTGCATGATAAGCTGTGTTGTTGTTTTTGACGGTCGGGTAACTAGAGCTGTTTATCTCGACATTCACCAGTGGTTGCTCGGATCCTGCGTGAATTTAGTCAGACGGTCGTCGTGGTGTTGAAAAATTCATTTCGAAACTAAGAAACAGTCGCAGAAGTGGGAAGATTGATCTTTCGTGCATTTCAGTGTGAGATGGAACGAGATTATGTTACTGTCAGCAGATTGTTGCTTGTTCCAGTAGCAAAAGTTTTGTGGAAGCATTAGGAATTGGTTTCAATTCATCCCGGCTTCTTTATTGCGTTCTGCTGCCTTGTGTATACGACTTCGAAACATCTTACGTAAATGGTTCGTGACTACAGCTTTTACTCTACCCACATGTCCTGTAACCTCAAAATTTTGTACGGATTTTTTGTAATGATTCAGAAGCAATTCTTTTGCGTAATTCAGCTCTTTGCCCTGGAGGTCAGACCTTTCCATCGGAAAGCACTTGAAAGAATTCACAAATCATATTCAGTTAGTGAAAATGATTTGAAACGTGAAATAACTTTGGCAAAGAATTTGCTTCGGAAGGAGTGGAAGCTGCCTATATCGTTCGAATAATTTTTTTCATTTATAGCTACTTAAAAAGTTGCGTTTGATTGTTACTGGTAGTTGTAACTCCTTTCGTCACCAGCGCTTCATGCGAGAGAAGTTTTTCAAAAATGAAATTAATGAAAACATTTCACAGAAATTCCATGCAAAGTGAAAGACTGGGCAACATTAATCTACTTTCAGTTGAAGGTTACTAACTGAAAAACAGATTTAGATGATTTCGTTGATAATTTGACAGTCGACATGATAATCGAAGGATAAGTTACATTGAGGTGATGATGATATTAATTAAAAACGTGGACTGTGCATGGATTTGTGTGAGAATTATATTGTTCATTGTCCCTGTTTCTGAATCTTTTTAGGTTTAGAGTTAGTGTGTGTTTCACTTGTGATAAGACAGTCATAAATCAACGCAGTGTTGAAAAGTCAGCTTTTGAGGATCAGCTTGAGAAAAATTCAGTGTGAATATTGAAATGAACGACTTTGTTGGGAATATTCTGCAGAACACGTTTTAGGCCTGCTGTTACATCTTGCTATCAGGTACGCGCCCTAAATGGCGCTGCTTTGCAACTTAGGTGCAACTGGTGCCGAAACCTCGCTGCAGTTAACAGCATTCTGCTTTGAATATTCCTCACCCTATCCACGCTGCAGATGGGCATTACTCTCGTAATAGTAGTTGCATAACATTGTTATGATTACACCACAATCACAAAATGTCCATAAGCTACCACAAAAACGGATAAGTCAGTAGTCACCAATCCGTTGGTATATGGTTTATTTTTATGTGCTTTGTAGTAAGAATATTTTGATGAAACTTGTTGGCTATCAACAGCCTACTTGTCTCTGTCAAGATAGAATTCGTTGTTGGAACCATTTCGCTTTCATGTGAATTGTATTCACTTTCGTGGAGCTGTTTTCGTTCATGTGGTGTCGGCTTTTTTACGAAAAATGGTGTTTCGTTTCATATGTGCTGTGGAAGTCGTATGGTTAACACAGAGTATTCGACAGAGCAGTACACGTGTGTGATTGCATCTACGGTGGCGTTTAGGTGCTTCTAGTGAATAATAACGCTAGTTCATATTTAACGACATTCACAAGCCTGTGTTGGGTTGGATAGGTAACCATAGCAACTTAATCTTCAAAACAACGAAAAATCACCATGCAAGATAGACATTTATGCTGCCTCCCCACTACTTTTTCCTTGGCCCCGTAGTGCCTCCTCCACTTTTTTTAATTCTAGAGTCGCCACTGCTTGTACGTTGGGAAGAAAGCACTGCGTGCCAAGATTAGTTCAAACTTTTCAGTGTTCCGAACACCAGTTTTCATGATTAGCTGTGTCAATTAACTTGTAGGTATCGGTTGCGAAATTTTTTCAATTTTTATGATCCTTCAATTTCTGCAAGATAGTATCTCTCAAAACCCTGGTCTTCAGGCACCATCATTGGGTTCTGGAGAGTTGATAAAATTGCCAAACCGCTGTTTGTTTGAAAGTTGTGATTTTGAATTTATGATTTTCACATTTCTAACCTCGCCAAGCGGTGAAGAAACGAAGTCACCGAAACAGTAATGTTTGTCACATTTTGCGAAAAGCAGAACCTAAGGGATGGTCGACACAAACATATCTAGTCAGGACCGTCGTACTAGTGAAAACGTTCGGGAGTCTGGGTGTATTTTTTAGAAGGGAGAGAACAAAAAATGCCATCGGATGTCGCGCACTGCGATTGCCAAATATTGTCCGTCACAAATTTTGTTAACACAATGAAAAAAATGTTCTGTTAAATTTTGGGGTGACAGAGGGGCTCTGCTGCATGTGCACAACTGCTCTACTGGGAAAGCCGGTTTAGGGAAAACCGTTTCTGCAAAATACGGCAACAAGGTTCTGTTGAATAATTTATTGATAGGTGGCCATTAAAAAGAATTAATGCGTGAAATTTGTTAGACTGTGGCTGAAGTGTGCTCGGCAAACAGGTTGGTGCCTGAACTCGAGCGAAAGCAAAGTATGCGGAAGATGACGAACGCAATATGAACTCTGCGCTAATTTCAGTTTCTAGTTCAAAGAACGCGATAAAATGCAATGGCGAATGCAGTAAGAAATTTGTGATGTGCTGTCTAAGCTTGCGTCGTGTTTTATGTTAGACCAGGGGTTTAAAATGCGATCGCGCACTCGCGCCGCGAGACCACAAATTTGGAGTGCGCAAACAGGATTTGCAGCGACGAAGCAGTGCCAAGTTTATAATTTTAAGTGTAATGTTATGGCAAAGCCTATATGTGCGCGTTACTAAAAAGTACAGCGAGCAACTAAAATTCCCAGAAAATCTTGCACCGATGTGTTGGAGTTATGAGTGGGAATGAAATACGAGTAATTCGGTTGGTAAGCAAGCCGGAACTGCACAATGTAGTCAACAGACTGCAGAACTCAACTACTGCCTGTTTAGGTGCTGTGTTGCTATGTTATTTGTAACCTATCGGTCGCTTTAAAATTTGAATAAAGGCTGAGGGTGCGTAATTTTACGTGAAATCGATTTCCTATTAAAAATTTGCTGATAGATTCTTTGCTTAACCCCATTGTGAAGAGTACTTTGATTCATTGCAAAAAGATATAAGCAGAGCCCAGTCGGCTGATTCCCCCAAAGCTTACAGAGAACGGAGCTTTTAATGAATCCTTTAGGCTAGGAGTTCCTTCACTTTTCTGCGAGAGTTTCAGCTATAGCGAAATTGCCAAGGTTGTTCTTTCGTTTCAAATTAGCGTTTATATTTACAAGGGGTTTTAACAGTGGTATATTGCCAAAGGCGAACGTTCTACGACAACGAAGATGCAACTTGCTGCAGATAGCGCTGCGGCGCCTTTATCTATGCCTCTATGGACTTCGTGCCTGTTTCAAAATTAAAAATAGATAAGAATATTTGGGCCTGTATAAAAAGATAAGAGAAAGGTTTTGTTAAAGTTGGGGTACGCTACGACGGTCCCCGCGCTGTTCTAACTACTTTATTTGGTATTAGAAATATAGAGCCAAAAGTGTATTGCGCACTGTGCTTGATAGCAAAGTTTATGCACGATTCCCTGACTTTATTATCTTATCTCCTTTCCTGAGCAGCGATGCATTTCAACCTGTTGTGTTGAGTTGCGGAAAAGTTTATGGTGTGTAGACCTCATTGCTTGATAAGTGCAGATACGGGCAAAGCCTGCGTAGATCTCCACATTGCAATCCTAGTTCTAACAAGTATGTGTAAATTGTCTCGAAGAATTTATTTTCGCAAGTGTCCTACAACGACAAACCGCCAGGCGCCAACACGTGCGAAACGTGACATTGTGTCGAGCAAGCCAACCTAAATTAGAACAGTGGCAAACAGCGTCAGATTTATGCGCGTCAACGGATATCGATCGTCCTACAATAGTCGCTTTTATCGCTACGTTTAGAAATGCATTGTGCGTTTCTATGAAAACGTGCGATAGCGGCATTGATATTACAAAACAAAGCATAATTTAGCTTTCAATCCTGTTCATTCAAAGCTGTGACCTTGATTTTCAACTGCGGAACGTATGAGTACTGGCTAGTCTCTGCTTGGTGGTTCACACCGACTGTTACAGAAGACATTAGACGTGTGATTTTTTACCATTATGACTTCCTCGGTTAGATGTGGCATCTAATGTGACCAGAAAAGAGCTGTTAGACTTACTCGTATGACATTCGTGACACTTTGCGAATCCAGCTTGCATTACTATGCAGTGATATCTAGGTTGATACAGTCCGAGCAGTGGAGGTGCAGTTCATACAAAAACGCTTAAGAATAACCAGAGCTTGCGCTTCGCTTGCGTTGAAAAATTGCTTGCAGTGCTCTAAATTTTGGACACGTCGCTGACAAAAAATACCATCACTGAGTTGCTACTGAGTGTTAAACATTTGCGATCAGTTGAGAGTGACCTTCGACCTGGTCTACGCTTTACTATATTTACCGGTAAACCAGTGCCGACAGTTTCATTTGTCATTTATGTCTATAGTCACCGGTCAGCAGTTAACCAGTAAACCATACCGTGGGGGTTTTCTTTGCTTATCACCTATTTTGCGGTAAGGAAAAGCTTGAAATGTGGCTTGTTGCTCAAATAGATGCTCACCTGGATTGCTGCAGTCCCTGGAGAGTGTTTCAGTAGCAAAAAGCTGTTTCAACTGTCCAGTATATCTAGCGTGTTTTTTTCCTGTTTTCACGTCATTTTCTTTGCTCTTGTGCAAAGCAGACTGAAACAAGAAAGCCGAGTCAAAGACTTCTGTAAACCGAAAGAGAACCAGAGACGAAATAGACAACGTTTTTTGCAACCCGTAATAGAAAAACAGATTCCGTGCTATGTACCACTTGTAGATAAAAGCAACGTAAAAATTTAGAAATTTTTTTAACAAAAAAATACGTAAAAATTTTGCAATTTTTTTAACAAAAATGAAATTACCTATAAGCTATTCCTAGACCAAAATATCTGTTTTCTGTATCTCACGGTTTATATTCGGAAGCTTCGTCAACATATATACCGCGCATAAACATATAATTGATTAATATTGGCCCATCAACTACCTTATCACACAAACAACAGTTTGAAAAATTATTAATTTGTATTATGAAGCAACAAAGGCAGATCTAGGGGGACAATTTGTTGTAATAGTTCCTCCGTAAAATAACAAAGGTACTCCCTCCAGCAGCGCCATTAATTTGGCACTCTCTTTCGTTTTTCAGCATTCAACACGGCAACGCTGAGGTTGTTTGGAATATGGCGGTTAAAAACTGTTAATTTTTCCCGCTGTACCAGGAAGAAACGTTAAAGCAGGTAGGGTGGTGCTGACCTGTTGCGGAAATATTCGGATTCAGATAATTGACATTTTTTGGCTTTTTACCTCCTTTTTTTGAAAGAAAAGTAGAAATGTCAGAAGGTACAATGCTGCTTCTGCAAACTGAACAAACACCGCAATTTTAAGCAACCTATTTTGGCGCCCTGTGTAGCCTCTAAACGCCAGATCTGGATCCACAACTGTACAGCAGCTGTGTTATACGGTGGATACGAAGTTTGAATGTGCTCCACGAAATGTCATAACAAAATTGAACAAATTTCATTTAAAATGCAGTTATCAGCAAACAAGCAATGACAGGGATGCGCAAAAACCTCTCTCAATGGAAAGTGTTTTCCCATCCCTGCTCAGGTAACCATAAAAAACTTTACGAGTCGGGAAACCATGGGTATTATGCAACCCAAAATTTGATCACGGCTGCCGGGGTCACGAGACCCCCATT
>JGI24158J21664_10002658_pt1 | contig 21929 bp, 10 predicted proteins | sample Ectturendosymbi3_FD_21664 | JGI IMG/M metagenome (IMG submission 21664)
ATAAACTGAATAATGTGTGGTTGTAATTTGAAATAAATAGCTTTTTAATCAAAGTCACAATTGAAATTTTCACGGGTACACATCTTTTTGGGTCACCTGTTACGTGACGCGAACAAGAAATAGTAGAGTGATCGTCGCGCATGATCTCTATTGTTGCTTGCTGCCACAGTGTGAAGCTTAGCGCACTGACCGCTCGGACTTTACGATCGCAACAGAGTCAAACACTCTGTGCAGTTTCTTCCACAGACCACAGGTTTCTTCTACGCAGCTGCTTTGATCACTGGACGCCTAAAGTGCTGGTTTCAAAATCCGTTCAAGCTTAGCATCCTCACAACACTAGCTTGAAATTGCTTATTTAATCAAAGACTTGAAGGCCATCCAGCTAACTGTTGATAACTAAATACTGTAGCTGCTCTGTTGGATCTATGCTAAGCAACTTACGATTTCCAGGCGTCCCTGCGCATTTGTTGTTGTGGGCATAGGATGCATCGACGTCAGTAAATGGAACTCAACGCAAGTCGGTTTACAGAACAAGTCAATAACTTCCGTGCTGCATTTTTCAAACATCTATCTTTGTGGATGAAATTTTCAGAGAAGCTTGTTTCGCAGATGCGTCGCTATGAAGGAGCGCTGACCATCTCGCTTCGACGAGAAGACGGAATACCGTGGCCTGATGAGAACGATGGCTTTGAAGACTTGCCCGGTGGGTTCAAGGTTTTTCTTTTGCCCATTATTTGCAAAATTCAATTGTTTTCTGTTTCTGATAACTCGTCTCTGCAGTCAAAAAAAACACTTGCATCTGTGGACAACCTGGAAGCAAAGGCAGAAACATAGTATGAGTTGCTGCGCGTTGTCAACATTTGATTAAGATTTTGTTCAGGCTTTGATCTCTTTGACTGACCGCTATAGTTTTACAGACATGATGACAGTGATAGTAGAATATAATAATTTCTAATCGTCTATTTTGTTTTTTCATATTTTAGTCTATGTAACTAACGTCAAGAAAACTTGGAAAAATGATTGTTTTGCCACCACGCGTTGTTGACATTGGACTGGCATCTTTCTGTGCTTGAGCTGGTCAATCATTGCAGTGCAGACCTGTGGCTCTACACATGTTTGTAACAACTTGGTATTTCAAAACGATGGCGTATGCGAATATGCTTGCGTTAAGCTTTTACTGTTAGTTAGTTTGCTATTTCTGTGTTTGAATAATGCTGAGGATTTTTTCTCATAAAGCAGTGCCTGTATTCTTTCAAAACTGAAGGCCAGTATGCGTGTGCAACTGGTGTTTCAAAACCGTATCGTCGTGTGAACTCGATTTTTTAAGTCGTCCTCAGCCTTCTAATATCTCCTTTCATGTCGATTCGTTCATCAGAGTTACCGGCACAAGGTGCGATAGAATGTAACCGCATAAGGTCGCTGAGCGTGGGAGATGACGGAAGGGTCAAAGCCATACGATGGGTATTCCCCGTGCACGGAATACCGGAAATTCGATCGAAAGAAAGCAAAGGTTCGTTGGAAGTGGCGTTTTCGTGCGCATGCAATGCGTATGTGGTTTTCCCTGAAAAGTAGGCGTGATTTTCAAGAAAATTTTCTCGCTTTTGGAAAGAACCCCTTGTGGTGGTGTTATTTTTGCACCAGCTGATTGCCAATATTTTCATTTTGGGTTTTCTCGAAGTTATAGCCGATCTAACGTGCAACAAGCGTGAAAACAGTCTCAGTCACAATACTGTAACATCTGAAAAAGTCCGTATGCGCCAATTTCTAGTCTGACTTTTACGCAGTTTTTATAATGCCAAGTTGTTTATGACGTCACGTCCTGTTTCATCATCATCGTTTCAGTCGGCGTTATCGCGATTGCCTTCGTTCGAAATCTGTTGCGAACGCTTGTTGCCATGGTTTCCATTGTTCGTTTCTCTCACAGAGGCCACGCTTCAGTGCCAAGCACGGAGCCGCATCGAGGAGCGACTGGAAGTGACGTTGACAGGGGCAGTCCCCAGCTCGGCGTCGGGCAACGTTGCCCGGCTGAGGGCAGTGACCCCGATGGACCGGCGCTCGTTGTCGTCGGCCGATGGTGTCGCTGTTGAACGTGAGTTGGACGTGGTCCTAAAAATTCTCTTTTTTGTTGTGAGATTATTTGGTTCGTTGCAAGCGTATCGACTTGGTGTTGCAGTACTTCATCAAAAGTGAATGAGTCGCTGTTATCTTTAATTACCTGGCGACTTGAACCCAACAATGCATTGCTTCAGATAAATGCTGTTTAAAAAAATTTTAGGTGCACCAAAGATTCTTTACCAACAGATTTCTTCAGAAATATTTCTTGCAAGTTATATCATCTTGCTCAGATCTTCTTCTCATGCAGTCGTTGCTTTTTTGCATGTTCATTGTTCAAGACGAGTTTTGCAGTGACAGGACAACATCGTCAATTTCTAACTGTGTCTGATTTTGATTTTTGATGATGGTGTTTCATAACTAAGATGGCTTAATTATTTAAACAGCGAAAAATCTTCAGCCATCACAGTGGTTAGCGACCAAAATGTTTATGTCCATTTTTCAAAATTTATTCAAATTCACTTTGTAAAGATTATGCAAAATTAGCAAAACTTTTCTCCTTGTTTCAGAAGCAAACAATGTCGCAGCAATTTGTTGATCACTTGTTTTTGAAGGACACACAGTGGCAGAGGAGTTTAGTTACAAAATCGAGTACCCAGACCTGGAAGCTCGCCAGCAGCTGGAGCAGGCCTTGGCCGTGAGCCTGGTGCGGAAACAACGAGATCCACATTCTGGTTTGGTCGTTCTTCTTTTCAATCTCGTATTCGCTCCGTTCAAGTTGCTCAGGTAAATTTTTACTGTTTTTTCAAGATACTGTTTAATCTTTTTCAAAATTTCCACAGAGATAATTTAATAACTCACCTCATGCCGTTCTGAATGCTGGGCTAAAATATACATTAGCTGTGCTTCAGTTTTGACAAGTTTATCGAAAGCTGTTGTTGATGGCCATGATTTCAAACAGTATTCAAGTTCGGCCCCACACAGATATTTCAACCACCATCTCTTTCAATTATTTTGTGCCCTGTTCTATGACCAATCATGTTCGATTTACTGGAGTGTGACGTAGTGTGTCTTCAGAATAAACAATAAGCCTCCTGTGATGTAAAGCAACATTAAGTTGGTTGCACGTAATCATAGACGATCATGTTTTGTTTTGTTTCAAGTCATACGGTGAGTTTGATTGTGACGTCAGCAACCGGAGGTATTTGGCGATTTCCTTTGACGCTTCGCGCGTCCGAACCACCTCCTGATGACGTAATAACAGTGGAAGCTGCTGGATTGGGAAAAGGGTCAACTGTGACCTTCGTTTTGTTCAGCCACTCGAAGTAAGTCCTTGCCAAACAACTTTTCTGTTTGGTTGTGTTATTTAAATATATTTTTCTCCTTGTGTAATAAGATGCTTCAAACTGAGAAAACAGTGATGAACTCTGTATGTTTTTCCAACATGAGCACAAACCTGCTCATGTTTGCGTTGCGCAGATGGAGAGTGATCACGGGCAGTGGTTCAGGGGCGCGAGCGAACCCCCCCTGAAGGTTTTGATTTGTTGAAAATTCGGGCGATATCTCAAAAAGTTCGGGCGCAGAAGTTCCGGCAATTTTTAACAAAATTCATGAAATTATAGTGTTTTGTTAGCAAGTGCACAGATCAATGTTTATTATGTCACAGAAAACACAGTAACAGTACTGCAAATAAAATCAACAAACTCTTTTTGGTAACGTCGTGTTTTATTGTAGTTTGTGAGAGTTGATGAGTAACCAACTGCTGCAGAAAATGTTTAGAGGGAAGCTTTGTCGCATAAAAGTTTTTCGGTCACATTTGGGGAAATCCTGGCAAAACGCTCAAACAGTTGCCTACTCGTACACTTACGAACACGAAAAATTTTAAAGGCTTCGCAGAATATTTTCTGGGTTTGAGGAACACTTCGAAATGTTTAGTAGTTATAGTAAACACTACTTATATACTGTTTTTGCTGCTTTATAGAACTGTTGAAACAAAGCAACTAACAGAGATATGAGATGTGCTGATTAACTAACTGCTTATTAAGAACGTGTCGCGCGCCCGGCGAGAAATTAAATTGCAAGTCTTATTAACTTTCCAAGGGTTTTCATAATTAACAGGTTATTATGCAATGTATTCAAGAAAATTGTCACAATCAGAACAACCTTTTGGCTTTTCTCCTTTTTTCGCAACTCTTTTTTCAACCGTATGTTGTTGCAGGCTCCCAACACCGTACAACGCCTACTTCGTAACCGGAAGTGACCCCGAGTTGACGGTTTACCCCTCATCAGGGGAGCTCATGCCGCCGGGGTCGCACGGAACGAGACTTTCCGTAACCTTCTCTCCGAACATGTACGGCAGATCGTACAGGGGGAGGTTGGTCGTGCAGGTACAGTTCGTGACGAAATATTCCGTCTGTCTAAACATGTGCAAATTTCCCGGACTCGCAAAAAATTGTTTTTTTAACGCTCTGTTCTGTTGTTATATTTTCGTAAATGCCAACGCAAAACAAGACGAATATATACAAGCTTATGTAGATCACTTTTCAAAACCTAGCAACTCACGATTATGTTGAACAACCATGACGATTCAATGGCAGTTTTTTCAAAGGTTTATCACAGGACAAGTCTTTGAAAAATGTGGACCGGTTAAAAGTGGCTTAGAACTCGGTGTACGTTCATCAACATTTTATTTAAGAAATATGCATCGCTTTCCACAAACCGGGAGTTTTCTAAGTTTTCTAATTAATTCATGATTACTTCAGACGTTGGACATGCAATGGGCGTACGACGTGAAGGGGGTGACGCCGGACTACCACGTCCCGAACGTGCCGTCGGCCATTTTAACCTCGACTCTGTCCCGTCCTCGACCGCTTGTTCAGCGACGCCGTGTTAACTACGTCAGGAAGAATTTGAAGTTGACCGCCACAGCCGTGTCCTCCCCGATCAAAGGGTCACCGTTGGTGAAGCGAATCCACACGTAGTACTGGACTGCATGGATCGCTTCGAAAATAAAATTTTTCAATGACAATTTTTGAGGTTTACTTAGAAGTGAAACCTGGGATCTGCCTTTGCAAATAAAATGATGTGCAAAGTTTTGCTTCTCTGCTTTGTTCTGCAACACCTGGTTCGAATAATCTGCTGATAGATTCGATAGCTGTCTTTGTAGCAGCTGTTTACAATGGCTTGCACTTTAATTTTTTTTAAGCTGTGACAAATAAAACATTGACATGGAGTGGCCCAAAAAATACTAAACCTCGAACAAAGATTTAGGGGTAATTTGTTTTCAATGACATCAGAGCATGAGGATTAATTCAACAATTCACTGTTTTTTTTTACTTATGCTTTGCAGGTGTGGTGTATTTGTGAAATACCCTGCGATTACCAGTGTTGTGTGTTTTTGTATTCAGATATTTAGCCATTGTTGCATTTTAGGGTTTTTCAAAATCCAAAGAGTAAGTTTAATGTGTGGCAAAAACTCTTTAAATTATAGCATGTTAAACAAAACCTATTGTGGTTTTGTGGAAGTCTTCAAACCTGGAGTTTTGATTGATTCATAGATCTCATCGATGTCTCTGATGTATCCGCTCTTCAAACTAAGGCGTTAAAATTATTGGTAAAACCGTTTTTGGTCATTTTTGAAGCACCATTCATTTTGCTGCGACTGTTTCAAGATATGTTATGCACTGTGCTGATCTACAAGCTTTCCCAACTCTTCAAACAAAAACACTTATTATTTCCTTGTTTCGATGCTTTTTTATGACTGCAAAGAAACATAACCTGTCGAATTATTTTGATTGATTCGGTGATTTTGAGTTGTACTTGCTTCCTAAGTCTTTTTTAGAGAATTTAACACTTTTTTATTAGCTTTGAATTTGTTCATGTTTGCGTTGTATAAGCATATTCTATAACGTTTAGATGAAATAAATTCTAGAAAATAGTTTACTTGTGTCTGAAAGCAAATTGTAATCTTTGTGAAGAGGACAGTGAGATCATGTAAGTGACATAACTCATAAAACGCTTTCAGCAGAATTGCTTCAGGTTTCTTTCTTGGTTTTCGTTTTTGTTTCGTACACTCGTACTATATTAATTGTACACATCTAATTACAGGGAATTTTGTTTTAAGCACTAGTATCTATGTTATATTTAAGCATAGGGTGCTTCCACAGCTAATTACTTCCGGTCGGTGTTGCTATATTGCATGACAGCACTTCACCTTAACTTACGGTATCAATCACTGGCTTATTTGCAGTGTTGAACTGACTATTTCCACTACCAAGCAGTATCGACAATCACTGTAGAATAAGGCGCTGAAGTTGTACTTAGAATAAACTTAAACTAGCATCATAAGCAAAAATGCACGTTGGATCTTCAGAGCGTTATGGAAACCAGTGTTGATGAACGTGTCTAAACGCAGAGAACGAGTCCGCTTTTAGCAGAGAAACGTGCTCAGCAAAACGTAGTGACACATCAAAGCATGACATTGCCACTACTGATTGCACGGCACTATGTGTCGCATACTACGGTTGACTGAAATTTGGAAACAAATATCTTCATCTAGCAATCTCGTACAGTGCATATTAGTCTTATGTGTAGAGCCTTTGGACATTTTAAGTTGCAAGCTTACTTTGTATTTTGCAATTACTACTTAAATTGGGACTCTGCCAGCTGCGCAAGAAAATGCAGAAGAAATCTAAACCAATGATTTTTTTTACATTTCATGAGATTATAAAAATCCACATTTTTCCACTGCTTCGAAATAGCAGCGGTTGTGCACTTGCAATCAAAAGTTCTACGTTACAGCAATCGTTCGGGCTCAACTTTTCGTGCTTTGCGGTGATTCAGACTTTCACATATTTGTTTAAGTAATTAATCTCCACAAAGGTGACCAAGTCGAATCATTCGTAGAAATGCTGTACATTTGAAAATATCTTCCTTTTTCAACTTTGAAAGTACAATAAAATGAATCGTGTCTTGTGTAATGCTTTAATTAGTAACTAAAATCAAGCGTATAGAAATCTATAAAGACGAAAGTGCAGCAACTCAAAAGTGGTCCTACATTTAACTGATTTATAAAATGTCGAGAATAAATGTGATTCACACACAAAAAATCAGACAGGTTAAGGTTGGAACTAACCTTACGAACGTCAAATTATTTTTTTGGATGAGCTTACCAGTTCCAAGACTTTGTAAAGTGCGCAAAGACAGATGTAGCAGACATGTATCGCCTACTACAGCTAAAATATTGAACAACAAAACAATCCACAAAGAAAATCAAAAGTATATAATAATAGACGAACGGAATCCAACATCAGAAGACTGGAACAGCTGCTGAACAAACTTAAAGTCATACTGCAAACAGGCATCGAACGCGCCTTTACCCATCCATCCTATCATGCCCCAGTCGGGATACAAACCAGACGAACAATGGCGGCGTTGGTAAGCAATATGACGCACAACTTAAAAGGAAATGATACGTATAGGAAATGGAGGGTGCTATCTACCCCATAGGGGGTTCCCCGGAAATTATTGAGTATAAATAGGACGATTTTTGCAGTAGGATTTCAGATGAGACGACCTAGCTTCGGCAAACTGTTCTGATCCCTTCTGACGTTTAAATTCCTAAGGTTTTGCTTTGGAAGTAACACAACTCTGCCTCACTGAGGTTAAGTTGATTGGAGCTCTAGTGTAAGGGCATCTCGATTATGCCCCCTACCTCCACAATCAAGAGTTTTTGACTGGATAAGACCTTGAGAAAGGCTTGCTCCGGACGACACATGTGGCATGTCCGAGCGAAGCTATGACACTCAGGGCCATAAAAATGGAAACTCCAAAATCCCGTTTCCACCAGTTTCCAAAATGTATGAGTCAACGCCAAAACTCTCTTTATTGACGTTAAGCTCTGAAACGTTCTTAACTGAACTGTCTAGTAGAAAAATGTGACAGTTACTTAGGAAGTTAGTTAACTCTTTGATTAACAACTAAAACCTTGTCAAAAGACTTTAACACGATCAGACTTGTTCAGAAACTGATCTGATTGCAAACAACTCGCATAAGTGAGAAGTAACTTTTAAAATTTGTAATAGACTTATGATACTCTAAGTAAATAGGACAAAGATTGCTGGTTGTAAACGCGGTTTGCTTGAATTGTTCTTGCTTGTGAATTTGATTCGAGAGAGTTCTTTACGAGTCATCTATTTTATATTGGTGAGCACATGTTGTTGTTTATATTTGCGTAAATAGTTAAATAAACTGATTGACTGGAAAATACTAGTTGTGTTAATGGTTGGTAGAATATTTAATAGAGCAATAGAGGTAATCAGGGCGGTTAAACCACCGCGTGAGAGTGGCGACAACTGTCCTTGGTACGGCAAAGATGCGAACCCATGAATAAGATTACTGCAGTATCTAAAAACAACGTTTTGGTTATCACATGACCAAAAACTTTGTTACACAGATTCGAAACCACGAACCTTTAGATTAAAATACGATGTGGTTGATGCATTAAGTCATTTAGATTGACGTTACTAATTTGACACAGATTTTAGTATGACGAGATTCGACCTTCCAAATCTTTGGATGAAAAAGACATGTACTTTCTTCAGGGAGAAAAGCATGACGTCACCACAATGCACCACTTGAGACTCAAATCTATATACCTTCCCAACGCAAGCAAGTATTTTGAATAATGAGCTGTGTTTGTTTTCCGTTTTTCAAAGACTTTCTGCTGCCGTAAATGCGTTTTTAGCATTTTAACACCAATTTTTATTAGAAATCTTAAAATTAGAAAAAACACAAACTACTATCGATTTTTAGCCATACCTTTCCACCGCTAACGTTGAAAGACCAATCAAGGGCTCTCTACATATGCAAATGTTTGCCTACTTTATTATTATAAATAAATAAGTCCCGCCTTGAACTTATTTCTCAGATCCCGATTACGTCATCGTGTCCATCCTGTGACATCACGCTTCTCCACAAAAAGTTCAAAACCAAAACTGCCCAATTTTTAAAAAATCGAAACTAGAGGCTTTTCCGCATTTTTAGATGGCTTGATTAGCTCTCTGTTTGTATCGGTTGGCGAGTTGTGGCCGAACATGACCGAGCCACAAGTGTGGCTTGCGCGGGCGTGAAGTAAGCAACAAAATTTCACGCACAAGACCTTTACAAATCACGTCTCACTGATTTAGGTACGTGTCCGCATATAGCAAAAAATTAGAATCGTCTGTGGTTGTTACATCACAATACATCGCTTATCGTCTTTCTCCACTATTTGCCTCCACCTTTTCTGCCACGTTTCTCTTTCTTTCATCGCTGCCTTCGCAGCTTCGTCATCATCGACCAATTCTTCGCTCGCAGAAATGTATTCCAGAACATAAACCATCCACCAGCAAATATCTTCCTCACTCGCTGATGGCACTTCCAACATTAGGNTTTTGATGTCATGCATGAGCGGTATCACGTGACACTTCACCACCTTCTTCAACGTTATGTCACGCTCAATCATCATCTTATTNGCCCTGTGTATTCCATCTCTTCCCAACAACCCACCACCCCCAACACACAAGGCCATCCTCCCCAAATATCCTTCTGTTTTGTACAGAGAAGCTGCTGCACAATAAACAGAAATACATTCCTCGCAGCGATTATCTTTCAACAGCAGATCATTAGCAAAACTGACCAATTCCGATTCTCCCGAGTAAATTCCACGAGTAATCAAATAATTTATTTCTTTGTTTGTCTTTTTTGCATCATCAAAATTTTTGGTTGCTAAGTAACGTCTATACTCTTGCAGCAAGCATGGTACTTGGCTAAGACTTCGCGGGAAGGTCGAATTGGCTGCAAAATCGAAATAAATGGTAAATTGTGTAATTTGCATAGAATAAATCTATAGCGCTACTGGAAAATCACTACTGAAATAATGTAGATTCATTGACCAGTTTTGACTTATTTGAAAATATCAATTTAGAGTATGAAATACTTCGGAATAAACCATAAACATATATTTGATTTTCGTTTTAAGCTTTCATGTCCGTGCAGCAGTTTCCTTGAGATATTTAAAACAAAATGTTTTCATAAATTTTCTTCAAAATATTGTTGCCCTTTCTTACAGAAGCTATAAAAAAGAAACCTTTCACAATAAATAACTAGGCACTATGAATTAAACAAGCGCATATTGCTATCACGGACGATGCATCTTAAAGACATTCTAATAAAAGTTGTTTTCAATTTGTTAATTCTTTCATTTCCATACCCACTTTGCTTCTGTGGAAAGTAGCGAGGGCAGCAGCTTTAGGAGGAATAGAAATACTTCACATTTTTCGACAACACTTAATATTTCTGCTGGCTCTGAAATAGGGGTGACGAACCTATTTGCTATCGGGGGCCACTTTTTCAGTCATCACTGAGTAATCGGCCGCACAACGTTTTAGTCATACTAGTTCAAGACTGCTGGTCTCTCCAGAATGCTTGTCTCGCCTGAAAGTTCAACACTGCTGGTCTTGCTTGAATGCTTCGCGGGCCGCACGAAAGTCTTTTGCGGGCCGCATGTTCGTCACCCCTGCTCTAAAACATGCCAGATCTAAGCAAGGTCCGAGACGTAACAATGCCGCCTGAATGTTCGTCGACATTCACGTCGAAGATTTGGAAAGCGACACTTGCGCCCTGTCTAGCCTGGTGCTCGGCATTAATGGGTATGTGCAAGGGAAAGCTCCACGCGGGGTTCTGCCGGTGACTCTCGTAACACCATAGCGCAGGGCAGTGGCGTAGCCAGCCCAAAATTTTGGGAGGGCAAAATGTTTGCTTTTAAGCGAATAACACTATTTTGCTTGAAAAAACGCCTCTCAAAGCCAAAATGACAATATTTTCTAAAAATTTGGGGGGAATGGCCCCTTTGCTCCCCTTGACTACGCCTTTGGGGGAGGGGTTTCCAAACTTTCTCTGACCATGTACCCCTTCAGTATTTCGACAGATGAGCATGTACCCCCAAAATTTCTATGACAAAAAAGCTGGGCAAAACACTGTAACAAACATCCACTGAATTATTAATAGTACTTTTAGATTTTTAGAACTATAAAGGCTGACTTCGTTTTATTGCTGACCTCAAATGTACCCCTTCAGATTGGCAAATGTACCCCAGGTTCGGAACCCTGCTCTCAAAGGAGTACAAACAGCATATAATAAAGCTTTCTTCCTTTAGACCCATAGTTTCCACTTACCAACTTGGAGAACTATTATTAGCATGAGTTTATGAACGACTTTTGCGCTTCAGCTACATTCTTTAATACAAAGATTATCTCATTGCCCATTATTCTGTTGAAGTCGAAATTTCCAATACCTTGATGGGCAATTCCTCCTTCTGGTGTTAAAGAGTCTTCGTAGTAGTTTGGAATGATAAGTTGATTAACACGCCTGATTCCCTGAAAAGTAAGCGTACATCAAACGTTATGTACATGATTAATTAATAAAACCTGTTGGCTGCTAAGCAGAGTTGCGATACCTTGCTAATTATTTCACCGCGAAGTCCAAAGATGTTTTGACTTTTATGTGTGTGTGAAGTAAGGCTAGTCTGTTTGAACGGTCCTCTCCGGTAGTGGTGACGTGAAACGTTTTCATGCCGCACAAGGCCGAGAAACTTTGTTCAGCCTGGCANGTTGTCATTGGCACTCTAGCAGTGTAGCTACAATTTTCAAGAGCTAGATGTCAGGAAATGTCTTCTCATCACGCTGAATTTAGGCATGNAGCGGACTGCTGGACAGCTTCGAAAAGTGTGAGAGTTTACATTTGTCTCATTGAATTGCTTGCACTGAATAAGAATGTATTTGCAATTGCACAAGAACAACTATGATAAACCCTTTTGTTTGTGCCACTATTGTTTTTGCTTCATTTATTTATTTAATGATCAAACTAGAAATCCCTGCGCTAAACGCAGCATTATAAAATTAAATGGCCCCCAGGCCAAATTAAGTTTGCACTTCTGCTTTAGAAGTTGAAGATTTTGTGTTGTGTTGTTTCTGATTCACCACTCTTATTGAATATTTAATTTTTATCTTTCATCTGAGCAACATTTCCGAGGGAAAAAGGATCAACATTAAGAGGATGTGGATTTAAAGCATCTACATATAGGCCTACATAATTTTTTCACGAAATACTGTAGTTAACAGGAAATAGATTCGAAGGTAAGCCCGTAATTTCCCTTCGCTTACGCATCAGTCCCACTCAGAACGGACTGAGTATTAAGGATATTTCATCATCTTTTTTACTTTAATCCAACGAATCAAGGACGTGCAAGCAGGGGTCAGACGAGGGGAGGCANGGAGGGCATTATTCCCCGGGCGCCGATTCACTNCTGGAAGCGCCGAAAAGTCCTAACAACGTCGCAAGTACATTCTTCAGTGCAGTACATTTGCTTCCGAAAGGCCTTAGGTTTGAACATGGGGGCGCCAAACTTGCTTCTTTCCCAGGGCGCCATCAAATCTCGTTACGCCCCTGCGTGCAAGATATGAGAGAGTTCCGCGGATCTTTGTTTCACGCACAAATCTGATCTGTTTTGAGAGATGCAGTATGAATTTTTTTCACGAGAAATTTCTTGGAGATAGACACTCTGGACAGTGTGATGTGCTTAGATTTATATTTCAAATGTGGAAGCAACAAAACGTGCGTCAAACGTGAAGGCAAACGTTTTTAACTCGGAAAATTGCGAAAGAACACCGTAAACAGTCTCACCTTACAATCAGGAAGCCACGCTACTTGAACTTTCTTCAAACAAGATGCAAACCCAGCTTCATCNTCTTTGCAAAATTCATATCCTTTCAGGGTGATGCCTTTAAGCTGCGTTGGTTGATCAATTTAGTAAAGGTCTGAGGTTNTGCCAAANAAAATCTATTATGGCCTGTTCTGTCCCTTAGTATACACGGTTGCATTGAAAACAGTTATTCTATTTCACCACTTTAAAAAAACTTTGCTAAACTAAAAATAAATTGCACAAAACGAATTCACTCACCTTTCCATTTCGACAACGAATGGCGTCGCACATCTGAAAAAACGAGTGACCCTGAAAATCACATTGATCCAAAGACATTTTTTCTATGTAGTCAATTTGTTTTGCAAAGCCCTTGATTTCATCCTCGCCGATTTTTGAACCCCTCATATGGATTCCTTTCATCTTCACAACAAAAAAATGTGTAAACATGTTTACAGATACGAGCATGGTCCAGCACAGCAACTTGCGTTCAGTGTCTGTAACTCTGCAGAGTAAAAATATTGTAATTCAAAAGAATGGTTGGCATTTGTCAAGTGAATTTCGAGATTACAATCCAACATGAAGATTTATTGACTGATTCTGGCAGATATATTGGGAACAAATAGGAAACCAAGATGTGCCCTTTACTGCAGCATGACTGCTTTGACAATCAAAGGCAAATATTCTGTTACATAATACAAAATATAATGCAGTAGGGCATAATTACGATGTGTTCAGGATTATCTAAACGTACGTTCGGCGTTTAGAATTATTGGAGCGGTCATTGGTGTTGGTGTACGTAACATTTAGCAAAAATTATTCATCTTGTGACAGCATACATGTGTGTTCAGGATTCACCAACTCATCACATTATCATTAGGAAATTTTTCACCGTCCCTTGTCGAAAAGAATTTATTTTCGTCTTCAGGTCAGCACTACAATCTTTTTCATCGATGAAGTCTAAACATTTAAAATGGGAACAATTTTTGTGAGTCGTTGTCTCAAAAGTTTCACATCTCTTTAAATTTATTTTTCTTGACAGGTCAGCCTTGGCGATGTTTTTATTATCTTCTGCCTGAAAAGCGACGCATTTCCACGAAATACAATTTTGGAAATATTGATGCCTTTTTATCCACTTAGAAATTGGACAAACCACCGGATAAATGACACAGGAGCAATCACTGCAAAAATGGTGTGTGGCTCACCATTTTTGAACAGGAAAACCTTTAACAGGATTCCTGACTTCAGTTTTCTGCCAGTAAGTTTTTCAGGTCTCCGTCTCCAAAACTATCATCTACATTTCGGTCTCGCTTTTTTTATGAAATCTCCGCTTCGGTCTCAAAATTAGAATCAAGTTTCAGAAGTCATGATGTCAACTGCGTCACTGTGTATCCTTAAAAATTAAACACCATTTGAAAGGTTGCGAAAACCACAGCATGGATGCAGCACTTGATCACATACATCGGTGTCGGTCAAGTTGCTTGCTGCGAACGAATGACATTTTGACATCAGACATGTTCCTGCTGATTTCAAATATAATTTTGATTCTGAGCTGCTGCGTATGCGGGTTAACCAGTATGCTGCATCTTGTCCTGCTGTCAGCGGTGTTTTCACATGACTGATTTTTTTAGTATGGATCTAACTCGTGTACCTCATTGTGAAAAGTTTTGATTTCGTAACTTTACACTTTTGTGTCATTTAGCCAGTTACTATGATCTTATCGGTTAATTACTCTGCTGCATAAGATTGCAAACGGAGATCCTTGAAAGTCTCAAACTTAAGTCTAGATTAAGATATCATTTTGTTCCAAAGTCCGTCAACTGTGTTGTAAAGTCTTTTGAAAAATAAGCTAAGGCAGTTTTCGCATCTGCCTAAATGAGCATTAGAAATGCATTTCCAAATAATTCCAAATAATTCGTTTAGCGTTTGCTCATACGATATCGTTTTCAACGGAGTAAAAGTTTAGTATAAATTGAATCAAGGCCGGTGATTCCAAGAATAACAAATTTATTTGTAAAAACTCAAAGATTATTTACACTGCTGCTTTGGTGGGTTTGATTAGAATTGAAGTACATACAACACAAGATCTCAAAAGATTATGACAGCCAGACAATTTCATCATAGATTGCAACATAATGCTTCCTCATCAGACAGAAGAATTAATACCATAAAAACAGAATAAGTCACAAAGGTCGCAAAATATTTTAGCTCTAAAGTTCTCATTGTGCAATGGGTTACGGTAAATTGGATATTTGAATAGGACTGTCGTAATGAAGATGCGGATTGTTACATGAAATCGATTTCCTTTAGAAAGAAAAGTTTGCTGATCAATTCAAACCTTTTACCTTTGTAGAGACTGGTTGTTTGAAAGCAAATTATGATAGTTAGGAAATTTTAAAACACAACCTACAGTAGGTCATTTGTTGAAATGATGACGACGCAAACAAAAAAATAAGTTTCCTAGTGATTCATTCGTACCATTGATACATGGTGGAAAGGGATTGCACCACCAAATGTAAAAAAAACTATTTCATAAAGACGCAAAACACATACAACACAAATAAAATTACCCTTTCCAGTGATGTGATCAGCCAAAAATAATGACAGAAAAATATGATGCTAAAATGTCCCGATTTTTAAATGTTCTTACTACTAAAGTCGTAATAAATACAAAAAATCGGTATTGGAAGAATATTTCGATTATTTAAAAGGATTATGTTAATTAATTTGAAAAACGTAAGAATCGGCAGAAAATAATTTGTCTTCGATATACATTTCACACAACCTAAAATATCAAATTTTTGCAAACAATTTGTGTTTAATCATACATTTTAATAAATAAGGAATAGGACAAAGGTAATACATATGCAGTTACAGAAAAGGTATTTTTAATAAATTCTTTTTCAAATAAATAAATAAATAAATAGAAAAGTTACTACAATATACGTTAAAATCCTAGTAACGTAAGTTCCTTGATAAAAAAAACTCCAAAACCTGAAACTATCACCTCATGCCCATTAGTATTCACTGCATCCATCAAAATTCGTAGGGAATCTCCTTGAAGTATCGTCCCATTTGTTGTAGAACCAGACTCCATGCTTATCTTCCTAGGAATGAAAGGCTCAATACTCAATGCATGAGCAATTGCACAAGCATCGCACTGAGTCAGAGTCAGTGGAAGACTCAGCTTTCGCGGGAGACGTTCAGCTAGGTCTGTATTTAAGGCGGGCTGATTTGCTTCCAATGCCCATCTGCACGGTTCAGCAAGGCCGCCATTATCCAAAGCATTTTGATGAAATTTCCGCATGGCTTTGCATTTTTCGGCAAACAACGAATCATCTGACTTACTTTGAAGTCTTTGAAACATGTTCATGATTTTCTTTTTGACATCATTGTTTTGAAACCCAAAAGCAAATTTCAAAACTGCTTTCCAACGATTGTCTGAGAGAACTTTCAACAGCTCCGTGAACTGCTTTTTGTCAGAAACGAACATCAGCCAGATTGCAGCAAAAAATTCTTGCCACAAAAGATGAGAGAAAAAAAATCTTTTGTCTCCTTCTAAAATGCTTTCACCAGAAAGCCAAATAGATGATGTCTTCACAAAAAGAAATTGTTTCAAAGTCTCGTACTTTAAATCGGTCAAATCTTTTTTCTCGAAAATAAATTTGCCATCTTTCATTCCATTCAATGCCAACTCAGTCAAATTTCTTAGAGTCTGAAGAAGTTCTCTAAGCAAACTTTGGTTTCTTTTCAAAACGTGCAGAAAGTTTTCCACAAAGATCAACGTTGATGTAATTTGCGAAAGATTCCTTGTGGGGTCCATCCACCTCAGAACTTGCACAGTGATGCTACACTGCAAAGGGTTATAGCAGAAAGAGCGTAGATCCGGATTGGCATCAAGCTTTTCTTTCACTTTGGAATATTCAGCATCACACTTCTTGCACAGCAGGAAACCTAGTGTTTTTTGGGACTCCTGGCTTAGACCCAGAATTCTTACATTAAATTTTGGTTTGCAATCTGCATGGAGGTTCAAAAAGGCATCGGGTCTTGAGGTAATAACTTTTTTAGCTTGTGGAAGAATTCGACCTGCAAGCAAATTTTTAATTATCACGTCAGGTGTTGCATGATCGTACAACCCCATGTGTGATGCAAGGTCAAGAGGATTGGCAAAGAGTTTGTCATCAGCTTCATCAAGACCATCAGCTACAATGTAGACCTCACTCGAATCGTTAATTAGTTCCAGCACGCCTTGATCTATTTCTTGTTCGAACCTCCAGTCGGCCAGCTGTTGCTTGACAAGAAATTCCAATACACTCAGTTTCTTGGTGAAGTCCATATGTCTAAACTTCACATGGAACAAATATTGGTTTACATCTTGGGAAACAACTGCTGCTTGTAGTTGAAGCAGTTTATTTGAGAGAAATGTTTTTCCGACGCCAGGTTCACCAATTATGCCCATAGACGTCTTTCTGCGGCTTTCAGCTTCTTTGAATAGTTCTTCAGCTTCATAAAAGATTGCTGACTGTTTTCGCAAGTTTTCTTCTAAAACTCTGCTTCCATCAGAACTGGTGCCAAAGTTCTCTCCTCCTTGATGTTCTTCGTAGGAAGTGATTTCTAAAGAAACCCGATTTTCTTCCAAAACGTCATAGCGGGCTACTGCTCTTTTTAGGTCATTTCTTAGTTTCCAGCCTTCAAGCAACAAATATTCTGTGATTGAACTGATCAAATAGAAACAATGTGTTTTCCACAATGATTTATATATCTCATCATCACGATTAACTGAATAAATGATACTGGTTGCAGTTTATCTGTTTATAACAATACTTAAACACAGAACCAAGTTTTTCTAAATTAATTGTTCTTAGCTTATACCTTTTTAATAATACGGATTACAAATGTAAAATTACCAGCAAAGTAAGATCAACATTAAATTGTTTATTTACTCTAAGTGATAGCAGTAGCCTATTATATCTTGATAAGAAAATATATAAATACTGTTATGATCTCACAAAAACAAACCTCGTGTTTGTACATTTTCAATTTTCTGTGTTGGTTCCTTCAGCGGAGGTTGGCAACTGTGATAGATGATGGTTTGCGTAATGTCTCTTCCAGCAACATTTCCACTGCGTGCATTTCCCACTTCAACATTTGTATTCATGTTTGATTCTCAGTGAAAATATTTTTNGAACAAAACATAAGGTAATGCAAACATTGCAAAAAATAACGCTCCTCATGAATTGACCAATCGTTCAATGTGCTACGACCGTTATATTCAGTTGGTACGTACTCAGTTCAACATAACGCATAACCTCAACTTTTTGTCCGTTTCAGGTGAAGGACGTCCTAACCTAGCGTTGGGTTAAAGCATCTAACAATGCTCGCAAACCAAATTAGTGATTTTGTTTTGTAGAATTCCTGAGAAAACATTTCCAAGTTTGTATTTGTTGAATGTGTGCAAGTTATAAACAAAGTTATAATTAGCATGTTGTTGACAACATTCTTCACTTTCGATAACCTGTGAATCACCTCTTGCCAACAACCTTCAGCTTGTTTTCATTGTTAACACATCACACAGGCTATTTTAACTTCACGAACTATTTTGGTTTTGAATTGCCTGAATTGCATTAGTGTTGCTTGTGAGATCACGGATGGTTCAAGCAAGTTTAACAAGTTTTATGTTTTAACCTACTGTACACTGTCTACTTCTTTGTGACCCTTGTATTTCTACTTTGTAGCTGGTAATACGCTCGAAACCATACTTAGATTTCAGAACATCAGTATCTGAAAAATAGAAGAAAACTGATATAAAATAAACGGAATTGATTTGACTGCACTCAAACCTATTAGTAACATTTCAGTTTTGTTCTGCCTTGTGGGATTGACTTATAACAGGATCCGAGTAAAACATCGTTGAACAACAAGTTATTAAAATGTCACTGCAGCGTAGACCTGACTCATGACTGAGCTCGCGATGGCTTTTTCCGGTAGATGGTCTGATGCACGTGAAGTGACTTGCTGACTCACGGTGCTAACGATTGATAAATTTCAAAAAAACTCTGAATGGCTTTCGGTTTTATTCCACATGATGCGTAAAATTTATTTCACAGAGTTTTCATACGTGAACCAGTTACGAACACAAAGTCGGGACCTTGAGAAGTCCACCATTTCGAGCAAAAGGAAACGTGTAATTCTGATCAGCAGATTACAGATAGGCCTACTTGCTCATTCCAAATTAACGAGTGTCAACTGTGTCACACGCAGTGGAAGATTTACCGGAAGTGGGACTACTACACTTGCGCCCCAAACAAGCACGGCACTCCTTGACAGTGACGTCCGTCTCCAGTAACTGTCTCTTTTGAAAAATACTGTGTTTTATGAGATGCATTGCACACTATATGAGTATTCCGGTACTTTCGAATATGTAACATATAAGATACAGAAAAGGAGCAGTTCTTGTCAATTCACAGGAAAATCACAGGAAGAACGCGGTAGCGCAAACGCTGGTTTTCAATATTTTGATTGTTTTTAGAAGCATTGTGAAGGAGATGTGATCCACGGGCCAATGGTTCAAGTCATGTTATGGTTTCGTCTGAAGGTGGTGTGTAACTGGTTGTATAACTACGAGAGTGTGAAAAACGCTTCAAATGAGTAAGTTGTACGCACCTCGTTTCGACGGCCCACCCAGCAAATGGTAAGTTCTGATCTTCGTCTGGAGGCAACAGCCGCTTTCTGCGCGACGCTAAAAAATACTTGCACATCCTTGAACATAACCAGAGTCAAGGTATTGTACACCAGAAACAGATAAAGTCAGCTGTTGACCCACTCATAACATGTTTCAATATACCAATTATTGTTTCAAATTAATGCCTAATCTAGCGTTTTATCTNTAACACGCATCAAAAAAATAACCTTATCGTGTTAAGCANGGCAGATCACAAACTTTCATTCTCTTGCTGTTTTATTAAANCTGATTACAATTGATGACTTTGAAAGTGGAGTTCAGTAAAAGTCGCTTAAACTTCAAATCCAAGTCGAACCCGAAACATTTGCAATTAGCTGTCGCCGATGTTATGTCAAGTGCGAGTGGTTTTTCATTTTTGGTATAGAGACAATTGACTTAACTTTTAATTTGGGAAGATGAAGTGCAAAGTTGCTAGTGGGAAGAGGATCAAATCGTTTCATCAAAATTTCTTGTTCTGAGAAAGTTTCCTGTAAAAATGTGAGCAACAGGAAATGTAAAGGCCATTTATTGCTAAGGTTACTCAGTATTATTTTCTCAACTGAGACGTGTCACACCAAAATCTTTATAAAAAGATAAACTCGGATGAAATCACTCTGTTGGTTTCACAAAATGATCATGCTTTGTAGGACCCAGATTGTCATGTTTCTGGTGTGAAAGCCAGTACCTGCTTTTAATTAATTTCCGAAGAAATAAAAGCGAAGGTTCAAACAAATATCCTCTTCATCACAGCTTTTTCACACAAAAAAATAACTAATACCAAAGTTCAGTTGGTATCTGTACATATTGACATCGCAGTCGCTGCCACAATTTTTGTAGATATTTGCAGTTAGTCCGAGTCATCACACTNTCTTTGCAGAACGTGATCCGAGTCACGCCACGAGGGCGAACCTACCGCAAGCTGGCCACTAGCGGCCGCGTGAGCATNTCATATGGTTCGTATCAGAACCTGGGTTACTTAACTTAAAGCAGTGCTCTGCAACCTTTTTTGTTACGGTGCGCCCTTAAAAAGATATTTTGACGAACTCATGCACCCTATTTAGTTAAACACTTAAACTCATGCACACTGACACTTCCCCCGTGTTCCCCACCAAATTGCGCCAATGCCTGTAAGTACCCGGGTCTAAATCAGCAAGTCCCCTAATTCAGTAACTCAGTCACATAATTCAACTGATGAATGGGTCATTGCCTGTTGCTTATGAATCACAAATAATGATCTAGTTACAATTAGCTTGATATGGTGTGATGCTTATGCACCACGGTTTAGATTGTGCAAAGTATCGGTTAAATCCTGAAAGTAATTGGTTGGTTAAAGGTTCATTTTTGCTAACAGAAAGTTTTTGTAAAAATTATCTGTTTAGTGTGACAAGTTTTGCGATGCACCTTTGTGAACCCTTTCTTAGTGATGCACCCCACGCATATTTTGGTGCACCTTATGGTGCACCGTGCACACCGGTTGAAGAGCGCTGACTTAGAATAAAACATTGTTTCAAAACAAAAGTTTAAAATAAGACGATACTTCAAACAATAGTTCAGGAGAAATATCTCTCGTTTCTCAAAGATTCTCTTCATTATATAATACAACTGAAAGTCTTTTTAACACGTTTATGATACTTTTATGCTGGCCAAGATAGTAAATGGGCTCCCACGCATGATTGGAAACATGAAATCTTTCTAAAAATCACACCTCTGCTACGTGCACTTAAAATAGCATTCTGTAAGTCATTACACATTACCTGAGATTTATGACCATATATGAGTATCGAAGTAAAAATCGATCAACGAACAAAAAGCTTAGCAGTGTTTATAAGCTCTCTTGTTACAAGTGTGTTGTCTGAAGCGTCTGACGTGCAAGCCGTCGACGTCTGACGTGCAAGCCGTCATGCGTCTGACGTGCAAGCCGTCAACACGTACCGCAAATAATTAGTGCCGGTGCTTCGCATTTTCTTGATTTCCCCAAATGCGCCCATCCATCCAAAACTTAAATCGCGTGCAACTCAAGCATAGCAGTTGGTGACAATTGCGCGCTGCGTGCGCATCGACAATAAACAAGTGCACGTTGAATGTGTGTTGAACGCATCCAAACACTGCAGTGACCACTTAACAGGGACGTGCATTACGGTGGCACTTCCCCCCTGCCTTTTGAAAGGGGGGGGGGCAACGGGGGAACAGGTGTCCTTACATAACAGTATCATAAGTAATTCATGATTTATCAAGATCGACTTGAAACAAATTTATTGCAGCAATTCGCGCACGCATACAATTCAGAACGTTCTTTATAATTTTGTTATTATTTTTGAGGTCAACATTGTTGCTGAGCATGTAAATGCGAAAAGAATGACTTTTATAGTGGATTCGTACACTGAACTCAAGCACACACTTTTGAACTCGTGGTATGTC
>JGI24158J21664_10002660_pt1 | contig 21920 bp, 17 predicted proteins | sample Ectturendosymbi3_FD_21664 | JGI IMG/M metagenome (IMG submission 21664)
ACGTTTAGCTTCCTTGTTGTTAAGATGGAAGGCTGCCGACACCATTTTTGTAGTGCTGAGCTTTAGCTTCCAAGTCTGGAGGTATTCACCTACAGTTGCCATGTCCTGGGTCAGCACCACTTCCACTGCCTGCCAGTCTCCGTCAGCATGCATGATTGCTAGGTCGTCAGCATATGAATACTTTCTGGAGACAGTAGCTGGTAGGTCGCAGAGGTGGATGTTGAAGAGAAGGGGCGCCAGGACAGATCTCTGTGGGACACCGTTCTTGAGGCGTGAAGAGCAATAGTGGCAATTTAACAGTTGAGACAATTCACTTGCGCCAACTTGAACATCATTTAAAACCTTGATTTTTTCATGTTCTTTGTCAATTGTCTGCCCATTACAAAGTCTTTAGTGTAACTTCCAGAAACTCCATATGGCTTTCAAACGATTCTTTGTATTTTTATGCTCGCATAACTTTGCATTAAAATTAGACAAGATGTTGAATCCATTTGTTGATAATGCACTGGTTGTGTTCTTACTTGCTAAAATTTTGCAGAAAAAGCAATAAATTCAACCAGCAGACTGAATGTGCATAATCCAATGTCTTTCAACACTCTCCCCAGATTCTGTTTGAATGAGAGCTGGTGATGCCTGCATCGTGGGCAAGGTGTATACTTTGTAAGATCTGTAAGTGTCTGATTCTTTGCTGAGAAAGGATTTCTTTCCATAGACAGAACGCTCTCCCCATTTGGAAGTTTCCCTCACAGTGAAACCTTGAAAAAGTAATGCACAATATTTCTTCATTTCTTGGAAAGCTGTTTACTGGAATATTTGAGGATCTGCAATTATTAAGTGATCTCTTACATTTTTATTTATATGCGTTCGTTAGTCGCTTGGGTCATCATATGTATTAATTACAATTGTACTCACGGATTATTTATCATTGCAGGATATTTGGGATTGTTTTTTTTCGGTCATAAGTAAGATTTCTCCTTTGGCACTGTTTTCTGATGCATTGAGATCATCTTCAGTTTGCATTGTATTTTGAAATATAACTGTGCGATCGGATTTGTAAAACATAAATCCATTCGTCTCTGCCAGCGATATTTAGAAACCACAATCCGGAGTTTCATGATATCTCTGGTCTCTGCTAAAGCATCCACCGGTCTAGAAACAAAACAACAACGCAATTATCGAAACAAAACAAGGCACGTTTCAAGTTGTGGCCTGGTATATTTCTCTTAGAAATCAAAATAAATTCAAACCGTAACTCTGTGGTTGGTGGCGCGGGGTCCCTGCAAGGCGCGAGGCCCAATTTGACGAAATCGGTCAAATAGACTTAAAACCGGCCCTGGGTGTGCGTAAGCTCGTGCTTGCTATTTGGACTTCTCCACTATGGAGAGAAGTTTGTGGTTTCTCATGAAAATTACCCGATGTATGGTCAGTGTGAGTTTTTTTTCTCGTGTGATATAGGTGCGCAGTTATGGCATTAAAGGGCTGTAATTCACACAGGACACACTTCACTCAGGGCGTGCTTCCACGTCCTCGTTACCAGCATGGAGCAGGAGAGGTTCGTCAAATCAAGTGTATTTTTTCATGAGCGTTTTCATGCCAAATTTTCGTTTTGTCTCTCTGGAATACTAACGCCAGGTGATTTCCACCCAGTCAGGTGTAGTTTTCCTTTTCATCAGTAACATCATCAGATTGAAGTACAAAGTAACTTTATTAGTGCATAAACCACGGAATAAGAGTTACATTTCCAGCGTAGTTTTTGTAATCAACCTTATTTGAGAGAAAGTATTTTATTTTATTTTTCAAAAAGGGGTGAAATTCACCTGGGGCTGGTGTTCGTGTGGCAAAAACGGCAGCATTGGCGTACCAGGAAGGGCGTTGAAAAAATATTAAGGTCACCAATTTATAGGATTTTATTTACAGAAAAATTAGTTTGCAAAAGTTTTTGTCTTGTTATTTAAGTCTTACGGAAATATTGAGTCTTTATTTTGCTTCGTCTTTGATATGGTTTGATACAAAGATATGTGGACTACCCAAACAGTGTCTATCTAGTGATGCGAGCTCTTGCACGTCTGTTTGTCGGTATTTAGACGAGACAAACACATGATTCATTGAACAACATCATGTGCAAATCATGATTTCAACTCTATCACCTATATTGCTATATTAGTAAGTAAATGTGTTTTAATTTGAGGTGCGTACTTCTATAGCTTGTTGAACGTTTGTGCTTTTTTCGCGTTTATTTGTTTCGAGATGCAGTTTTCAAAAACAGCAATGTAATTTCTTTTCAGTGCAGGAAACAACCACTGAGGCACCTTCTGTGTACACGGATGCGATGAGTGAGAAATGTTTGCATTGAATGTGTCTGTAAATAAAGGGAAAATATTTTTTCTGACCACGTTTACACTTTCATTTAGTCCGTTTTACGCTAAAATTGCACAATTGTGGTACGCACCACCTTTGCAGAAAGTTACTGAAAGCCTAATCTGGACTGGAGGAAGCATGATCTAATATGATGATTTCAGTCAAAGAACCTGAAGCAGCAAAAAAATTTTTTGTAACTTGTGCAAATCAATTTCGAAAAATCTCACGATGTGGTCTTCAGCAGAATGCTTGCAAGCGTAACTTTCACAATTAAACCCAAATGAAGCTAATAGAATTTTAATCAATTTTCCTACATACAGTTAATGATAGGTAATTGCGATTAGTAGGATTTCTCCTAACAAATTTTCACTTAAGGCAGTAACATTTATTGTAAGCTCCGGAAGTGTCAATGCCTCAATCAAAGAAAAAATTTCTTCCCATTGCCGATTTGGAAAAATCCGCTGCTCGCAGCAAAACTAGCTGCAGTGTGCAATGCAGCATATTGCACAAGGTCCTTGTTTAAGTAAATTGCAGTGTAGCATTGTTTAAATAGGACCACCGACTGTCGAAAAACATTGTCACCAAACATAATTTTTGCCATGAAATTTTTGGCAACAATCGAAGTTTTATCAGGGTTTCCGTACTTTCTAAACGTTAATTAAACCATAAATTCGAAACTCATTTCGACCCTTTTGCTCATAAAACTCTTCACAGTCGCGGTCCTCTCTAACGTATCTTTGTTTTCACCTTTCTCGGATAAAAACATATCTTTCTGATCGAAACAGACATAATCAACGCGTTACTTTAATGTCCAATGCGTAAAAGATCACAGTGGGCGTAGCTTTGACGAGGCTCAGTTATATCCTGCAGGTTTTGCTCAACCCACGGTGGGTTTCAGCAGGGGTGGAGGAAACGTGGGGGCCGTATGGGCCTAGGCCCAATACTTTTTATGGGGGGCCTGGCCCCCACTTTTTTCAGCAACATATCGTTTTGAAATCACCTCTTCCCCAATCTGATGGTGTTACATGCGGACCCTCCCTTAGCTTTGTGCATATTGTGTTTGTGTACTTGCTTGTGAACGAATTGTGTGTAAGACTAAGAACAACTGCCGGTAGTTACATTTATGTGCTCAAGAGAATCTAGCGTAGATAGGGAACGTAGAGGGCTTATAAAATATTACAAAAAAAGCTTAAAACATGCTGATAAAATTTACTTACATCCCATTTCAATGCTTGTGACGTCACGTTTGCCAATTCAAACTAAACATTTTTGCATGGTTTTTATGACGTGCACTTGTGCCCAGTGGCGTACGCAGAAAATTTTCATACGGGGATTTCATTCAGTGGCATATGGTGGTCATTTGCATTTGGTGTGCGCTGTTTGTGACGTCACAATCATAGTCATGTTACCAAACCAACGTTTTAGCGAAGTTTGTTAACATAATATGCATATATTTCTACATCATCTCCCCTTATTTTATGCGTCATTGCACTGAATATAAACTATCAGCGCTTCAAGTTAGGATATCGGAGGAAAATAAACCAACGCTACGGCACAGCAGTTCATAAATGCAAAAATATCAGGTTGCGCGTTAAAACAGGGGAGTGAAACACACTCATCAATGCGTCAGAGCAATACACAACTGCAAAATGAGGCTGCGCTGATGTCTCGTCGAATACGAGCAGGCGAGCATGAAGTGTGCTGCTCGATAGGCTAGTGCACAACCCGGGTTGCAAGATCGAATCTTGCTAAACTACACAAGTGAGAATGCGCATAAAGTACGCAAGAAAACTTTCGATTTTTTGTTGTGTATAGAAATCCAGCAAACTTTTAGTTTTCTTTTTTCCCTATGCCTGAATGCTTCAATGTTATCAACTACTGTTTTTAAGCTCATGCAATAGTTCTATCGTGCTAGAGAAATTGGTAATGCAACCAATGCGGCCAGCACTTACGCTGTCAGTCTTAGCAGACAAAGTAAAGGTCATTGTTTCGGATAAAGCGAACTATCGCGGAACACAATCTTAAACATGGGTAGTGGACGAAAGGTCTGCGAAAAGTAGTGAGATGGTTTCTGGACGCAGACAAATCGAGATTCCAACCGAAACCTAATTCTTACTTTTCGGCCCGTTTATAATGTTCCTTGAAATTTGCAGGCAAATTTATTCCGTGGTATTTGCAATAAATCGACAAATTAACAAGCAGAAGTATACGACAACAATTAATCTCCTTTGCGCAGGTAATAAAGCTTTATAAACTATCAAGCTCAAGGGAGGGGGTTAACCCCAAACCCCCTTGCGTACGCCCTTGCTTGTGCCCCCACTTTCAAAAAGGTTCCTCCAACATTGGGTTTCAAGTTACAGCGCTCTACTTGTTGTAACCCGCTGAAGATAATCTGGCCACAGCTAGTGCTGCACAGGTCCGCATGAAAACATATCAAGAGCTGCTTTTCTGAAGCGATTGGATTCAAGACAAGTCAAATGTTAGAAATGTGGAGCAGACAAGATGCCAAACTTTCGTAGGACAATGACAAACTGGGAGTTGAATGTCGTGAAATGTTAGACAAACTTAATTGGGCAGTTCCTGCTTCTAGATAATACGCTCAACGTTTCATACCTTTATCGAACAAACAAAGAGTGCATCACACAAGTGAAAATTGTGATAACAATTTCGGGTCAAATGGTTTAAATATTTGTAGTTTCTTGCATAAAGCGGTGCACTGCAGGCTGCTAAATGTGTGATATGAAACTTGCACCGGTTCATAATCGCTCCAGAGAATAAAATAGTCATGAAGCAAAAAGAAATAACGAAATTATAGAAACATATTTTGATAAAAAATTTGTGGCAGTAGTCAAATACCTTCATTTTAGTTTTCATAAAAGCTTATCACCGACAACAACAAATGCTATTCGAAACCATGGCTGGTGATTTTTAAGTCACAAACAAAATTTATGTTAAATCTAATGATTCATTGTTTCAGAATACGGATACGGGACTGCTTCTGTGACCATCATTACAGCCCTGGCTTTCAGCGGAATCCTGGTCATTCCTCTTATAGGTTCACGTTTTTATATTCTGGCGATGCAATCGTTTATTGCCTTGGGAATTGGTTCTTTATCTGGAGATGCATTGTTTCATCTATTTCCATACGTAAATATACTTGTCTCATGTTCGTTACATCACAGTACAGTAGATACGGCGTAGTTTAGAAACCCATTTTGCTGTGACTGCAATCAACTTTGAAAGACGTTCGTTGTCAAAACATGAAGTTCTCTGATAAATAAATGGTTTTAACAATTCTGATTGTTGCTAACTAGTTGTGCTTTGAAAAGTGAATAACAACTTATCACCAACTATCAAACATCTGTCTAACTTATAATTAGAACAAAAGTCTGTGATTGCTTAGGTTGGATACTCGCAGCGTTTTTTTCAAATATGAGAGATTTTTGTGCTTCAACGCATTTTTTTATACAACCTTTTTTGAATAAATTCTGCAGGTGCTCGGAATACATTCCGATGAAAATTACGAGTACTTATGGAAGATGTGCGTTTGCATTGCGGGAATATGGTTCTTGTTTTTCATTGAAAGTTTTACGAGGATCTTGGGAAACAAACATAAAGAGGTAAAATAGCTTACATCTTAGACTTATATCATAACTTATATCTTAGACAACGATGCATCAGCAAACATCTTCAGTGCAATACACCGGCACACCCGCTTTTCAAGACACACGAAGAGTTTGTTGAACATTCATATTAAACACATACCGGAACGCTTATTACAATTCGGTCGAAATATTACAGTAGAACCTCACATATTAATGCATATTTGGAATTAATCTTGAAATCTATAACCACACACTTTTGCAAAGATGGCCCAGACAAATTTTGCCAAGATAGCCATCAATAAATTGGAGATCTGCTCAAGTGGAAAGACTGCCAGTCTAAAATTCTACAAATTGAAAAGCAATGACCCGTGTTATATGTTGTGGTGGCAGATGTGAAAGCACCTTATCCAGGCTTGTGCAGAAACAATGTGCCTGATATTGTTGAATGTGCCATGTGGTAGGAGCATTCCACTTTCAACACAAAGGCCGACGAAATCATTGTTGAACTGAATAAGATTTTCCTTAGAAATGTTGCCACTCAACACAGAAATCCTTTACGGTATTCATTAAAGTGCAAGCTGCGGCTTATAATCTTTTTCATCATTTATGCCACTTACTTATTTTCTCTACCACACCATGCTACCATCTGACGCATATCGGCCAAATTCTGTTTGGCCTTTTCTCATCTCCTGTGTATCGAGTACGTCAACAAATGTTTTGTTTTCTCAAGCTTTCTGTTTATCTTGCAAATTAAGTCAACAGATGTCCAAGCGATGTGCGAATACGCCAGCCTCAAACCTGAAACGGAACGTATATTTGTAAAGAATAATGGTCTTTACAAACTTGGTTACTCCGAAAATTGTTACACATTCGGCTTGCATTTCTTTAACATCAACATCACCTGTTTTGGCTTCAAAACCTTGCAGAGCTGCAAAAATGTGCTCTTCACAAATCTTCAGCTGTACAGGAAATCCAAATATGTCTACAAAATCAGAAATCTGGGCAAACCGCTCATGAATGAAAGACTGCTGGAAAAGACTTCAATGACTCACATTTGTAGCTACCCTGAAATGTGGAACGTCAGCAGAGCTCAACCGTGGATTTTTTATTGCAAAACCTCCTCTTGGCAAGATTTCAGGATGACCGCTCATGAATGGAAGCCAATCATCGATCATTCAGTGTGTGGAAGACATCAATCTTAAGCTTTATCTCTGGAGTTTGGTGTTCATCTTCACCTTCAAAATGAAATTTCCTTTTCCTTGTCCTTGTTGCTGGAAAATACCACAATTAGTACAAGCTCAGCAATTTTTCTTCCTGATATCAACGCTTCAGTAAAGCCAGATTCTTACCATTCGAGAAGAAAGTTTTCCACTGCTTTCAATTCTGACTACATGACACGAAATGAAGCACTTTGCTGAAGCACGTTCAGCAGCGTTTACGCAACTGCCAGCTTACCAAGGTAATGCTGACAACGAAGCTACCCACAGTGCACTTCATAATGATTGGATTTGACAACAAGAAGCTGTGGATCGCGAGAAGATGAATTTGTTTGATGTATTAGAACAATATACATATTGAAAGAAGAAATGTGTGAAATCAGTTCTTAGTGAGTTCAGTTCTTGTGTGTCTATATGCCCAAACAAAGGTGCTGAATCAGATTTGGTGGCCCGTTTTTACCAGTATGGCTCCACGATCGGGAGGTACCAGCGCCCTTCCTCCGGCTCTGCCAAAATAGTAAATAAAGTGAACTAATTTTCTCGTTTCTGTGGGTTTGTTCGTTAACGAGAAACAAGCAGGAGTGCAAGCAAATATGGGAAAAAATTTAAATACTTTTTGTACTTGAGAACTGTTTACGACTTCGAGTTGAATTCAGATCGAAAACATTAGTTTTCACTTCAGTGACTGTTGTGATTTAAGAAGCCATGTCAAAGTTTGCTTTAAAACATCATTTTGATAATACCTGTGATTGTTGAACAAGGTTGATGAAAACGACCATCAAGTTCACAATCATCACATGCACGATCACAGCGTTTTCTTCAACCAGACATTTTCTGACCAAGACACGAGAGTTACAAGTTTTTCAAAGCCAGATCAACAAGTAAGGACCGCATAAAAATGTTTTGCCATCTGGCATGTCACACTGAACTGTCGAAAAAGACTGTCAGTTTCAATAAGCTTCCTACCGCACATAACTCTACAACAGGTTTCCCGACAAGATGAAACTCAAGATACAAATGATGATTCACCGTCTGTTAAAACAATCGAGGAAAAAGATGAAAATAAAACAAACATTCAGGAAAACTCCAACGTTGCAAGGACTTCAAAAGCGCAGTACTGTGGTATGTATTTCACCTCTTCGCTGAGTGCATTCCGAGACACCTGAGTGGGCATCTTTTTTTGAATCGTTCGTTTATCAAAAAAGGTGCTCCGATCAGCACACGGCCGGACTTCCGTGAATCCACCTTAATCGCAAAATATTTACCAAGTAAAATCACCCTAAAATAATAAGCGTAACACGAAACTTGTATTGAAAAAGCATACGAAAGTCAAAAACAGGAGATTTTGAAAAAAATTTTCTTTCTCAGAGGAGCTTTCATTTCTTAGAAATATGAGGATGTACGGTTGTTCTACTAGGAGGATCAGGAGTCTTATCTGCACAACCATGTAAAACACTAGGCTGATTGTCTTGGTTGTGCTGAAAAAGACATTCCATGGCCCTTATTCTACTTTTCGTGTTCCTGTTGACCACAAAAACTGACTGGTACTTATTATTCAGTCGGTTTATTTCACTCTTGTTTAATGGAAGGAGTTTTGGTGTCCTTATTGACAATATCTTGATGAAAAAATGTTTTAGACTTAAATTTTTGCTATCTTTACTATAGATCTTACTGAAGCTTTGCTACATTCCTAAATAATACACGCGATGGCACGGCGGCTACTAGAAAGAAAACAGACTTGTAATTGGTATTGAACAATTTGGTGATGCGGGCATGTTATTTGGATGATAAAAAGTTCAAAGAAAAACTAAGTAGTTTGAAAAGTTTTTTGGTATGTGTTCCTTTCTAGAAAAGCATAAAAAAGTAAGGATTTGAATTCCATGAGTGTGGTGATAAGGGTACGCACAATGGTTCATAGCCTACTTGAAAAACTTTTTTGCTAATCTCTCAGCAAATATCTGTTAATGGTTGCCACACCAGATGGATCACAAAATGTAACAGTTGTGCTGCAGATATTAGCCCTAAAATCGAATTTCATCTCTGGCATACAGCCAAAAGCGCTGCTTCTACTGCAGTACTTACCCATGTTTTCAGGTTTCGACCAACTTTTACTTACAATTTTTTGACATATTGTCGTTAAACGGCAACAAAATTTGAGATACGAGAAAGAAACGAAACATTGCTAATGGGAAATTTGACATTGCTTATTAGATATTATAAGATCACGTTGAGGCTTATTTGGAGACTAGGCAATCTTATATATAGAAAACCGACAAATTTTCAAGAGAACCGATGGAATCTGAAGAAAATCTGCTAATTTGCAATAAACGCTTTAGCAAAACCCAAAAATTTAAATACTGTATTTTGAAATGATTCGCGGGCATCAACGACATGGTTGGGAAACGCCGTTCTAACGGAAGGCAACATAAACGTGCTCTTCACATTAACGTCCTACCTTCAAACGGTAAATTTTATCCTAATGAGAGTAATACATATTTTCATCATACTTTCAATCTATTGCCTGTTACTGTATTTTTAATGTTTTTCATAAAGGAATGGATTGTATTTTAATAAGCGATTTGCAGTAATCGGTAATAAATCAGTCTGTCGTCATTTTTTCTTCAAAACCTTTGACAGGACTGCCTGTACTTGCTTTCATGATTTTTATCGGCGATGCGCTCCACAACTTCGCTGACGGCCTGGCAATTGGAGTGGCGTTTAGTGGAAGTTGGGTGACCGGAGTTGGGACATCGCTGGCGATTTTCTGCCATGAGCTACCACACGAGTTTAGTAAGTTTGATTGAAGGTTTAATTTATCTCAAACGACGTAAATTAAATCACAGATGCATACAATCAAAACGAAATTATTCAACTGAACAGAATACAATTGCAATCTTAATACGAGTTTCATTAAACAACGGTGAACTTTTGTTTGTATGGCTTGCTGTGTATACAACCTTTCCTTCTACAGTGTTGAGTACGTCTCTTAGTAAACTTATTTCAACTGTAAATACTACCTTCCGTATTCACTGCAATGCTTCTGAAACGCTTCCTTCTGAAAATCTTGTACAAATTGATTATGCGAAAAACACCTTGTATATGAGCAGCACGCAGAGGGAACTAACGTTTCACTTTGTTCGAGAAAAATTTGCTTGTTGAGTAGATCGGAATTCACTCAGGTTTTACAGTATTTGCTTGACATCTTAGCTTTTCATAAAAGAAGATAAAACACATTGACTGTGACAAAAATTTTCACATCAAGATTTCATCCAGTCTTGTTTTACATTTAAAGGTGATTTTGCTCTCTACCTTAATTGCGGAGTGAGCAAAGCTAAAGCACTTGCTCTCAACTTCGCGGCAGCTTGTTGCTGTTACGTTGGCATGTTCATTGGAATTGCTGTTTCGAGTGATGACGCTTTCAGGCCATGGATTACAGCATTCATTGCAGGAGTTTTTGTCTACATTTCGTTTGCTAACGTGGTGAGTACCGGGTTTCATGGTGTGGAAGTCTCGCCTAAACTTGTTAGAAACACGTACTGTATTTTTCTGCAGAACAGAGATTTACTGTAAATGACGACCAGTGCATCGCGAGAAACAAATGAAGATAGCCACAGATAATAACGTTGCCAAGTCTGGCCACATTGCGCCAATATAACTATGGTGGAAACAAAATAAACATGCAGACAGGGCACCGAAAAGTCCTGCGATTATTGAGTCGAAGAGCCTTTGGAGGATCAAACATTTCATTGATAGATATGTAACACGACAATATAAAACAAAAACACACATGACTGTAATCTGGACTTGCGATAAGGACCAGATTAGTGGTTCAGTTGCCTTCATTTGTGAAGGCCCACGCTACAAACCACACAAGCAAACGGAAACACATGTCAACAAATCACAAACGATGAGACTGAGAAAGTAAACATATATTTACTAAAAAATAAACAAGATGCATCATTAACAGAGCAAAGTTCAATGGCTGTGTTAAACGAGTAAGAAAATCTGATTGTAGGCGCTTTTTACTGAGCTGATTTTCTAGGTAGATTATTTGCAACGATTTTTGACGGTTTTCCACAATATGTGTTGCTGGGGCTTACCCCAATTCATGTGCAACCTAAACAACATACTTCATGATTTTGAATGATTTTGTTTGCTGTTGGTGCATATATAGACGAAAGGGCAAAACCGGTCTGAAGCAAAAACTGATGTTGCAGATTATGAAACTCTTCAAGGATTCTTAAAGTTTTCGGAATTTTTTTGTGAAAAATAACAAGAATATTTTTCGAAAATGGCAATGTGTCATTGTCGTTTTCTTCAAAAATGACATGCGATAAATGAAACATCATGTGGCGCTTAAGTCAATCAGAATAAAAATGAAGACTTTCGATTTAGTACCGGATTTGATTTGCGTAAATATTGCACAGCGATTGTGTGATCACCAACCAAAGGGGTGTGTATGTTTCTGAAGGTAAAGTTGATAACACATAATTCCAGCAGGAATTAGAACTCCTATGAACAGTGCTTGCTGAGACCTGCTGGTTCATTGTGTTGTACTTCTGCCTGATGTTTTTTGCAACAAAATAGATCGTTTCCTAAATTCTCAAAAAAGTTTGTTAATTGTGAAAACACACTTTGCTCGTAATGCAGAGAGAATACAGATATCATGAGCTAATGTTAATGGCATAAAGTAATTTCACATCAATTACATTATGAAAACTTTGCAGATGTTGGGATAACGCTCAGGTATGTAATCGAATAAAAAATACAGTAATACTTGCTTTTGAAATGGGGAGGTATGTGTGTCATCTCCCTGTTCTCCACCTGTTTTGGAAAATGACCATTAAATTCTTCTACACAAAGTACAGGTTTTGCTTGAATGTTGCCCAGTTTGTGAAACTTGATGTTTTACATTTGATAGTTTTCCTACGTTTGTGTGCTTGAAACATGTTTAAGGCAATAATAAAAAATTCAAGTTGAGTCAAAGGAAATTGTTTTAATTGCTACAAAAAGTCATGTTCAAGACATGCTTTAGGCAAAAGAAACTGCGCCGTGGTTTCAATGATGACTCACTTTTGCAGCTTCCTGGATTGTGGAACGTCAGCACAACTCAACCGCGGCTTTGTTTTTTATTGCAAAATCTCGGAATGGCACTTGGTTGGATACTGCTTCTCCTCTTGGCAAGATTTGAAGAGGATATAGAGGACAGCATTTAATAACCAAGATAATGTTAGATAATTATAGCATTTCATGTGATCTTCGAGGACCAGCATGTTTTTTTCTGCTTTTGTAATTATTTTCCCCGAACAACAAAATCGCTGAACACGTCTTCAACAGAGTGTTGTTTGTTTGAATTTACGCACGAAAATAGATTATAATTTATTTGATTTAATTTAGTTGATTAACCTCAGTCACAAGGTGCACCTTAACAATTATCGCTTTCGAAAGCACTGGCTGTTTTAACAGGGGTTCATGCACAACAAAACACTGTTTATTGCAATAAAAAAGGCGTATGAGTTGTGTGAAATCACTTTTCGAAAATGGTTGCAGGCAAAATTAACTAACATGAATATTTCAGCAAGAACGAAAAAATAAACATTAAAGCATTCCTAAAAGTATGATTTTGCTGCTTGTGATGGCGACCTTCTTGCTTCATATTCAAACTCTGCTTTTCTGGTGCGCTTATAAAATCAACGTTCAAACCGTATGATTACTCTTTGTGTAGGAATTGGTTGAAATTTTAAATGAGATGATTTAGCTTCTTTGTCTCTGCTTGAACTCTTCAAATGTTGCATGACGGTGCAGAATTACAACCGGCTTACAAATTTAAAAAGGACCACCATACAATTACGCTGAACTAAACAAACTGTGTTTTCTTTGGTCAGTTTCTATGTTTCAAAAAAATATTTTGGTTTTATTTCACCACATAAGCAGTATTGGCAATTTTATGTAAAGCTAACCTTACACAACAAGTGATCTCCGAAGTACTTCGGGTACTTACCGAACGTTTTCGCGAGAATGCCTTGTCCGCGCAGGTGCGATTGTAACGGTAAAATCTGGTTATGTTCTTTGAAAGAATTCAGTCAAGCGAAACGTATTGTGAAAACTTTTCAAATACATCTAACTTGATCCGATGGCAACGATTGATAACTAGTGCGACATATACTTTCCTTTTGCGTTGCAAAACTCTCCAAAGAAATTCATGCCTTCTTTCAAACTTCAGATTGAAACGAAAAGTGAATGTCGCCATTAACAGTGATGTCTGAACAAAGAATTACATAAATACTATCAGATAAGGTGGATTACAAAAAGTTTGACGGTCGTTCAAAACTCGTGAAGAAACTTGATGTTTATTGTTTCGCTAAAATGTTGTGACACCTGTCTGACAATAAATAAACAATTGATGGCAATTAAATAACGTGTGGTAGAAGATTTAGCATAAATGTCCCGAAATTTCATCTTCAACAACTAAGTTTATTTGAAAACTGTTACCTAAATCATAATAAAGAACAGAGTGATCATCTTCCGTTTTTAAGCAAAACAAAATATGCCACGCAAAACGTCATGCTGCCATGTGATGAATTTTTCAATTAAAGACTGTTCACATCGGGTTGCTATTCCAATCACAGAACAAATCAAGCAGAGTTTCCATATACTTCTTTCTTCCCTTTCTTCTGTGCTTGTTTGTGCAAAGTTCTGGGCTTCTTTATTTAGAAATAACAAACAAATATGAATTGCAGTTTTCCAACGTTTGTTTGCAGCTCCAACCAGGGGCGGATCCAGCCAGTAAATTTAGGGGGGCGATTTCAGTAGTATTTGGCAGTCAAGTCTCATTACGGATTCACTGCTGTAAGACAGATGAAATATACTTCACAACACAACAATGGACGGCAAAATGGCCTTAGGTCGCGAATGCTGTTTTTCGAAATGCAAAAAAGCATGGTGAAAAAAGTAACTTTTTAGGTTTTAGGGGGGGAGATCGCTTCAATCTCTCCCCCCTAGATCCGCCTCTGGCTCCAACACAGTATTCCAAACATGCAATCCTAAACAATTACCACACAGACTGCGATGTGAAAGCATATCTTTCGGCAAAGCCGCTGGCAAATTGAAATCTTAGCTAACGTAAGCTTGCTCGGAAAGACGACATGTAACTGGCTATGATTGACAAACGACACCATTGGCTATGACTGAGCAAACTGTATCCACTGAGCTAATTCCAACTAAGTGCTTATGACACTGCCACCCACTTAACCAATTGGGCCAGTTTTACACAAGATTTTGCACACGGCTCATTTTTGCACACGGCACATTAAAACGTTTCCCAGCTTTGCTGCGGATCATGTAGTTGCATAATAATCTCTGTGCGCCATCTCGCAGTCTTGTTTGAATATTGATATGCAGTGGTTGCACCGCCATGGTTGTTGATGAACTACTTACATAAAACACTGCAGTTGTTATGGCTGCAGGTTCAGATAAGGCATTGTAGTTTCCATGTATCAGCCATCACTGTTCCAATTAGAACAAAGGCGTATGAAATTTTCTGATAACCAGAAAGGAAAGCGAAGAGCAAAAAAGATGTCACCGCATTTTCCACAGGGCGGAAACGAAAATTTTCACGGCACATGTTATCGTTCCCTGTCTTTTCCTGTTTTCTGCAAATGGTCTGCTTTCGCTGGATAAGCGAGCAAATGGCGGGACTGTCTCGATTAAATCGGGTCTAGTCACCCCTAGTCCATGGGCGTCGGAAAAGTGTGACAGGGAGGGGCCTTGGCCCTCGTGTATTTTTAAATTTTATATTTTCCTATTAAATTTATAGTAAAAATGATTGTTCTAGTTTCGTGTTGACAAAATGAAACTTCACCACTGCTGGTACCCCCTGGAAAAAAAACCTTTTGGCCGTCCGTTAAAAATTCCACTGTTGGCCCCCCTGAAAAAATCCTTCCGAGGCCCATGCCCTGGTCTGAATCAAATTTGACGCGATTGAGATGTACTTGGTTGTGGTGGAATTGGTAAATCGACTTCATCCCACGATGAAAATTGCCAATACTATGTGAGAATATTCGGGTGAAATTATTAGGTATTTATGTTTCTTCATGAAAAACGTATAAGATGAAACAGTGGCTTTGTATATTCTTCTTGAAAACATATTTAACTGGATTTCTGATTGTGTCGCATCAACTGTGGGAAAGTGAAGTGATAAATGTTAACCAGACCGAATATTACATTATATTGCAACCTTTAGTGACGCCAATTTTGTGTTTCGCAAAGTGGTACTGGCCGTACTTTTTTTATACAAAAATGGTGTCAAAAGACCAATTGCTAACCTGACAGAGCCACAAAAGCGTTACTTGCAATGTTAGAAACACTCTGACAGTAATTTGTGGTGCTATGACATCGGGCCACTTTGTCTTTGGCAAAAATCAATTTGTACATTAACAGAGCAGCGTTTGCAACGGCGGATCATCACAATGAAGACATATCATTTTAACATTTGGGACAAACCGTCTAATCAGCTTGGAAAGGCTGTTGGATGGTCTTGTGTAGATCAACCATGGGTTTAGGTGATGGGTTTGACTAGTGGAATGATACTGCTAAGATTTCTGTCCAGGAAGACACCTTTGCATCTTTTTAACTGAAAAAACTGCAAAATCTAACACTGAGATACGTTTCCACATAAGAAAGCGCCTATGAGCAGATACAAAACGGCACAAATTTTTATGAGCTTTTCCAACACAAAGAACCGGTGCAGATTCAAAATAACGTTGTTTTACTGCAAAGGGATGAACATAGGCATATGGTCGTGCTTAACAACTGGCAGCAAATTCTTTCTTCTCCGCAATGCTCGTTGGGGAATGACTAAAATAAAGCAAATGGATAGCCATTATGTTTCCTGGCCTGATTTCAATATTGAAAGCAATGTTTTAGTTTCCGTCATTGGTCACGAGCCGCTTACCATCTGGCTGAATATATCAACGGTGGCCTGAAACTTTTCGTGAGAAAGTCTTCACCTGGATTACGCTGGGTCGTGGGTATTTCCTTATCAAAATGTGGTTACCGTGTTGATACTCATTCGAAATTATTTTCACGTCTTGGCATCGTGCAATGAAGTATGCTGACTGAAAGTCGACTGCACGCGTTTTGCTGCAGTGCAGAACCTATCGGTAATGTTGAGGCTTCATGTGGACAGATGGGAAATACGCCAGTGATTACCGTTACGTCGTTTCTGATATCATTGCTTCAAAAATAAGTCACAATAAATGTTGTCTTTGCATATCTACTAGGTTTAAATATGTAGTACACTAAACAGTGCACAGATACAGAAAAACTTCCATGACAAAATTAGGTTTCACGGAAATTAGGCTACTTCAAGCATTTGTAGCTACACCTCATCGTGGTTACAACGGACGAGTTTAGTTAATTGACGGTCTTGTGTATGGTTCAGTGCAATAAAGCAGTTTTCATCGAAACGGTCGTTCTGTTTCATGTATAAGTGAGCGGATTAATTCAGTTTGTTTTCCAAAGCACTTCTTTATAACATCTGTTTTCGAAATGGTGCAGAAACAGCAATCGAAAAGTAAACTGACAGCTACTTATGAAGAAAAGGCGCGGTACAAAATCAGTTGTAACAAGATCAATACACCTTCACGCTCATAACGTCAGCACTTTCAATATCGTTTAAAAGACTTTGGGGAATTTACGAAAGCGTCATTTTTCCTATGTATGTCAACTCAAGCACGGCAACACATTTCTGACACTGGAAAACCATACGTTTCTGTTATGTGGAAAAGCTTGCTTAGAAAGAAATTCTGTAACACAAGTCCGGATGCATCGGTACAAGAATGAAATGACAAAACTTGACTGTAAAATTGCATACTTAGGGTACCCAAGCCCACATCTGTTGAAGTTGTCAAAGCAGGAACAAATTTTATCGCAAAAAATATCTGCGTCATAGAACTCAATTTTTCGTAGAACATACCCTTCTTTCTGAATCATAACAAATAATGTGTGGTCAAAATTTTTTCTTTCTTGGGCAGTGGTTCTTTAACCTGGGATGGAGTGGTTTCAGGGGTTCAACGAAGGTCATCTGAAACATGACTAAAAGCGTGGGACTGCTGTCTACTTAAATATAGACTGTTGATTGATTTCATTTCAGTAACCCATTTTTACTTTCTGTTATATACATTGCGCAAAATAGAGTTCGACAAAAGCTTGGAAAACTGCGTAAGGGTTCGGCGTGTTTGTAAAGTTTAAGAACCACTGTTCTACAGTGCTCAGATCCGACAACTGAGGAAGTATTTAGCTAAGTGAACAAATGCGAGGCAAGTATATCGTAAGATAGCAAAGAAGATGTATCAGCTTGTTGCCAATGAACTCTTGTTTTTTTGTTGTTATTCACTTTTGCGGCCTTATTTGCGTACTTTGCAGCTAGATTAGCTGCTGATTAGACTCCCTTGGTCCAATCTGTTCGCAAGTTATGTTCGATAATTACTTTAAAAGCCACGATCGTGCATGGCTTCTGCGAGCTTTACAGGATTTCCATATATGACTTTGAAGTTTCAATAAGTACATTTTGCAATGTCTAAAATATGCAGTTACCTCTTCACTATATTCATTAAAATGTCTTGGCCTGTTTTTAATTAAAAATTTGTTTAATAATAGACCTTTGGCTACAGGTATACCTTTAATTGATGCAAATTATTTTTTTTCTCTGTTAATATTACGTACAGTATCACAAATGACAACGCATCAGTACAAAGTGCACTTTGTGTAGAAGTGTTTCCGATAGGATCACAGCTAAAAGGGAATGCTTGGTGTACTTGCCATTTTTTTACTTAAAATAATTGAGATGAGCTTTCCAACAAAGTGCATCATCAGTGTTGGCAAGAAGGTGCTTCACTGCATGAGGTTTGATCAATTTCTCTTATACCACACCTGACGTTTAGTTTGGATAGGGAGGTCCTAAGAGATGATAGAAAGAAGTTAGTTTTTGAAAAATAAATTGCAAGATGATTAAGATGCATTAAGTGATGAAGTGACTATGGTTTACGTTTATTTCAAGTGAAGACTCATCAGGATGAGAAAGCTAATTACGTGCTGCATTTTTACAAATGAATTTGAATGAAATTGGTCAATGCCAGGCAGCTCACGTTAACAAAGTATAGTATAGGCCCATGACCAAATTCCTCTGGAGATCATTAGTTAAATAGCACTTTTGTGATTTGCAAGACCTACCAAAACAAATCTTTTTTCCTCTAAAGTGACTACAAAAAGATATTTTTGTTAATATGCTGTTGCCATTTTGCTGTACTTACATTAAATAGTATTTATGATTTGCGGTAACAAATCTTTTATAAATCTGGCATTAGAACCAATCCACAAATGAATTGATTTTGGTCATTTGTGTTAAGTAAGTAGTCATTAAGATTTTATAATGCCAAATTAGAAAAACAACTTTGTTAAATAAGAATTTTTTTCATCTAAGATTACATTCTTTATTGGAAACTAATTTGAATTTTTATGGGCTAATGTTTCAAAAATTCTGGTTATGAAATAACCTGATTTTGATCAAAGGTGATGCCAATCCACAACATCGGATTAATTTGTGGGGAAGGATGCTTACAATACGTTGTTTCTGATTTTGCTCCATAGATCACTTTCTGATTGTTCTCATCTGCAAGTAACTTCACGTTTTTGCATTTTGATACTGCAGCGTAACCAACATGTTCGTATCGTTTGATGGCGATCTGCGTTTTGTTTTATGTTGGATTGATGCATGAATACATTTCAGATTTCTCTTCGCGATTTCTTCGTGTTGAATACAATATCTCCTTAACAAGTACCTCTGTTTCTTACAAGCAAGGAGCAGTTAGCAGGACAGTGCGTAGTGCAGATAGTAAAAACGTACATAGAATAGAAACTCCACTTAATCCTTTCTTTATGACGTACAAACGTGCAGAGATAAGAAAAAACACGGATTTATCAACACTGAAAAACCGTGATCAAAGCAACTTTTCTGCAGCAAGGTATAATGTTTTCTTAATTCCAACACAATTTTTAACTGAAAAGGTACATTTTGACAAAATTTGAATAAAAAACTCAGTTTTTATTGGGAACCTGTTCAGCATTGTGACAACCATTGACTTGACTACTTGAGTCCAGGAAAATTCAGCACAATCTCACTTCACCGACGTGACAACTTTAGACCCAGTGCTGTAAGCGTGTCGCCAAATTACCTGGGTTGGAATTTTCAAATCAAGAATCGTCATGTATGGCAACTGCAATGCGGACGAATTGATTTTTAGCAAGTGGTCCCTAAACTCTTTTTCATGAGACTGAATTCTCAAAATTACTCATCCGAATTGCCCAATTTTTTCAGTTTTTGGTAACGAGAAACATCTAGCGGAAAATGATTATTAATTTACCATGGACGCACTTCATGAAACAAGCTTGTGGTGTTTCCTGATCTATCGACTGTTTCATACGTTTTCTTTTCAAAAGAAAAACGTTTCTGTTACTGCCAAGACTATCATCCTTCCTGAGTATAAAGTTCTTTGCTGGTTGCCTGTAGAATTATTTTGCAAATATTGATGGTTTTAAAGTTAAAAACTCATTTGCATCTGTTTTTCAATTTTATCCTTGTCAACATCGAGATGTCAATACCAACCCTTTTTTAATGCAAAACCAGGCTAGTAGTTGGTGTTGTAAACGGGAGAACTGTGCAAACTTCATGCCAATGTTTATTTGCAGTTACAGTTAAAACATCTTTAGACCTTGACAGATAAAACATTCAGTTGGCAGTGGCTAAGCAGCCAAGAATGATTCTTCGATTCCATGTGAAAAATGTACAGGAGAGCACTTCGAGGGATCGTTACTTCTTCCTTGAAATTCCTGATTCTAAAATAGGTTGATTGCAAACAGCTTGGATCGTTTCAATCTTACTGACATTTAATGTTCATGAAGTTGGCGTTCAGTGCACAATGATGGGGCAATATTGAATCCAGTTTTAAAACCGATTTGGCTTTACCATGGATTGTTAATAAAGGTTTTTCCTTGCATTCCCGTTGCTCTTTAGAAGAACAGGTGATCGAGCCTGCTAAGCAAAGAGCTGCTTCAGGTAATCAGTATTCACGAAAAAAGAGAGGTGCATGACCATGGTTCATGATACATGAGGATGAGGTCTAATCTCTCGAAGTATGTGGCACCAAAATAGGTTTAGTAACATGTTGCTGTTTAGGTTTCAACTACACTTTGACCGAAAGTTTACTCTAGTTTAAACTTTTGACGATATACCAATTGCCAAATATATAGACCTTACCAATATACTTGGATGACGCAGTGAAAGCACCGGTAACTTACTTATATCAGTAACTCAGGTAATATATCCAGCTAAGTTTAGGAGCAAATTGCTGGAAATGGTTCCTCCACATCCTGACAGTTATTTCACTCTGAAAGTTTAAAGTTGGCCAAATAGCTAAACACAAAGCTTATGCCCGTGGTTGCAGTTTTCAAGGCTGTTGATCTTGCTGGTAACTGCCGAATGCCTGTGGTCACTGAAATGTTGATAGAATAACCCATAATGCCTTTAAGATTTGTTCAGTGTAGTAACTGTTCGTACTGCAGTTTTTAACATTGGTATTGCACTAAGTCAGGGGTGGGCAAATAACGGCCGTCGAGCCAAATGTGGCCCGCCAGTGCGTTTTCAGTGGTCCGCGGAAGCATTCAAGAAATATGTTCAAACATGAAATTTCCTCCAACTTATCACAATAAATGTTGATGCTGAGGTTAACTTAATCAATACTTGCTTCCGTACCCACTAGAAGGTAGGATCCTCCGCTAAATGCGTCCTTGTCAACGTGGCCCCTGAGCCAAAATAATTGCCCACCCCTGCACCAAGCAAATGCAGCATTAGCATGAAACATTTCAACTACATTCGGTCTTAGTATTTGGTTGTGTGTGAAGCAATTCATGACTTTATGTTAAAATGCATTCTACATTGTAGAAGAATATATACGGAGACGAGACAATTTAAATATTTCGCTTTTAAGAAAACCAACCAAGTGAAAGTCTCAGAAAACAACTATGACCGAAAAAGACAGAGAATTTAGATCTGCGAGCAATCATAATAAATAGCGTTATCAAAAGCAGGGGCGTACCGAGGTTAACTGGCGTCCGAGGCAAGAAACAAGTTTGGCGACCTATGTTCGACCTGAGATCTTTCGGAACCACATGTATTGTATTAAAGAAAGTACTTGTGACATTGTTGAGACTTTTCGGCGCCCCCGCAGCTATTCGTGATCACAAGGTTTTTCTTGTGTTTGTCAACACTGCTGGTAGGTGCGTAACCAGGGGAGCAACCAGCTTTTCATTTCGGGAAGGGGGGCAATTTTCATGAAATTTTATTCGATGAAGTCATCGTGCTTATTCAACCCTGGTACACTACAACGCAACGTTTTCGCAAACAATCACACATAAAGTTCTCTTCGCAACATTTCCGAGAATGAGCACTTTTCAGTTTTAAGCAGTGGCGTGCAGAGGTCTGGTGATGCTCGGGGTGACTGCTTGATTGAATCCCCCTACCAAATTCTAGTATTGAGCAGTGGCGCATTGTGATCATTGTTACTGGATATACACTGTTTGTGGCGTCACAATTACTACGTTTACATGACCAGTTTTGCATTGTCTCGTTACCATATATGGATAACGTGTGGTCTGCTTCTGAACGTTATTTGCTGAGTCAGCA
>JGI24158J21664_10002661_pt1 | contig 21913 bp, 12 predicted proteins | sample Ectturendosymbi3_FD_21664 | JGI IMG/M metagenome (IMG submission 21664)
TTGTCGATCATGTGAGCAGCAAACAAAGTGAGCAACCTGCACTGATCGATCTTCAATCGGCATTCGGCGATCTGATGCTGGGCGACTTGCTGCATGAAAAAGAAAAACATTAACCATGCTGCAAGAAATGTTGAGTCTGCTTTTCTTAGAGGAAGAATTCGCAACTACATGTTAAAGGTGCGTTGAACAGGATGGCACTTGCATCAGGACTAGATTTCTGCTGAAGTTTCCGGGAAATGCACCCGTTATTTTGCGCAACCACATTTTCACGTCCTTGTAATCGGCATTTATTCAAGTATGGGCCGTGGTTGCCTGGAAACGGATAAGGGACAAGGTTTGTTTGATTGCTTGGTCGCAATAAAGAGGGTGTAGAATAGGTTGATTGATTGTACAATGACCATTGTAGCATTCGTAACAACCACTGATAAGCACACGAAGATACCGGTGTAAGTTGCCATCATCGCGAGTGGACCTGCTTTCAGCAATCACAACGCACCAAAAAACTATCAGTTACTTGTATCACCAAAGGGTGACGCATGCGCTTAGGAATAATTTCGCTTGAGCTGATGTCAATATGTTACTTTCGTTTAATTTTCTTTGGTCGAAATTGCTCAACAAGTGACATGTTGGTCGACTTTGCTTCAGTTACCTATTCGCAGAACTTCAAAAAGGCACTTTAAGCAAGTTGGGCAAAACACAAACGGGCCCGAGCAACCTAAAATTCGTCAAAATACTTGGAAGCACGTCGTTTCATTGTGAAACAAATGACAATGAAATAGAAAATATTGACAGGATCATATGTCAATATTTTCTGTTTCATTATCACTGGTGAAATCATTCTGTGTGTTGACAGAAAGCATTAACATGACTCACATGCTCAATTATTCGCTTTCCGAACGGTCTTCTCTCCGCACCTCGTTTCATCATCATTTCCATGCAGCTCTCTGCTAAACCTGGTAAAACGAAAACTGCGCGTGAAGCACGTCAGATGCGGTGATGGGTTACAACGCATTGCAGGATCGTTTTTTTTTAATTTTGCCAATGCTGCGAAGTTAAATACACAAGGCTGCTCCCATGTCTGATCACCAAAGCAAGTCAACCACTGCGTAGCCGATGGTAACTTGATCTGTGAACGATGATTATTACACTTTTCTCTTCATAAAACCTCCAATTAACCAACCGCTAGGTTTTTATCACAGAAAACCTCTGAATTACTTGACCCAACATCACACAATACGACCTGTTTGTACAGAGCATATTTCGCTGGTCTCTACTTTACTATCAGCAGCTTTCACAAAAGAAGCGGATGTGCAGGAATGGGAACTAATCGATCGAGAATTAACAGCCAATAAGCAGGATATACAGACAAAAATATACAAACCGACTAATCTCCCTAACTAGCGTGTCCCTCCTCGGTAATATCGTGTTGACGCTGTCTTAACATTAAGTTTCCATAAAGCATTTGACAAATTACCTCAAGTTTTATGACAAAAGTTGCAGGTTTATGTTAAATTGCTTTAGCTATTAACTTTTTCAACTCAGCTACCCATAACATCAACCGTTGACACACATGGCCATTGAAAAAAAGCACTGCAGGTAATAATTACATGTGTTCTCTTAAAAATTGGCTTTTGCTCTTTGTTATATTTGAAAAATGCAAGCCATTGACTACAAGGTGCCTGTGTTTTACAGCACTTGTCTAGTGTAAAGCTTTCTCAGAGCTAAAAAGATCCAATGATTTAATTCTTCAAAGTATTTTTTTTTAATTGGCGACGTTTCTTGAAAAAGTAACCATTTCCCAAAAAATTAAATCTTTTGCAACCTTCCTAACTCGATCTCAGTGACAAACACAGCATACACCTGCCACCAACAGCTGAATACACCACAACCCAAGCCTGAGTTGAAGCAACACTCCATCCATACCACGCGTCGAAATGTCATAAAGTATATTCATTTAAGGAAAGCTACAACAGCAGGAGCATCCTGGTCTGCCACAGAATTACTTGAACAGATCAACCATTTCACAAAATAGCGAGAAGTGCTTCCATACGAAAAAATGAAGATGGCCCCGCCGAAGTTGAAATTGTCAGTTAGAAAAAATAAGTTGGAGAAATATTGGCAGGTTAGATCAGGCAATTGCATTCTCGCTACCTTTGGTATTTGCTCATGTCATTTGCTACAAAAACTGTAAATGGGCAAAGATGACCGACTCACCAATTGACCTCATACAATGGTGTATTCTCCCGGGACCCAAACGTCCTTGAGCGATTTCGAACCCGCGACCTTCGCCCAGAATGAGGTTTTCCGCCGGAACTCGAACTTGATTGAACTCCATCTCAGCATGGCCGTGAGGAGCATCTGCATTTGATCACGTGATTAACAACCACAACAACACACAGGTCTTTTCATTTCGTAAACGACTGCAAGGGGAAGATTTGAGGTAACGAATGGAAGCTGGAAAAGAGCGAAGAAACTGGGTTGGTGATTAGGAATGCATTAAGCTCACAATGATATAATAATAATAGGTCTTTCACAACAAAAAAAAACAAATCAAGGCAGGAAAAACACTGGAGTATTTGCGGCAAAAAGTCAGACAAGCGCGATACACGTCTTCATAGCGACAGCATACCAGTAAACAATAACTTCCAGGGAAATGGAAGTAATAGCTTTTCAACAATTTTCAAGAGCTGTGTTCAGGACTAACGTCTAAATTTCAATTCCAAGTCGGACATATCCCTAGCAAATAACGAATCCGACTCAGCATTTTAACATAATCTTCCAGAAACCTGACTGCGACGATTTTAAGAATCTGCGGTTCAAAACAAACCCAAGAGCGAGAATATTTCGCGCCTTACATTTTCTATTCGAATTGTCAAAATATCATTATTTATACCAGTGGTTCCCAATCGGTGTCCCATTTGTTCTGAAGCGCCGAAAGCTGTTCAAAATTTGTATTTAGTATACGTAAACACTAAACATCTTAGCAAAATTGATGTGGGTTAACCACTGGGTACCACAATATATATATCTTTTCTGTAGAGTGCCGTAAGCTGAAAACCGAAGTGGGAGCCACTGATTTACATAAACGCACAGTGAATCTGCAAAAAAGACAATTAAGTGTTTTTATATCATTTGCAAACCGTGTTCACTGGAGGTCGTCCAGTGTGTGTTGCTGCTCACCATCATATCCAAAAACTTCCAAAGCTCGAACTTTCCGCACACCGGGTGTATCAAAAGGCACAATGATCATGCTGTGGCGCTTGTGGCGTGGAGCAGAGGAGTTACTGGTCCTTCCCATGACTATTCCGAAGGTGCATCGAGGATCGCAAGCTCCTGATACAAAGCAGATACGAAAAATGACGGTGCCTGTCGTCGGGAAATTTGCAGAACCGACACAAAATTTTTTGTTTTTGTTACTGCAAAGCGTTTTTGCAGGAAGCTGTGACTGTTCTTCGCTAGCGTTGTGTTCCTTAAGCTCCAAACACGACCGCATTCGTCGTACAGGACGAGCTGAGCAATTTATGGGGTCCACACAAAAGGAAAAAATGAAAATTTTGTCTTGTCTTTTGGGTTTCCCGTTGCATTAACGCTCACTACATCAATTACAACTACGTTTTGTGGAGTACAAAAAAAGGATAAGTGAGTTGATACCGAAGCCAAAGCTGTATTGACCACTTTCAGCAAATACACCATGCAGTGCCAGGACTGCAACTTTTGAAATCGCGCCACGCCAAGAAAATAGATTAGTCTTACTTTTGCGAAGTTCCAGGCGTATTACCTACATTTACATGTGAACATAATTTTAACATTTTCACAACACCCATTTTCACCTTTTACAGCGCCTCAGAGTTCGGCAGCCGTTTGGCTGAAGAGCATTGGTCTAAACTAAAGAATAAAATTTCTTTCAACGTTGTGTAACGAAAAGAAATGAAGCTAAATTGTTTCCCGCTGAATTTTTAGGAATCTTACTTTAAAGTGCAGTAGTGTCTGAAATATAATCAGCAGCACTGCACTGCTTCCTTTTCAAAAGCATTAACAAGCTCCTTGAAAAATGTTAGAGCACTATTGAAAAAATGACTAATATAATAATAACTCAACCACTAAAACACTATAAAAAATTGAGCAAACCCCAACAAAAAAACAAAGACTATCATATCAAAGGTCTATACCCATTGCAAGCATTTTACCCAAACACAGTATTTTAGCTTTACATCACGATAATTAATTTTTTCCTGACACAAAATTTGCTCCTGTGTACCTGAACTCCACCACTTTCGGCCGTTAACGATGTAATGATCTCCTTCCCGTTCGATTGTTAACTCCATGTTCGTCGCATCACTGGAAGCTACTTGCGGTTCTGTGATTGTCAATCAATGAACGGAAATATCATTACCGAGACAATCCCAATCTTTTATGTTACTGTTGAAAACCATGCTAAAGAAACTGGACAAGAAACACAACACACAAAATAGCACAGCGTTCATCTACTTTTGTCTAACATTGACAATACAAGTTTCTCTTGTGCCAACCTTGACGCTCGCCAGTGATGGAAACGGAACCGATGAAATTGCAATCACAAAAACTGCTCCATGGCAGCAGACTGACAGAGGAGTGAGTGCACTCAACTGACCTGTCATGCAAAACGCCGATCTGATCTCTCCGTTCATGAGAGGCTTCAGCCACTTTTCTTTCTGATATTTGCTGCCGTACATGTGAATCACTTCCATGTTGCCAGTGTCTGAACGAACAATAAAACTTAAAGAACATCTACGCTGAAAGAGAATTCGGCAAGGATGACAACTACAGAGTTGAGTTCATTGGCGCAAACATTAAACAATTTCATGCAAATTCATGTTGAAGCGCTGGGACACCGAAAAAAAACTGTTAACAGGTTGTCTCGTTGGGCACCCCGGTGGCAGTTGGTTTAGAGTTGATGGCCGAATTATTGGGAATTTAATAGGGTTATATTTTTGAAAAGATTGCAGTTTGCTGGATGATCAACACTTTTGCGGAGGAGTGCTAGGTCGCAACCGGTATCTATCGTGGTTTGCCCAGTTCCGCAAGGAGCTGAGCATGGCAGAGAAAGTGTAAAACACGGCCAATATGAAAAAAAACTAGTAAAATTGAACAGAGTTCAACAGGGTGCCAAAGAGTTTATCGCAGATACTGGATGGTCAGGTGGTCAAGCGTTGATCGAACCCTCACGTTAAAAATTTTCATCAGCAATAACGTCACAAAACCTAAATTTTTCAAGTTTACGACTGAAAATGCAAAGGATATTGTCACACATTTTTGTCGATATATTCTTCCCAGAAAGGTTTCGTTTGTCAATAATATAGCAACACCCATCTCCCTCACAAGTCCACAGAGGATATCAATTTAGCCTATCACTAACGATGCCGAATTTTTCCCAGGGTACAGGAGATACAAGTGATTCGGGTTTATTTGTGGCATGCAACGAACGGAGACAACGCGGTCACAGCACGTCACGCAAAATGCGTTCCGTCGTGGGCAAGTTAAAGGTCGTTTCCAGGTTTGATCGAAACAAGACTCGGCAGCAACGACATTAGCATTGCTCAGTTGTCATTACTTACCGTTGCCTGATGTCGTGAACGATCACGCACAGCTGGGGTCATGCAAGTTTTTTATTTAGCGTATTGATGTTCTCGGTGGATTGGTGACTGCTAAGCAGTGGTTTTTTAAGCTTTGATGGGCTTCAAACACAAAATATGTATCAACCTGGAGCATTGCAGTTGAAAACCTCGGATAAATGCGGAGATCTTCCCAGTTGTTCGGCTATGTGCGCGTAGTCCACGTTGCTCAGACCGCTGACGGCAGGCAGGAATAAATTCCACAGACCAGCTCGCTTTGCCATGGACTGAAAGCCAAACAAATGTGATCGACGTTTTGAAAATGTATATTATATTTATATACATTTTCTTTATTTATATTATATACATTTTCTTTATTTATATTTATATACATTTTCTATATTTACATAGAAATGTATATTTTATTTACATACTTTGCTAGCAACGCCATGTTTAGTTCTTGTTCGCCGTGCCAGAGTTGGGTTGCAACAACAGCACCCTAAGTTGTAGTAGTGATCTTTGCAGGACGTGGTAGCAAACTCAGCTGTCAGCGTACTGGCTTGGCTTGTGTTAACCCGCTTTGTCTGTTGTATTTGTAGCGGCATCTGAGTTGTTACCAGGGATAACTACCATTGTTATTGTATCTNCGCAGGTGAATTAGCGTTGAACTCCCTGGTGCCGTGAATGCTTGTAAAACACCACGACCTCCTCTCTAGACGCGCCACGATATTACACGACGCTCTTGCAAGTGTAATATGACCTTCTGTAACACTGTTAAGTGATCGTCGTGGATCCTTTCTTGCAGTTGTTTGCTGCGAAACTTGAAATTTACTATGGTACACGTGTATCGTACTGGGCTGTTGCATTGAGAGTGGGTTGCGTGCTTTCGCAAGTCATAACAGCCAGTGGAGACTTATCCTATTGCAGTTTGAACTTTACACCTTAACCAGGGTTGTTGTAAAAAAAACCGACCCAAAAAAACCCACCCGGGTTTTTTAAAAAAGCCCACTTAAAAAAAACAATAAAACTCACCAAAAAAAACACTTTTTATTTTTTCTTTGAAAAAATCTACTGAGTATAAAATAAAATAGGCAGGACACTTGTACAGTTAACTTTAACTTTTTTTAATCAAACAAAACGAACTGCAATGAAATTTAAGGATTTGAAAAGAAAATTGAACAGTTTGTAATGGTTATCTTTCTCAGCTCAGCACAATCAGTATATTTTAACCAATATTTCTGCCTTATGTGCGTCAATCAACTTTTTCTGATTTTGGACCATACCAAATCATATGTTGAAAAAAACACTTTAAAAATCAGGGATCACTAATGTGGTGCCCACGGGCACCAGGTCACCCGCAAGGACCAAGCAGGTTGTCCGCGAGCATAGGCGTAGCCAAAAGGCATGGCCACCAAATTTCTAGCATTTCTTGTCGTTTTGCGCTTTGAGAGGTGTTTTCCCAAACAAAATACTGTTGCTCGCTGAAAGTCAAAATATTTGGCTCCAAAAAAATTCAGGCTGGCTACGCTGCTGCCCGTGGGCCTGCTCTAAAAATAACATTAGCATGATCAGTGTCTTCACAGTGCGGAATATCTTAATTGTTAATACTAAAACAATCAAAGGTAAATTGAGCAACAATTTTATTTCAGAAGCGTGCATCAAACTGATACCTCTTTGCATCAATCGGCACGAAAGAAGTAGCTCTCAGTTTCAAGAAGGTTGGTGATCCCTGATGCTGAACTAGCAGGGCATGCAGATAAACCTGACATGAAACTGCAGAGTTTGTGTGGAAATGGTTTTTCTTTGTTTGCTGTGCGCGTTCTTGCCAAGCTTTACCACTTTGAAGTGAATTGACCAAAAATTTGCAAAAACAAAGATGAGGTACATTTCTTTACCCTCAAATTTGAATGGCATAATAGGTATAACAAGCTATTATTGTGTAATTCTGAAAATAATGATATTGCATGATGCAATAAAAAGAATTATGAATAAGGTTTTTCCATGTTCCTTAAAAAAGAACAAAATCTTGTTTCTTTTTAAAAAAACAAAAAAACGTTTATTTTTTCAAAAAAAAANCAAAAAACCCAGGTGGGTTGAGTGTTTTTAAAAAACCCGGGTTTTCTCAAACCTGACCTTAACACACGGTTCCTACGCAATTTTGAAAATAAATTTCCAGTCTTTTTCAAGACCATTTCCAGACATTTTCCGGACTTTTTCCAGACCTAACATTCCCGTATGACCTAACCAGGTCAAACACAGCCACTGTAATATTTAACACGATATAAGTAAAATGATATCAACCTTGAAAAAAATATTATGAAGATGTATATTTTATTTTTCCATACTAACAGACACAAAAAAAATGTTTTTCCAGAGTGTAAAATGACAATTTTTTCCATACTTTTCGAGACTGCCTAGGAACCTGTAGGTATGCTGCAAGCAAGTAGATGAAAAACTGCGCAGCTAGAGCAGCGTATGTTTAAGCAACAATTACATTTTTTAACGTTCAATTTTCTTCAATCAAAAACGAGTGGCACAGTGAAACATCCAAAGAGTTGGGATATACAGCAGATGAGTGATTGATTGGAATGGCCAGCGTATGAGTGCGCGTTGCGAAACAGACGGGCATGTTCACGAACCGCATGTGCGACATGAACTTTAAGGTTTCAAGCGCATTGGGATGGGTTGAAGGTTTTACTCAAACGGAAAAATGTGCTCAAACCGGGTCACGTCAACATACGTTGGCAAATGACTCTATCAACTTTTAAGTAAACCATGCCACCTACTTTCAACTCTTCCATGACTGGAACAACGCAGAACTTGTCCTCTTGAGACGAAAGGTAATCAACATATTCCTGTCGAAACAACGGGCAAATATGACTTTAAAAACCACATACTCTGGTTCAAGTCATTTCATCCGAAGAAGCACAATGTTAACACATAATTTTCGGTTAATTTTTGTAAAAATAAAAATCAGGGGAAAAAAACAGCAAAAAGCTGTGTGTTTCATTATCATATAATTATTTCATTATCATAGCAACTACACATGACCTTTCATGACTGGCTGAGCATAGTCCTAGATAAGAGCTTAAAAGTGAGCTTTTCTACCAACACAAAATCACGTCATAGCAAGCTAAAAATTTGCTTCAACCCTTTGTCCATGACAGAGTTGTAAATGGGCCTCCGCCTCATTTTGAAGCCCGAACCCGGCCCGACATTTATTTTTAAAGCCCGGTTTAGTCCCGAAAGCTAAATTTACCGATTGAGTGAAGATATGCGCAACTGCGGGGTATTTGTGTCGTAGCAAACTAAACACGACTAAATAATTCACAATTGATCAATTTTTATTGAAGATTTAATTAATTCGATTGCTTCAACACTTACCGGCACAAAAGTATCCATATTTGCGAAAAAATTTTGTATGTAGGCCCTAAACATTTTGACAAACTTAAGCCCGAACCCGCGACCCGGCCCGACTTACAACTCTGATCCATGATGAATACATGACGCCTTGGTATTCAGCATGCGAAAAATTATACAAAGGATCATATTAGCGGGTTTCAACAAAACGAAATGTTTTGTAGTGCTACGGACATTGCTCAAGCCAGCATATTTACAGACTACGGATCAATTGCATGCTCAAAGACCAATGCATTCTAATGTCACCCTGCCTTCTCGCGCGGTTCCACGTGCTTCTTGATGAAACTTTTCACTTGATCCAACACAGCCTGTCCCTTTGGTGAAGGGGAGAGTGTCAAGGTATGCTCCGTTTGTGGCGCCATCTCGCTTCACATGCAAAGTCAGAAGCACCGTTTTACTTATAAAACTACAAACCTACAATCTGCAAAATATTAAAGAAAAATCCAACAAACATGGAATGTAAACTTTAACTAATGTGCCGTCAACAGGTACAACACATGATGCAAATTACTTCATAAATTGCACAAGATTACATTTTTGTCTTCGAAAATAACTACCATTTAAAAGCATTGTAATTGCACGTTTTATAAGTTTGGCAACGGACGTTTCCGCCTAAAACAAACGCGGAAAAATTGCAAAAACAACCATTTATTGTTTTTTTCCACATACGTACGTGGAGTATTAATGCGCAAAAGCAAAATAAAGCTTTGGCGGGGTAATAGTCTTCTTTTGCCAGATAGATGCCCAATTACCTTTGGTTTTAATTGCAGACCCTCTGTTTCCGAGTAGTAATGATCCGCCTGCATTTCTATTTTAGTCATTTTCTTGCACCTTATCACGCGCTCTCAAATCAGACAAGCGTGCCACTTACACCAAGCGGAGACCATGCTGAAACTTTCATAATTTCAGCGCATTTATTTAGTCCCACTCAACAACGAGCGAAAGATCGACAAATAAACCTTGGGCAAGAGTTGCTCCCAGTTTCGCCTCACCCTAGGAGGGAATCATAAACTTCGGAAAATTCGATCTTAATTTTAGCAGAAACGTTGCGTTAGAACCGAGACCAACTATATTCCGTTCCGCACAACCCCTTTTCCGGAAGCTTCGATGTACTTTAGTATAAGGACTGTCAACTGATAAATATTTCAGAGATCAAATGTTCAACACTTGATACTTTGCTGGTGCACATATGCTTAAGAGCGAATGACACTGACCAACATCTTTCAGGTTTGGGGCATTAAGCAGTTTTTGTGACATTTAAAGCAGCCTAAGCTCTGCATAAGAATTATTATTCGAGACGAAATAAATAGGTTGCGTACATGGGCAGACTTAACTGCACGGGCAGCTACATATGATCTAGTTAATCATTTACAGAAAACAGTTTTTTGCGGTGCTAGCCAAACGGCTAAGTGAAGGCTCTGCATTCAAAATGTACGGTTATTTTAAAGTCGAAAAGCAATCCACACATGCGTTTTTATACGATTGCTGAGTTTCATGCATCTGTAAGGCCAATACGATTCTTATCTGTCGATTTTTAAATGATCGTCACAGCACATACTTTTGTCTGAGTGAGAAACCCAAGCAGAATTTTTCAGAAAACGAAGGTCATCCACCATCGTTGTTGAGCTGATTATTTACAGCAAAACAACTTCTTACGAGGGACATGTACCCGATCAGCAGACAGTCTTGCTTCTCCTTATAGCCTCATGTTATCCATTCAATACGCCAATCACTGCAACCTCATCATTTCAAAGCTATCAATGAAAATTAGGTTCATGCAAAGGTTATTCAGTCGACCACGCTGTCCTATCGGCAAATACGTTTAAAAAGTCTGAAGTCCACCGTCGACACCTCCAGCACCAAAACTAAGCAGATATCTGTGAGAGTTGGTGGAATCTTTCATCACAGTGACGTGTCTTTTGTTTGTTGGTTTGGAGAGAATCGTCGCGTAAAAGTTTGACGCTTACATGCAGAACGTTTTACATCCATTTATTTTATTAGAACTAGGGTTTTAATTTGAAGAGCTTTTCCAATATTCTTAGCAGAAGTAGAGCCAGTATTTCACGGAAATACCCCTCTACAAAAATATAGTCCAATGCCCTAAGCCTTAGGTATAGCTACATTCACAGTTCACACACGGTGTGTTTTTCTGCCAACTACCATATGACGTTGGGTTACGCCATGAAGGTACGTAAACTGTAAAGGGGGAAAGAGTAAAAATGTAAATGACATTCTTATTGTTACCACGTCTATTTTGCCAGTGGCACCACACCCTTTAAAACAATGGTTCTTAACCTTTTCGGTAATTCAGAACCCCAAGCGCTTGTCTAATATGTTCCCATATTCCTTTCATTTGGCTGTTGAAATAATCACCATCGTCCCTTTTATCAGTTGCCACTATGACTTCCAAATATGTTAACAGCTTGAATGTACTGTACTTTAGTTACAGATAACAAGGAAGAGGGCAAGAAATAAATTCATATGCATTGAAAGCTATTTGCAAAAACAAGGGAGCAAGAGTAAAAAAGAGATCATACCCTCCAGTTAAATACCTCCGTAAAAAATTTTAAGAGACATGAGCTTGCATGAATCTGGTAACATGTTTCAATCAATCTTGTGAATTGCGGTGATCGTTCGTCTGGTGTTCACCACAGAATCACAACGAAAAAACACAAGAAAACAACATAAACCTTCGTGGAGGCAGATAACTATGTGGCAGTTTTTAACTAGTGAAAAGTAACAGATGAAATTCGAATCGATGTTGCATTAGTAACACTGAGTACCAACCGCTTCGAGATTTTCAAGCCGGCGTCAATCAAGGGTTCAACCACCGCACCGAAAATTTCAGCATAAGGTGAGCTTGCATTGCCTTTCAGAGATCTGGAGTACACTCCCTGCAAAGAAATCACCTGCTATCAAAATGGGATACTTCGAGGCTGCGTACCTGGGAGTACTAGATTCTCATACCAAAATATGAAACAGCATCAGGGATGACGAGCAGCCAGCCTGAAAATTTTGTGCCAGCGAGCAGTTACCTGGACCTGTTGCGATTTCAACAAGTAAGCTTGAAATGAGAAACAGGCTGCATGCGAGTATTGCGGCCAGAACCGGGTCCCTGGCACTGCACCGCACCACGCAATGACCACACCTCATTCACAATCCACAGCAACGCGTCTACTTCCATAAACCGAACGCTTCACGCCGTTAAACGTACGTCCGACACTAACAGCAAGCACCATGAGCACGCTGTCGGTACCTGAGTGATGGAAGCCAGTTTGAAAAAGTTCAATGCCAGATAAAAGTTCCAGTGAGGGATCGGGTAAGTGGTTCCCGTAAGTTGGCAGTAGTAACGGACCAGTTCCTCCTCTTTTGGTAGATCAGCAAGAAGTTGTCTGAATTAAAAAAAAACGCATTATTAAAACAAATCGTGATTTCACAATTCTTGTAAAAAATCTTGTTTCGAATATGAAAGGAATTAGTGCGTTGGAGTTTGGCTTCACCACCCGTTTGCACCAACTGCGTTGTAATCTTATCCATACGCGATGAAGCAACACACATACACACATACAAAAATACAAAGAAAAAATGTAATTTTACACAAAAACTTACAACTAATAACGATTACCCCAGATGTCTTTGCACTGTTGCTAGTTACTAATTTTAGCATGAGGAAAACGAACAAGGCTTTAACGCATGAACAGGATAGTGGTGTTGGGTGCGAGTGTTGCAGCTCTTTTTATATAACGGTATCGAACATAGGTTGGAGACCACAGGTCTAAAGTGCCCGAAATCAAGAAGGTAGAATCTGAGCGTTTCTCATCTAATCAAACGCCTCGAATTAAGGTCGAAGTCAACGCGTGTTTACCCAGTACCTCACTCCAATAGACAAAATAGGAAGATGTGTGACTCTCGTTTTTCTTCACTTGGTATTAGCTTACCGACACAATAACAGATATTAGTTTAAACACACAGCAACCTACGTTCAATTTTGTGTTGCAATTCCTAATTTTTGTCAAATTATTTTTTTTCTTCCTGCCACGATTTCGAGTGCTGCTTGTGACGAAAAAAATACGATGACTTGCATACGAACGTTTATTCGGTTTTTCAGAGATAAGCGGCTAAACAAATTTTCCTGTTTTGATGGCTGTAAACATTGCTTACTTTGATGACGCTGGATTTGATGTTGATACCCTACGGCCTAAGGGGTAAAATAACCAAGCTGTTCAAAATCACCCATGGTGAGTGGCGACAATCAGTTGTGCAGTCAATATTACCAACGGTTTGGAATGCAACCAATAATAAATTGTAACTTGAGAAATTGTTGCCGGCTTCCGTTTGATCCATTAAGTGCACTTGCAAGCCCTACAGTAATAAACCTCACAATCTTTTCGGCTCCATTCCACAATAAGCTAGTCACTAAAAGCAAGGCCTCTTAGAAAGAAATCACACTGATTGAAATCAGTGTGTCTCTCTCTCCAGGAGACCTTGCTGAAAGTATACACCCACCCACCAAAAAAAATCGCCAAACTCTGAGCTTCGGTTGTCGAATACATGCCGTTCAGGCTGTTTTAACGGAGATATACTTGGATATTTAGATTACTGCAATACGTTCAATCATTCTGTAGCACGTAAACATTTAATACAATATAAATAACAAGTTCCTTTCAATATACCAAATAAAAAGACAACATTTTTCTTTACATCTTGCGAAACCTGCAGTTTGTTATTCAATTTGGTAAATAAATTTAGGAAGTGTAGGTAAATTTAAGAGGTACGCTTAAAATTCATGAATCTAACACCGGAACCTAACACGTTGACTTTGGCTAAAATATAAAGAAAAGACTGCCTTTCAAAAGCTCCACTTACTCAACTTGTTCTTTTGTAACTTGTCGAACGACGAAAAACTCAGGCGGTACATGATATAGGAGACAAAAATATGAGAAGTCCATGAGAGGATGTCCGATGGTTGACAATTCCCAGTCCAGCACCGCAAGCACTTCGCTCTGAAAACGCAGGAGTTTTTGCGGTAGGTTGCTATACCAAGGTTATGCATATGCTTAAATTTGGTGTTGTTTGGTAGTGGAGACACCAAGTTTGAAGTACGGTATCAATACATTGCGTTTTTTAACTACCAGTCGGCAATGCTTGTTAGGTACTTAACATTTGTTCAACGTTTTGATTTTTCGAGCTTGCGTAGCTTCAAACAGTGATTTTACCAGATCCTCAGTGTCCAGAATCATATTTAGGGCGAAGGACAGAACCTTTATTTTGCAAAGTGACCTGAAATTGAAACTGATTTCGTCAGACAGCGACTCATCTGTCCTCCCTTTGCTGTCATTATGTCAGTAGGTAACTATACACGATCAGCAACAAACAAACTACCGGACATAATGAAAACAGTGATTTAATTTAAGTTATTCTTAGGAAACAAGACATGCCAAGACCAAACACAGCATAATTTTGGTAGAATCTTAAAACGAAGATGCCAAAGCAAGGAGGTTAAATGCTCATTGCTACCTCCAACTGCATTTTTAATCTGTGGCACAGGTTAGTCACACGCTATCATCAGAGGCGGGAATCCCCCGCTGACCCACGCGACTGCTCACGCTTCACGCCATCACGTCTTTGACATCAATTTTTCGCGATTTTCGTTCATTTTTACAGCCACGTTTTCGCTATTGGCTGTAAAAAGCAGCAAGCACACTGCAGTTTTCCACTGTACTGATGACGGTAGCAGTATTTAAACGCGGCCTGCTTAAGATATCTCAAGCAGGCCACGGTTTACGGCAACGTCTACATTGCGCCTTTGACTTCATTTGGTTTGGCCGTTGTTTTTAATACTGTACTATGCTGATCTTGTTTTCGTCTTATCTCCAAACTATTTGGACTTCCACACACACAAAGATTCAGTAACATTGTGGTCAAAGTTCAGCTCGTGCAAGGAGTTGCCGCGGTAACAATGCATTCAGGAGTTAATATGATCATAAACGCTAGATGCACCACGTTAAGACCGAACTACTAATTTCTCCATCCTTTACTTAGCCAAATTACACAAGTTTCACAAAGCAAAGGTGGTGAAGAAGATCAAGATGTCCTTACAATATCATTGCCTTTAACTTCACAGTCTAAACGCTCTACAAATTTGCGCATATCACTATGTTAACATACTTACTGAGCAGTAAAATGCCATTAAGACAATAAGCGGAGCTACCATCGATATACAACCAACTGGGAAAATTCGATTTTCCTACCCAAACTGCAACATTTGGTGAAATTGTTTCTGTATGAACGACTAACGTCGAATCATATATTTGCATGTTCATCTCCAGGCACAATTTGCTTCAGCAATGTCTTATTCTTAGAAAAACTCGTGGATTCCAAATTCCTTCTTGCAATCGTCACCGAAAACGTTTTTTCGCTTGCTTATTTCTTCAATCAATTAACAGGGTTCCCATACATTTTCAAAAAACATTTTCCTTCAATACCTTTTCAGTAATAATTTAGAAGACTTAATACAACCACTTATCTTCATTTTTCGAATATTTTACTCATGGAATACAATGCAAAAAACATCTGCAGAACTATGATCACCGGTGAAGGACAAAAATTGAATAAACAAATGGTTGAATTTAAGAATTTCCATACTTTTTCAATACTTTATGCACGTTTTGGACAAACACTTTTCCAAGGTCTTGAAAACCGATTTTACAATTCAATACTTTTTCAATACCGCGTGGGAACCCTGAATTAAATGCTAAGCCTTCACTGCAAAATTAATCTTCTTCAGAATCCTAACCTGTCTAGACAGCTTAGAGTGTTAACAATACCATATAATGCGTTACGTCTTTGTGCTGCAAGATAACACTGATTTTATGACTTCACAAAACCTTGATTACAAAATGTAAGATGAGATGGAAATGTCTGTATGTCTATCAGGCATTGCTTATTTAAAATTGTAACGCTACAGAAAATAAGAAAAAAATAAAGACGCAAGTCACAATTAAGGACAATTCTAAGAAATAAGGACAGTATGATAGTCCTGACAATACGACATGTTTAAACAACTTTTTCACATAAAAGCACCAGAAACCGTGTAGTTACTACTTACAATAAATCGAGTGACTTCGAAAATTTTGATTTTTACAAGTGTTTTACAAGACACATAAAACATTTAGCTTTTCCTGGAATGGGTTTCCACACGTGGGTTTAAAGCCACAAGGATTATTCTGTATATTACCACAAGTTACTGCAAAGACGCTGCCAACTCAAGTTACTTAAGCGTTCGCTTTACGAAGAACGAACTAATGCTTTTAATCAAGGTGATGCTGGCATTTTCATCGAAAAATTCCCATAGATGATGCAAGTGATAGCTGATAGACGTGTAAGTGGCAATCTATCTTGCAAAAAAAACTAAATCTATAAAATGAGTAATTCACAACGATGATTTTAACAAAATCACATCTTCTTAAAGTCCTGGGATTCAAAACATCAAACTTTGGACAACAGGTTAGCCATTTCCGGTTTAATTGGTTTGATCTGGGCCGTTGGTGGTACATCTGTTTTCCACCAGAGGTGATGGATAACATACAATCCTTCGTGCGACGGCATACTCGCAGTCAACGAAGAATGATTGAATACAGGGCTTGCAAAAGTTTCAAGTTGTGCAAAAAACTGATTCATGATAAACTTGGTTTCTCTACATAGCAGCAAAGCTAAACAGTTTCACATCAAGAGTAAATTGATATGGGATGAGAGATTATACTTCAAGGCGCAGTTCATTTCATTAACAAGATGCAAAAATGGAGCATTTTCCTGCAAAATAGCAACGAAATGTGGTTGGACGTTAACAGGCTAATACGTTGAAAATAAACTGTACACGAAACAGTGAATAATTTTTAGCAATTCAAGGCGACGTATTAAATATTCGTAAAAAGTCCCAGGCCAAACCAAGTTTTTTGCAATTCATACACTGGACAGGACACAATACAAAAATGTCGCTCGGTGGCTCATACCTTGGACGGATGGAACATAATATTATTCACTGAGTAATCACCGTGAATAATGCACGTCTGTTCCTTTATGAATCCAAGCTGCTGTTGCAGCCATGATATTAGTTTCGACATGTTTGGAATATCTTTGTTTGCAGAAGCGCGGTACTGCCGAGTCCATGTTCTCAGCTGCAGTAAATATTAAGCCATTACACGCCGATTGACAGCAGTGTGCAAAGAAATGAAACAGCTGGCTTCGATCACTTTCGAAATACGACGTTTCATCACACTCAGAACCACTGCTGCCTGGTGGTAAGTCATATCAAACAAGGGTTCTTGTGGCAAAAATGCCGTCTTGCAGCAGCACGTCGTTGGCATTAAGAGGCCTTCGACTTGAGTAGAGTTGAATTATGTGATTATTCAGATTTTGTTCATCAGCGTGCATACAATTAAAAAGCAGAGGTTATTTCAAACTTCATCAGTAAGGAATGCTTAACGCAATCAACTACACAGCTCACCACTCGGCCGCAGTAATCGTTGCTCTTTCCGAAGCCGTCAAGGCCAAGAGCTGACGGAGTGAACCCATGCAATCTGGACAGCGTTTTCACAGCATGAAACATGCAGTCCCGACGCTGGTTAGACGATAAGCCAGCCATAGAAAAGTCAAGCACTCTTCCCTGAAACCAATCAAAAGTCGTACGGCATTAAAGATATGTTAAACATTGTTGTTGTAGGTTAAACAACCTTACCCAACTTCACTACTCACAGCAAAAGCAGGCTGTTCTAAAAGAATTATTTTTCTAGAAACCACCACTTGTCACCCAAAACTGAACAAATCTAACCTTCAAGTACTGCATAACGTAAAACTCTGAGCCAATAACTGAGGCATCCTTGCAGTAACCAATCATGCGAGGAACAGGAAAATTTGCTCTTCCCAAAGCAAGCATCACTCGATACTCACGATCGATCTAGAAACCGACATACCTAATGTCACAAATGAGGAGTTAAACAGAAACATAAGAATAAAAACACCACAGTTGGGTCTAAAATAAATATAACCGCAACAGAGTTAAGAGTCGTAAACAAACTTCTTATCGGGAGCAGAACCGGACGGGAATTTAACGAATTTTGGTTTCTTAGCAGACAGAATAGTATTTGTCAACTTCTTACGCTGTAATCACTGAACACCACGAGCTAAAAACAATTCTACACAAGATGATGCAGCCAAAACTTAGAAGAAAAGACAAATCTCTACTATCAAAACAAGCATTGCGAAGTATTACATCTGCACGTCTCAATAAAAATTTTCTTGTTGTAACGTTGGTAACCTCTTTCGTTCCCTTTTTGTCTTCATGAATGCTGAAATCAACTGAGGTCAAAAGAAACAGCAAAGGACTTCTGAAGTTCAGTAAGTTTAGCAAACGTACCCCTATTGTGACGTCACCCACAAAAAACTTAAATCCAAAACTTCCCAATGTTTTTTAATCACAACTAGAAGACTTTCCGCATCTTTGTAAGGTTTGAACAGCTCTCTAGCTCTATCCGTCGATATGTTATGACTGGACAAAGTCAAATCCACTCTGCAGTCTGTAAAGGATCCAGATGTTGTTGCGACAATATCTGTCTAAGAACATGTTGGATGCATTTCATTTTGGTGCTATAAATGGGCTCATTAAGATGTTGAAAACATACTCAAGTATCGCTTTTGCAAACAACAAATTTTACAGGTCAGTGGAGAAGTTGTAATAAATTACTAGCTGTGTTAACAATATGCACTGATCTACATAAAGCTGACAAACGTTACTCTTTCTTTAAAAAAGTACATTTTAAAAAATTTAATGTGGTGCGTTATACTATGACTTAATTTCGGCAGTTGTTCAGTATTGACAGGCTTTCTGCTATGACCACCAAAAATACTTTGTGCAATGCTAATGAACTATTGAGCATAATCAAAACGTTGGGTCGAGTATACCTTCTGAGTGTCAACTTTCCATGACAAACAGCTCCTATTTCCAGTCAGGACTGCTAGAAAAGGACTTGCTAATAGTAACCAAGTGAACTGTTTCATTATTTAAAAAGAGAAAAACAAAAAAAAAACAAAATCCAACTTTCTCAAACAACATTCATAACTGCACTACAACCAGTCTGGCCATCTGCTTAAATTTTACGTTACAAGATGAAATGAGAAAAGGGTCATCTGTCAATTTGAGTTAAATACATATCAACATTCACTGCAATGACATACCTGATGTGCACCTTTTAGCAGATTCCCTGGAGGCTTTTTACGAAGCACCACTTCTGCATTGCCCAACTTCACATAATACGTGGGATTGGACTGTCCACTCCTGTAAAGAAACTTAACAATTTGAACACAATCAAAAACATTCTACAGCATTAAAATGTGCTTCACATTATCAATATCAACCACGAAAAAATAAGCTTAAAAACTACTGGTGCACAAATATTGGTTGTCAAGAAATTGCATCATCAAACTCATCAGAAGAAATAACTTTAAGAACAAACATTAGTGAACTAACACCAAAACTTTTCTACAATTAAAAGCTTTAGGTTTGCTGCAAGCTTTTGAGGAATCAGCGAACAGGGCTTTGTTTTGTTCTTTTTGCGATGATTCAAACTTGTACATATCTGTAAATTAAGTATATAACTAGTCTCCACAAAAAAGGTGACAAACAAGTGAACCCACCGGCAATTGTTTTTGCATAGGAAATCAATTTCACATAACACTATGCATCCTCAAACCTACAATCTTATTAAAATAGTGTGAGATCTATATCACCTGCTAGTCACCTTTGTGGGAACTAATTAATTTCTGTTACATCTAAAAGCAAAGAAGGCTACAAAAAGACAACAGTTTTGCTAAATTAAAAATCAACCGAAAAATAGTAATTACAAAAAGATAGTTTTCCAAAGTTTGAATTGTGTATTACCAGCTCGGTAAATTTAAAAGCACTGTGAAAGAAAAACTTGAAACTCATACTTAAATTGGTGAATTTCAATGTCTGCTTCTAATTTTTCATGGATGACTGGAACAAGGTATTTCTTCAGTTCATGAGCATCAAGTTTGTGCACACTTGATTTATCCATGATTCCAGTATTACAAGTAATAAACAAAAACTTTGTAACTCACAATCTGCACACATTTACAAACCACTACAGCTTGCAATGAATCAGAATCCTATGCAAAAATATCAAGCTTTATTATTCATGCCAAATAGCCTTAACAGTTGCAGAAACAAAGATTCAATTACGTACATTGCTAATATTTTAGATAGTGACTGCCATGTTCCTCCCAATGAATTGGTTGAATATAATTCATTTACACATAAACATGACTTACATTGGCCAAGCTACAATTATCACCCTTACAGCTGCATAGACATTCTCTCACTGAAAGTTTTTTTAACAAATTCTCATCACAACATTTCTTGCTTCAAGTGATTTTTGATCACACGGTTCTTTACCAAACACAAATTCTTACCTTGATATAATCTCTGTGCATTGTGATTATCCATGATATGTCTCACTCTTAAAACTTTATAATATCATTTCACTACAAATAAAAAACTTCTACCACAATATTTGTAAGCACAGTCAGTCAGTCTCTTACAAATTACAACAGCACTTCTTACCTCAGACAATGATTACAATGGTATACAGGATTTTTGGGGACTTGAAATTTGTAACAGATTTGGGGGTTTTGGGGGGTGCTGAGACCAAAAAGTGCATCTGTTTTTGTCCATCTCGTTAGGATTAGCCGCTACAGAGCATATGTTTTGCAGTTTTTCGCAAAACGTTGAAAAATCTCACCAAAATTTTCAAAAGTTAACTCCCACCATTTTTAACTTGAAAACAGATTTTGTAATCACTGGTGGTGCTTTTAGATGCTGAAATGCTTCATCAGTTGTTGTTGAACTACGCAGCCCATAGGGAGTGAGTTAGTAGCAGCCTATTGATAAGTGGTAACTACATTACAATCCCAGCTTAGAATAGTCTGTGCCTGGTACCATAGTTGACGAGCATGACTGGATGATTTGCGGTGAATTAGAAGAATTTGTGCATATTGGTCGGCCAACAAAGTGGATACACAAAATTTCCCTGTTTCTAGTGTCTGTGAGACCGCAGGGCTCGCCAGGAGCATTGGACTAAGGAAAGTTGGCCAAAGAGAGAAGGATTAGAGATTGGCGAAAGAAATATTATAGGCCTACACTCCCCTTTGGTTTATCCAAACTAGGTGCTACTTACTCCTCTCATGTCAAACTAATGTTGATGAAACCGTTTTTAAATAGGGAAAGTGACTGCTTTGCATATTTGTGTATAAAGTTCCTTGAACTGAACACAGAAAAGTTGAGGGCAAGAATTTTTGATGGCCCTCAGATACGACGTTTAATGTAGGACAACTATTTTCAACTCACCATGACAATTCTGAAAAAAATGATTGGCAGTCCTTCACAGCAGTTGTCAAAAACTTCCTCAGAATTAACTACCACAATCTTTTAAAACAGCTGTTAAATTCTTAGAAACAACTAGGGTGTAATATGAGTGTGAAGGTACATTTTCTTCATAGTCATGCAAACTTTTTCTGGAAACATAGAAGCATGATGGAAGAGCAAGGAGAGTCCTTCCACCAAGATACAAAAACAATGGAGAAAAGATTCCAGGGATGCTGGAATACCAACATAATGGCAAACTATTGCTGGTGCTGAGAAAGAGAGGTTGCTGGTAGTAGCTACTTCTGAAAAACACAGAAAAGGCAATTTCAGGATTAGCAACCATGCATTATTTTCTCTCATGAAAAAAGAGTATGCTATCATGTTTGGGCTATTCTTGGCATTTTAACGCTTTTCTGTCACCACAATCTTTGCATTGCAAGGCCATAATATCTGTGTATTTTCT
>JGI24158J21664_10002662_pt1 | contig 21913 bp, 14 predicted proteins | sample Ectturendosymbi3_FD_21664 | JGI IMG/M metagenome (IMG submission 21664)
GCCTAGTTTCCAATGAAAACTTCAGCGAAACACTTTGGCCTAGCNGTTGGGCCCTAGGCCAGGTAACATGAGCCAAAATGACCCTAAAACTACTTCACTTATGATGTCAGTCACAAAAAATCCNCACCCCCAACCAAAATATTTTTTTTCGAGTGCAATCTACTAGACTGGCCGATCCGTTTGAGCTCTTGAACAGCTCTCTAGCGCAATCNGTGGAGGAGCTAGGGCGTTGGTAAGGCAACCGAAAACTGCTGTTTTTTCGGCCGAAATCCGAGTACGAATATACCGTAGACCGGCTCTCAAGGAGTTAACGCTGTTCCATTATTTCCTTGTAACAGTGGGAAAGGAGCCTCACAAAGGGATTAGCCTAGGGCCTCGCATCAGCTAAATCCCGGCCCTGCACCAGAGTAACGATAAATGCAAACAATCAGACAAATCATCAAGGACCCAAATACCATTGTTAATGTCACAAACAGTAATTGCATAATCATGCTACTGCTATGGTGCTGTACACGAGATAACTTCTCACTTATTCATTTATGCTGCTCCAGGTTCTACTTGTAGAAATTGATATGAAAAATCTAAATCTTCAAGTAACGTTTCTAGTGCAAAAAGGTGTGGGAACGCCGTTCCCACCCCACTACACCCCTGGTGATGTGTATTGTGTAATGCGGTACTTATAACATTGAAACAACAAATAATATTTTTTCATTTAAATTTTCTTGATCATTTAGTTATGCTTGGTGAAGTGTATATGGCTGGAAAATTGTTTAGGTAGTGTTTCTTACTGCTTTGAGTGAGTCATGAGATGTACCTGCTGAAGCTAGACAAGAGTAGGATAATACCATCTTTACAGGCCAAGGCACACTTTCGGTTTTTTAATGCTAGCTGTTCTTTTTTTCATACATAGGACGCAAAATGGCGGCTTACATAGAAGGGAGTTCAGTATGTCCCACATGCGTAATCCGCTAGAAACAAATAGAATAAACTAAAAGCTGTGCACATGTTTGATTCAGTGTGTGCCAATGTAGTCTGGAGCCTCACAAAGTAATGCATATAGCTCTGTGCGCAGTAGCCTCATACGATCTGTGCTCCAACATTATGTGCCAGGTACTCATGAAACCACATGTGCTGCTCATTGCAATTGTTGCTGAGATTACGGAACACAATCGTGTGTTTCCAAAAAAATTGTAACCGGCAGTTGAATAGATAGCACCATTTACCACATAAAATTGGTTGTAGGTGAGAAAGCACAACCAGATTCATACATTAGGCACACTGCATTATAAGGTGCACTTGTGATTTTTTAGAAAATTAAAAGGAATTTAAGTGCACCTTATGGTCTGAAAAATGCAGTAATAAAGAATGGGTCATAGAAGTGCCATTTTATTGTGAATCACTACTGATTCTAGGGTTGGTATTGGAAATATTTCACCTGGTAAAAGAACTTTGTAGACGTTAACAATTCAAATAATCAAAATGATGGTAAAATGCAAAAAAGTAAATGCAGACTTCTTGATAATCACTGTCACCAGTATGGTAAAGCAATATTAGAAACTTAATATCATGTGATCTTGTTTTTGCAGGTAATGTGAACCACCAAGGGCATGATCAGAATAGGACTGTGACTGCTATTTATGATTTTCAGGTATGTGGTTGAACTACTGCTTAATTTTGTGTTAAATGACAGAGTTGTCAACATGTTCACCAGTTTGAGAACCATATGCAGGACAACCCTTCTTAAAGTCTGAACAAATACTGACTTCAATTAGTGTGTCACTTACACTGCACACAATTTTGTCATTACCTCTTACAATCCAAAACTTTCCAAAAAAGAGCTTGTTTGAGAGCACTTCCCAATGGAAGCACATCAAATCGTATTTTGTTAATCAAATTCAAAAAGTCTGCTGCTGTTGACTGATCACAGGGTTCCAGCTGCTGAAATACTGCACTTTCCAAATTTAACTCAAAATGTTACGGTCCCCATAACCTTGGACCGTTCTCAAAATAGTGCTAACTGCAAGTCCTTTTCTAGTGATTTATGGCAGGGAATCCTATCATGTTTTTGCTTTTGGTGATCAGGGTTGATTGATTTAAATCAAGCAATAAAAACAATGATTTCAATCAAGCAATAAAAATTTAAAAAATCATGTCATTTTAGAGGTTTGTGTGATGTCTATTACACATTTAATTAGCATTGTAATAAGTTTTCATATAGCCTATACAGTATTAGTGTAGAAGGCAAAGAGTTCTTATGATGACACAAGTTAAAAGCACTTGAAGTTTTATCAATCATACCAACTGTGAGGCCACAGATTCTATGTCATTCAACTGCAAAAATGACATGTGGACTGAAATTACTAACTCTTGCAGATTCAGAAGTCATAACTGTTAGAATACCATAAGTTTGAAAGTGTAGACTGGTATAAAGGGAAAGTTGCATTTAAATTCCATCAAATATGAGGGCCGTTGACTATAAACATACTTATAGAAATATTTTTGATTCATGAAACAGATATTTATTATTATTATTATTATTATAGGTTTTCAACATTTTATGCATGTATGCCATGAGTGTCAATGAAATTATAAAACTGGCAGTTTTAGTATTGGCATTTCAGTAAATATTTCATTTCGTACACCAGTACTGGTGTTATGAACTTGTTTGCATTGAGGAATATTACATAAGTGCAAAAAAGTGTGAATGAAAGTTCAGCTATTTCTAGTCAGGGTTGATTGATTTAAATCATTTTATTTAAATCTGTGATAAAATCAAAAAAAGGTGTTTTGAACCTTTGTGTGGTTTGTACGACACATCTAATTGGTATTCTAACCGGTTTCACTTATCATTATGACAACACAAGTTATAAAAGCAATTAAAGTTGTACGAATCATAGCAACTGTGAGGTCAAAGATTCTATGTCAACTAACTGCAAAAATGATATGTGGACTGAAATCACTAACATTTGCAGACTCCGGACTGTCAGAATGCCACATGTTTAAAAGTGTAGGCTGGCACAAAGCAAGCCCTGTAGCCAGGTTTTGAGGTATGGAGGACAAAATAAACTGTTAGGTGGCAAGATTTTTGCTTTTATTACAGTATATGTTAAAAGCAAACTTTTCTGGACATAACAAAATTTGGGGGACACAAAATATTTAGGGACACTGCCCCTGAATGCCCTCATGGCTATGGGCCTGGCATGAAGTATAAGTTTTTAAATTCCAGCAAATATGTAGGCTGTTGACTGTAGAAATATTAGTTTTAGAACATATTTCGATTCAGATTCATAATAACACATATAGGTTTTCACCATTATATACATGTAAGTTTGCAGAAGCTGAACTAGTGAAAGCAGCATTACAATAATCAACTTTAACAATAAACTTTGCACCAAAAAGGCTGGCAAGCTTGTATTTTTGTACAAGCTTCTTAACATGCCACAAGTGTTGATGAACTGATAGTTTGAGTCATCTCTATAAATATTTCGTTTTGTACACCGGTACTGGTCGTGTACCGGTCGTGTAGGAGTGCTGGTTAGTAACCAGTATCTATCATTTTGCCCAGTTCCACAAGGAGCTGAGCATGACAGAAAGTGAAAAACTCAGCTAATATCAAACTTCACCCATGTGTCCATAACCCTTTTGCATCCAAACAGAAAAGATTTTGCTCTGCAGCGGTTCGTATTGTAGAGCAGTTCATACCCAGTTCTGCAGTTGTACTTTATTTTGCCTGTTGATGATCGTAACCCACCACCCAATGAATTTTTTAATTTTTAATGTAAGGTAAAAATTTCGAATGCGTGAACTGCCATCAACCTGGCAAAGATATAGTTTGTTATTGGTGAAGGTTAAGGTACCTGTGGGTATACTCATTAGGTGCCAATTTCATGGATTAGACGCTCATCACTCCAGTCTCAAGTCAATTCCATTTAACGTGATACTATTTACAGTTCAGAAGCAATTCCTATTTCTGTACATCTTGCTATCAGGTATGACTTCAAAATCTAATCCTCTTTGACATTTGAACTCGCCAAGTGTGCAGTTTGCAATAGAGCAGTTCCCTCCAGCTGGAATTCTGCAGTAAAATTTGAACAGCTTGGCTTCAGCGATTTTTGCTATAGTCATTTGGGTTTTCATAGTTGGTACCCCCAAAATTTGTTACGCATGCTAGGAACAACGCCGACAGATTACAACCAGAGTAAAAGTTAGTCTTGCCAACTTATGTTAGAAAGAACAGCACAATAGCCACAGATATATACGTACCCATGGTTGAGGGAAATATAGCCTTAAATGGTTCATATAAGACTTTGTCATATTGTGTAGAACATAGCCTTTAAACACAACAGCAAACTTAATTTAAATGTGTGGTTCTCGTGCCTTTTGACCTTCATTCATGTTCCGAAAAATTGCAATAGCTGCCATAGACCCATACTCAGGTCCCTGCAAATTGAACTAGAGTAGACCTGCACAACATGCAGGTGGGGCGCAAGAGCTTTTCTCAAATACAGAAAATTTGTGCAAAAGCCTGACTTCGTATAATTGTCGTTCCAGAATTTCTTCCTAACTACAACGAATTCTCCACAATGAAATCAAATAGACTTTTGCAGCCTGCAGCCAATTTATGTTGATCAGTTTGGCCCATTGAGGTTTTTGAGTTTGCAGGCCTGAACTAGAGTGACCTGAGGGTTTTGAAACCCTTGACTGCAATAGTGATTGAGTAGAGTAGATCTGCATGTGCTGCTTGCAATGAGGCTTAAGGTAAACAGTCGTTTTTAAGTTGGTGTTGACATCAATGACACAGTCCTTTTTTTTGAAAAATCTTGAGCAGATATTTAATCGCTTCAGTGTATTTGTACGCTTGAAAATACTGACTGAACTACTCTGAAGCAGTCGTTGGGCTGGGTTTCCAACCACCAGCAAAGTAAAAACATTTACAATATATTGCTTCTCACTATTCAGGTGTCCTAAACTATATATGCGCGGCCATGTTTCATAGTTGTAAATGTTTCTTAATTGCTTTATTGTTTATCTGGTAAATATAATTTCTGCTTACATTACGTTCTCCATCTCCAAAAATTCCAAGCGCTGAAAGTATGATAAACTTCTGTATATTTTCAATTACTGGCTGAAAAAGATGAATGAAATTCCACATTTGCACACTTATAGTATTTGGGTCTAAATTAAACGTTTTATGTACAAATATTTTAAATTGTAAACATTTCTTCACAGCCTCAAGAACCTGGAGACATACCACTTGTTACTGGTGAGTTTTACACGTTAATGGAAACAAGTCGTCCCCATTGGTGGAAAGTGCGCGATAAAAATGGCCAAGAGGGCTATATTCCTGCTAACTATGTTAAAGAAACTACTGGAGATGGATTAGAAATGCAAAAGTATGTATTGACTCATTGAAGTTCACGCAGTATGTCAGTATATATATGGTCTTAGCTTCGGAATGGAATCAAATTTCATTTTTTTGATCTGAGAGAGAAGCTAGCTCTTCCTTGTTTCTCAAACTGTTTCTCAAACACTCTTCCTTGTTTCTCAAACAGTGTTTCTCAAACTGAATGTAACGGAGGGTGACTTATGCGTTGGTCTTACATGTGTCAGAACCGTTTTCATTCATGTCAAGCCCATCGAGGTGCTATGATCGAGGTTCATTTGCACCCTGTCATCAACAGACAGACAGTTGACACTATGGTACCCGGCAGTGTCTGACCACGCGCAACCACGCTCAAATGTAAGGTCAACGAACCGGGATAGACCAACAACTATGTGTTGAAATAGAAGTGTCGACGTTGTGGCGTGACTCTTGACCTCTTCTGTTACGCTCTGCCTGACCCATTCGGCAATGTGCAGTGCCATCTATTTGTGTGCTTCTTTTGTGCTGGCTTAGGCTGCAAGCGTAATACTTCCATAAATCATGTTGAACATATCTTAAACAAAACCATAGATAGGAGGTTTTGTGGATCGCCCCACATGGCAACAACCTTAATTGCTACATCCCAACAGACTATTTCCAGAAAATTTGAGCTAAGGACCCTTTGTGCATTTTATTTTTATAATTCGAAGAATATCTGTAGATGTTACACAAAAGAAGGTATACTTTATCTACAACTTGGAATAACAATTACCAAAAATTTCGGTTTCTCTTGGGCCATTTTTGCAGTGACAATATTCATGTTTGAATCCGTTCAATTACGGTATTTGACGTACAACCTTGCACTCTACGCAAATCCACGTCAGGTCTGAGTCAAGTTGTTTTGTTTGGTGGAAGCGCCCGCCTCTTTGAGCCCCTCGCAGACCGTTCGTCCTGATTAGCGCATTGCGTCACAATCACCGTAAAACAAGAGAAAATGAAATCGAAATTTTTCTGTTGTGTAATCAACAAACTAAATTTTTAGTTGATACTATGAGAAGCTTCAGAGTTACTAAAAAAATAAGATATGTATGCTTTGGTCAGTGATACTTTTCAACACATTGCTCTTTTTAACATTTTATCAAAGTTACAACAGATTGGTTTGTTTAACGTTTTAATCCGTTGTTTGCAATGTCGGATGTAATAGTTTTGTTTTCCCCACCAATGGTAGATTGAATGCTCGACTTGGCGTGGAAATGTGAGAGCTTGATTCCTTGACCTTGCGGTCCCTCGCCCATAACAATAAATCCACTAATGTTGTGCGTCGAAATGCGGATAGCGTGGTGTGTCTTCTTGGTTAGGTAGATCCTCAAGTCGTTATGCATATTGTAATAAATTTTACTTCCTGACGTTGTCAAATTTGTCTGTAGCTATCATGTCTAAATATAAACAACCAAATTCTACGGAAGTTCGTAGTGCACTGCGTATATATTCTTCTGAGTTTCATCCCAATGCTTGCTGGTGAGTTTTTTCACGATGTCTGTAACTGCATCATAAAAGGTGACAAAGTTTTTGTTATAGAACTATACATCACGGCAATGCGCTTGCGTTGCAGGAACAGCGCAAGATTGAACTTGAGCTGTTCAACCGATTTGCTCAATTTTGAAAAAGTACTGCTTTTCGGAATGAATTTTCGCGAAAATGTTAACAGGCACGCATTTTGGGATAGTATCAACGGATAAAATTTCCATCTACTACTATCCACACCGCTTACACATTTACAAGCCTCATACTACTGTACCTTGTAAAATAGGCACATGCTTGAGAATACTGTTTTGTTCATCGTGCTGAACCGCACATTACCAGCGTAAACTGAGTATGGATCTGTGGTAGATATTCGTAGTATGTAGCAAGCAATGCAGTGAGCATAACGATAAGCTGGTGTTAGCAGCGAATAATGTTTTGGCGTAGATGCGCAAATGCGCAGTACCACCAGACCATTTGCGCAGTGCAATTTCACTCTCGCGCAACATTCCAAATTTAATATTGTGTACATATCGCGTGGCCCTTTTACCGCTTAAAATCTTCGCTACAGTAGTTGTGTGTCCACATGGTTGCCCAATTACATGCTCCCTAAAACAAAATTTGCTCAGTGTAAAATTTTCTTGGAGGGAACACTGGCTGCGAACTCAATTGGTGTGCACAGTTTTTACGCTATACAGCGGTTCATTTCTAGATTAAAAATCTTGATGCTACATTGCGCTCGATTTCTGTGCTGCGGTGTAGCGACCATTATCGTTAAATTTTGAGCAAGTAAATTTCTTGCGTGCGTGTGAGGCGTAATCGCTGGATTGACTGAAATGATGCCACTAAGTTGCAATCCAGTAAATTTTTGTGTCGTTCAAAGGTTGAAAATTGTGCAACATCCTAACAGTCCAGAACCTATTCGCACTTCGTAAAGCTACCGTGTGTTGCGTAACAAGCACAACACAGCATAACAATCAGCCTTGAGTAAAACATGAACTGGAAGTTTTGCCCCTATTCTGATTTATTATTTTGTTTGCGACATGAGCTGCGAAGATAAAACGCACCCTGCAGCGGATCATTTCAAAGTGGTGTTACAATCGTAGTGAAACGTAAATGGAGAACATTTAAACTATGCAACTGGTTTACGATCAAGTTCATGCCATTATATCTCCGTCTTGATTCCCGTAGTATGAGCCTGTAAAGAATCGACCCAACTCCTCAGTGAAAACCCAAGGACAGATGCGAGAAAACTAAGAAGGCGTCTGTTTCAGCAGACTCGGTCTCCAAATTGTTGCAACTTGGAAAATGTTTTGTTAATTCCAATTTGCTTGATTTTTTCATTTTTGTAATGTAGTGGAGGCTTCACCGAAAAATGAATCATATCTGACGCCGTTACTTTTTCAGTTGGTTTCAGAAAGATTTGTCTCGACAAAGAGCAGAGTATTTGTTGAAGCAAGATTCTAAGGAGGGAAGCTTCGTCATACGAAACTCGACTCAGCCAAATGTTGTCTACACACTGTCTGTTGTCTCAAAGGGAGGAATGTGAGTTTTTTTCTTGCATTATGTTTATGCGGTTGGCAGTATTACTTTTTACGTAGTGGACAGTTCGTGGTGTTTCGTACTGATGGTGACAAAACGAAGTAATGAAATATTTTACTATTACTTCTGAAATTTTTTCAGTCAGAATCTTTGCGATGTCGCAAATCCTCGGACAATTGAAATTTCTCTTCAATTCCGACTAGCGACTTCCGCTGGTGACAGTTTTTCGTAAATCTTTCATTAGCTGTCTCCATGCCAAGCGCTGTGTTTTTCAGTTCATGTGCGTTTACTAACGCGTAAAAGCGCTGCAAACCAAGGCAGCGTGCAGAACTAAACGTCCCACAGTCTGACTTATCGGTATCCTACCAGTTGCATGCGTCACAAAATGTATTTACATGAAGAAGTTTCGCTGTAACTTGGCATAGCATGTCTATTCGAAATGAAGTGTAGCGAATGAGAGTTACTTGCATGACTTCGGTCGGTTGTGCTGTGTAGCCTTAGCATAGATGACTATATTTTGCCTAGCTTGTATTTGACTTTGTGATGAAAGTTTTATACTTTGTGTGTCTATGTTTAGTATTGGAGTTGGTAAATCCACAACATGTCTAAGGCCAGATAGTCAGCCGCGGTTAATTCGTGATAGAGATTTATCGCTTCCAATACTTACGAAATTATGATGAACAATCGAATCTCGGCGATGGAATTGTGGTTTCAGTGCGTTCGTACCAGCATTAGAAAAAATCTGTCGATCGGCAATTTCAGGATCAACGGTCCTCCGATTGTAAAGCACTACCATATCCGTCGAAATGAACGCAACGAATGCTATTTGCACGAGCAGCATCCACAAGCGGACATCATGAGCCTCGTCAACTACCACAGGCATAACGCTGGCGGTAAAACCATTGTTCCATCTCCAAGCTACTCGTTGTGTATGAACGACATATTAATTATGGGCAACTGTTTTGGGTATTTTTGTCTTGTAGTACCTTCACGCTAATATTTCCTCATACGCTAAAAAATAACTTGGTTTTAATGCTGTAATCATGCTCTCCACCGTAGTGTTACGTTTGTCACGACTGTAGTTTTGTTAATCGGTACCCCTTGTGAGAACGTCTGTGTGTTAATGTACAAAAGTATTCAATTGCTTTTTACCAAGGCTACTTAGTTTCTATGATACATTGAACTTCAAATTTTCTACTCCTGCACTGTATTGTTTGGGCTTGTTTGTTGTAGAAAAAGCGTTCGTCTACTTAACCATATATGTTTCATTATTTCAACAACAAGTCTCCGCAAAGATCGAGCAGTCGAATCAATCAGCAAATTGTTTTGATATGAAATCGATTCCACGTATTTTACGCATCTTAAGTCCTGAAATTTGCAAGCAACTAGGGAACGACTAGATTCAAGCAACGGGTGATATGTTCACAGCAAATTTAGATCCTTCAATTCTCTCTCCCTGTTACATTGTTTGTTCGTTACGGTCGAAACGTGGCTTCCGATTCAGAAACACGCTTGAAACAATGGCTCTACAACGCAACTTCCAAAAAACTCCCGGAGCCAAACGCAAGTTGACAACGTCTGCTTCCAAATGTTATACCTTGACTCAGCCGTTTCCGCGATTCTTTTCCTCGAAACAAGCCTTGTGGTGAGAGTAAACGCCGCTGTTACGGCATCTAGGACGTCTTTTGCACTTTTCAGGTTTAGTAACCAGACTAAGGCAAGCCCCCGAGGCATTTTCGCAAGATTACGGGTCGTCTCTTCCCGTCTTCAAAAATTCACACTGGGAAATAGACTATAACGAGCTGACAATGGAGCACGAGCTTGGCAGTGGTAAGTTCTCGATTATTTCTCACGTCTCGTGCCAATGGCTGTTACTGCTTAAGAGTTCCTGTTCGTACATGAGATAGCCAAGATGCCTAAAAGGCGTTTTGATTATGTTTGAAAAGTGCCTGTCATTATTTTACCTGGTTTCTATTGCAACGCAGGCCAGTTCGGAAAGGTGATGTTCGGGAAGTATCGCGGCAAGACGAAAGTCGCCGTAAAAGTCATGAAAGAAGGAACAATGGAGGAAGACCAGTTCATTGAGGAAGCGGAAGTGATGACGTAAGTGAAATTATTTTTTTGAATGTTTTTCGTGATCCGCTTCATGCGCGACCCCGAATGTTCTCGTGGCAAGCTGGTGCTCTCGCTGCGAGCGTTCAATGCTGACGCCACGCAGCCGCACACTTCACTGTTGACATTTTATAAACATTTGCTTTCCCGTTGGTTTGATGTAATATTAGTGAGTTTCTTGTGTGTGTGTGTGTGTGTGTGTGTGTGTGTGTGTGTGTGTGTTGAGGAGATAAAATGCCTACTAGGCTGATTTTTTTTCGCTGAGACATTTCGGTCATTTGTCTCGTAACAGTATTAAAACTTGCCGTAACAGTATTCACTAGCCTACCTTTTCGGACATTATGACCGAATTGGCTTAATTTTTTTCGGNCATTAAAAAAAATTCGGTCTGTGACCAAAAAAACGGGTTTTAGGTTCTTGTTTGTAGCGAAAATGTTTTGACCTGGGCCCTTGGTAACGTTGTTGAAATTTTCTGGGTCATATCTGTGGCTCGAAAGTGGCTCAACTTCAGAAGTTAACTTTGGTTTGATCACAGAAAATTCACTCATGCTCAGATTTTAAACTCGGCAGTGACACTGCAGTCTGTCGGTGACAATGCTGCGAAGACTAGATCATAACTTAGTGCATATCAGAACTTGCTTTTTGCCAGCATGTAGTCTCCCAATCAAACCCTTGAGGAAAGGTTTGAATTGGTTTGTGCACCGTCTTGACACTTCGTAAAGATACGCTCTGACTTTAAAACCACCAACGAAATGTTGCATGCGCGATGCCCGTTGGCTTCTTACTCAGTTCTGGCCCACACTGAGAACTTCTGTGGTTGTCAGACGGATGCTCAATCGGCGCATCGCATTGCTGCACGATGATACGTACTGCTTTTCTGTATCGTGTTACGAATACTTCCAGCAGTGCGCCATCTAAGTCTGCATGAAGCTGCGCGTGAAAGGATAGTTTTTGCCAGTTTGTCACGTTTCGGAACAGACACCCCTCGAAGTTGTACGCTGATATCGATGATTGCCAAACACAGCCCTTTTTCAACTGCGTGATTCTACTATTTTCAAACACATTTTTGTGGTGTCGCTGTATGCCTCGCTTCAGTAAACAACAACAACACCTGTTTTCGGTTCTCGTTTCACGAAGGCGTCCCGGTCGTTGCTTGGCGCGAGCTCACTCGGCACTTCATTTCTTATCGAGAGCATTGCCTTGTCGCTGCGTCGTTCTCAGTTCATTAATGTTTGCTCCTCGTTCCAGCAAGCTCTTCCACCCGAACCTGGTCGAGTTGTACGGAGTGGTGACGCAGCACCGGCCGATATGCATCGTGACGGAGTTCATGGAGGAAGGTTGTCTTCTCGACTACATTCGAAAGCGTCAGGACCTTCAGTCGCATCCTGAAGTGCTACTAGACATGTGCCATCAGGTGGACAGGGCGCTTGTGTTGGAGAAAGCTGCGACGTAGTTGCTGGCGCGTAGATAACAACGATTCGGCTCAATTTTTGCTGCTGACGAGCATTTATGTAGTTCACAGGCACCTCAGACAAAAACGGGACGCTGCGAACTGACAGTATCTGCCTGCCGCTAAGCGTTTTAAGATCAAGATTTTTTGTGACGGCAGCAGTGTAGCGCTTGCGTTTGTCCGGGCGCTCTGGACTTCCGCACCGACCTGTTGCGCGCTGCAGCAGAACGAAAGCAGCAGCAGTCAGGAAAACCGCTTATCATCATCGCGCGATGATTAATCGGTTGCATGATGACGTGCTCGTTGACGCAGCAACTGAAAACCATGCTTTGGTGTAGGCGGCCGTGCGTGGTCTTACCGCGCTTCCGCAAACACATCGCATTTTGAAGTCTCTCAAGTACCCACGCAACACTCCCACATTGCAGTTGACCTGCTATCGTCGTCTTTTTTCTAGGTGTGCAGCGCAATGAAATATCTGGAAAGTCATAGCTTGATCCATCGCGACTTGGCTGCGCGGAACTGCTTGGTGGGCAGAAACAACGTAATAAAAGTCGCTGATTTTGGCCTCACAAGGTGCGTGCGTTTTCTAACCTGCAAATCCTGTATGTTTTGTGGTCACCTGCCGTGGTTTCTTTGGCTTTCCAAAGATGATAAGTTTCGCAGGATGGTTTGTTGGGAATAAGTATGTACAGTACGCTCGTGAGGAAATAGCTGCGACATAGCTAAAACGATAATTTACAGCTGCCAAACGTTTTAAAGTTGAGGCATTTTTCCCCTTTACAGCACTGCGCATGCTTAGACGGGCGGTGATACGTCACGTCACGTTTCCTTGGTTTTTGCGCGAAGTGCGTGTGTGCGATGGTTGTTGTTTTGGTGAGCGCAGCGCTGGTGACAAACTATAAATCTTGCCGATACGTGCGTCGGTATAGTTTCATTATTTTTGCGTAATTTTGCGCGAGCTTTTGGAGTTTGTTCTTGGGATTAAATTGCTTTGGTAGGAAAGATGGAGCTTTCGGGCATCCCAGCCGCCAAGTATAAACTGGACAACGTCATTTGTTATCAGTATGTGGTGGCAGACTTCAAATCTATATAAGCAAGGATGAATAAACAAAAAACAAAAACAAACCAGGGAGAACCCAGTCAAGGTTTTATGTAAAAAGAGTTATGCCGCACTTCTTTAATGCTCCAAGAGACCTTTAATACGCTTTCAAGTGAAATGAGATTGTTGTTATTAATCACATTGCTTTAAACCTGGAAACAATACCTTGAACGGCTCTAAATTACAAGTTTAACAATTTTATTACCTGTGTTGCTAGCCGTGTCCTAATTTCAACAACCAGTCGTCTTAGCTTTCCTTCTTGGACATTTTCTACCGTACCCTCGACCATTTTAATTTTTGTGAAAACGCGTCACGTACCAATAAAGATGTTGATAATTCATCCGCTGTTGTCACAAACCGAATAACGTTAATTTATCCAGACAAAAAGCAGCCTGGTACTTCAGTTGGTTTCGGACTGTTATGCAAGCTTCAATGCATGATCTGGTTCAAAACTACTGTAACATGGCACCTTGCGACGACTAAAAATTTGTTCGCTTTGTTCAACGCGGTTATCGACTGCCTCAGGTTCCAGATAAAAACAGGAATCTTTCTGCCGTTGATGACTACAAAAATAAAACGTATCTAATTCAGACGATTTGGCAAAGATCTGACAAGTGGTGATCAGATCTGAACGATTTTCTCCGCCGAAGTGTTTTATAGACTGCGATTGTATTCACGCGTCTGCCCAGTTCGTGCAGCTTCAATTATATGCCTGAAAAGCATAATGATAATATAATTATTGCCAGTTCTCTTGTAGAAAGATCTTTGAGCGTAATTTAGGCAGACATCTTCCCTTTTCAAAGCACGATGTAGAAATGTCATGCCGCACCGATGTATGGAATGTTTTTGATCCGTAAGAAACCTTTGTAACAGAGACTGTAAGTATGCATGCGGAAGTCACGGCGGCATGGATGGCGGAACCTTTTTCAAAGTGGGGGGCACAAGTGCAAGCCAAAAAATTTTAGAAAATTTTTGTGGTTTGAATTGGCAACTGTGACGTCACACACATTGAAATATGACGTCAATAGCTTTCGTCAGCATGTTTAAGCAATTTATGCAATGTTTTATAAGCCCTCAACGACCTTTATCTACACTGCACACTATCTATCTACGCTGCACTGACTTGAGCACATAAAAGCAACCAGTTCTTAGTCATACACAAAATTCATTCACAAGTAAGTACACAAATGCAACATGCCAAACTAAGGGAGCGTCCACATATTACATAATCAGATAGGGGTGAGAGGGGCGTTGTTGCCAGATTCACCTTCAGCTTCTATACCATATGAAGGTCAAAATTACACCGCTATGAAAACTTATCGGTGAACCGCCTGAAATTCAGCAAGGTTGTTCGGGGCGACTCCAGGTTAACAGCGTCACGCGGGCTCATTACACGATTTATACTGACTGAATAAAACTGTTCGAGGCTTCCGTCACTGAAATTTCCATTTACGTGCATTCTGGCTGGCGTATTGTCGTTGCTCTGTGACGTCATAAACGTAACAATCAATGAGAAGTTCTCAAGATAACTTCACTGTGTGACGTACGTCGCAGAGCAATGGTAACGCCAGTTGGTCCTCTGCTTACTAGGCTCCTAGTAGCACGAGCTACTGGACAATTAATCGTTCGTTTGAAATTATTCTCGAAATGGGAACTGTCCATTGGATTGGACTTCAAACCCAACGTTCTATGCAAATCCATTGCTTCAACAAACATCCAGTCAGATGTGAATTATATTTTTAAAATACTCAATTGCATTGAGCAGATCGGGTTCTAACGGATGAGCCCGGGTAAAGCGCGAGCGAACAAAGTCGGGAGAACTACGACGAACGATATTGTTTAATTTGTTTTGTTCAGGTCACCTGCAACATGAACGCGAAAGACCGGACTTGGAACGAAAATATATGAACAGTGACAAGGCCCAAAGAAAAGAAAAACCCAGTTATAACAGCTTAGTGAAGTGGGACCGTGGGTGGTGGCACAAACATACAAAGCAAGCAAGCTCACGTTCTCCGATATAAATCGTAATCGAAGACTCGGGCTAAGCCCCGGAGACCTGTGTGCCGGAGTCGCCACATGGGCTGTTAAAAACACCAAGAATACAGCTTAAAAAAACAGGCAAAAACGACACAGTGTTGATACGTGTCTCAAACACATTCAAAATCACAACTTTTCCACATCTTGAACACAGATGTAACATGATTGAATACTCATTCTACAACTGCATTAGACACCGGAATGCAAAGACAAGACAAAGCATATTTTCTGTAGCAAGTTTCCTGTAAGAATGCCAGTCGTGTTGCCAATGCAAAAACAATTGAAATTTATCTGTTAAATATTTCATTTTGCATATAAGATTCATCAAAATTATACTGTTTAGAATGGCGTTAAAACGCTTGAAATTACACCAAATTACAAGAATTTTTCGATGGTGTGGCACGAAATTTTTTCTACACACAAGCATATAAAAATGCACCATTTTGTAAAAAATGGTGTAGTATTACACCATCTGGCAATACTGTTCAACAACACCAATGCGGTAAGCAGGCCCGAGCAGGGTGATCAAACTGTGCACGGTGTACTCTGCCAAACAATTAGGCAAAACTGGACATTCAGAGTGGGGGGGGCCTAGGACCATGCGGAACCCCGGTTCCGCCACCTATGCACGGCGGTATTGTTTTTGTGCGTGGCTTAAATAGAAAAGCTAGATAACTACTGCATTGTTCGCGCCAGAGTTTCGGTTTGCTCCGAAAGACGTATCAACCACACGCGTGTTGTTTGATCGCCAACTATTCATCACGTCTTGTTGTATGTAATGCACGCACAACAAAACTCAATCAACCTTTTTTCACCGGCCGACTCACCTGGAGAAAATTTCCATGTGGGAAAAAGTGATTGCTTCCATCGTTTGATTCTGAAACAGTATGTACATCTGGACTGTCACCAGTAATACCTTGGATTGCTGTCAATTCATGCGAAATGGTCCGGCCTCAGAAACTTAGCACAAAGTGTATCGTTTTGCTTGGGTTGGTTTTGCTGCTCATTGCTTCTGCGACGTGATTCGCGCTACGCGCAGTTCCTGTCATTCATAATCAGGGCTACCGTCGATCTAGAACCAAAAATAAGGACGGCTGAGGAAAATTTGATTTTATTACCTAAAAAGAAAACAATTGTTTCTGTTTGCACGACTAATGTGCGTTCATATATGTTTGCCTATTTATCTCCAGGAACCAGTTGCTTCAGCAATGTCCTATTCTCGGCTTCCTTCTTGGAATCGTCACGGAAAACGCTTTTTTCGCTTGCTTATTTCTTGAATCAATTAAATACTAAACCTTCGCTACAAAACCAGCTTTCCTAAGATTTCTAATCACAGTAGACAGCTTACAGTGCTAACAATACTTGATAGTGCGTTACGTCTCTGTGCTGCCAGCTCATACTACTTTCATGACATCAAAAAACTTTGATTAGAAAATGTTTACCATGAGATAGAAATGGTCTGTATGTCTATCAGATATTGCTTACTTAAAATTGTTATCCTACAGAAAATAAGAACAAATAAGGACGCAAGTCGCAAATAAGGACATTTCTTAGAAATAAGGACGGTATGGTAGCACTGTAACCTAGTCGACCGATTGTCCAGCATGCACGAGATGCGAGAGTCTGGCTTGAAATGTAAATGTTGTAAAAATAGAACGTCCCGCCAACTTTTACGACTTAGGTATTACTGTAGACAGTTTTGAAGAGATTTAGTTCGTGAATGATGTAAGAAGATACCAGCTCAGCATTATTTCCGTAACAATGAAACCTTAGTTTTGCTAGACGTTCCGTTTTGTCATGTAATTATATGTATCAATTTTACCTGTTTTTACTCGGATTTTAGTTTTTTCCAAGAGGCGCTTATGCATACCTGTGCTTGCAAGCGCTTTATAATGAGCTATCACGCCAAGAGAGCTAAGCGTATGTGAAACCGAACAAACACGCTGACGCCGTGAATCTACACGAACACTACTAGGCTTGGAAATAGCCTATGATCAAAGCGCTGTTACGCAGGCTGTTTGACACTAGTTACCTTGAGCTCGTTTTCTTAAGTTTGGTATAGGATTGCAACGGTACCCTAGCAACAAGCTTATCGTCGGATGAGATGCAAATGCCCGCCAACTCCAAAACTGGTGAATGCCAATCATACCTAAGCTACGACAGCAGAACTTAATTGCTCCACGAACCCGCAGTAGTTACACCAAATAATATTTTTTACAATCACGTATTGCGAGAATGAAATTTAATATCGAGTATCTTAAGATGCTTTCGTTTAAGATACTCGATACTTTCGTGGACTAAACAAACCAGTGTGGACTACTTTGAGAGAATAGACGTGACTGCCTGCCGCCACGGTTCTGATGAACCGCAACGCTTCCCAACCAAGCAATTAACCACAAGCGTGTCGTACCCAAATTTTTGCAAGCTCGCTTAAATGAACGCTCAGGCGTGCAGTGCGAATCAGTAAAACTTGTGTGTGCTGGAAAGTGCGTCGGTGAACTGGCCTTGCTCACCAAAGATGTCTGTTTTGAAATGCGAAATGTTTGAACGATTGACTCTACTTTCGTTTCCGTGTGCTTGCTCGGCAGCGTTACGTCACAAGGAGGTTCTACGTGGACGTTGAACCGAAAGTGTTGCCGGTGTTATCTTGCTGAGCAACAAGGCACTCGTGCGAAGGGGACTGCTCGCAATAAAAGTTTTGAATGTCTTTTCGCCAAATTTTGTGTGCATGTTCACGATGTACCTTGCGCGCAGTTAACTGCCAATGTACTGCGCTTTACTCAGAACAGTTTTTTGTTGAGGTGGTTGCAGCCCGTGTTTCGTGGCAGGGTTGCGACGGGCGCCCGTGTGCTGAGCAAGCAGATTCAATGTGTTGACTCGCATCCAACGTTGCAGGTACGTACTTGACGACGAGTACACCAGCTCGATGGGCAGCAAGTTCCCAATCAAGTGGGCCGCGCCTGAAGTGCTCAATTACACCAAGTTCAGCACCAAATCTGACGTCTGGGCGTTTGGCGTTCTCATATGGGAACTTTTTTCCGGCAAGTATAAGCTTTAGTTGCGGTCAAAAAAGATGAATTGATTTTGGTGAGTCACAGCGGTAACATACGTAAGGGGCGTTTCGGTAGAGCTTTTTTCCAAATTGCTCAGTTCAATTTATTTCTGCATCCCGACTAAGCACAAAATACTTTATCAGGAATACAGGGACAGGAAGCGACGGCCGTAGCTGTCATTTAAGTCACCGCCCCCTCGTTTACTGTACGTTTTTCCAAATCGGCCTGTCTGTCATGGCTCATTCTATGCTTATTGGTGAAAGAGCCATTGTGTTTGTAATCAAATACGATGAATATTCTTGAAATGTATCTCGGTAGTCAAAGCTGCCCGGTGTACCAGTTGAACTCATACCTCAAGTGGTTTGAAACACCTTGTAAGTTCTGCTGTTCTGGCGCTCAGACGTCGCTTACATTTTTCTAAGACGCAAATGCTCTCCGTGTTTCTTGGAGAAGTGATCTGCTACACGTTTAACGTGGAATTTTTGGGAGCAGAAATCGTGAAGCAAAACCTGAATCAGCAGTTGAAAGACTGGAGAGATAATATGTTTCGCCGTAAGCATTCAATATCCTGGGTGGGGGACCTTATTCTGCAATAAACGATACACTTGTTGTTTATGCTACGATCACCAATGCGAGATCGGTTGAGTGCGGCACAACACAGTAATCATGCTGAAGTGTCTGTGGTCGTTCGTAAGAGCGGTTAGTGCCCTAAAATTGAGTGAATAGCTGCATTACGCGACCCAGAGTAGACCTTAAGAAGCGTTGTGCGTATAAGTAAAAGCGTTTATTTTAAGGTTTGCGTTAACACTGCTTGTATGATGTTCAGTTGGAAATGAAAACAAACACTGTAAAGTGTAAACGGCATAGTACCCCATGTAGTAAAATAACATTTTGCACTTCTTTCAATCAAACAAGTGAAAAGTTTCACACCCCAGAACTTGATATGCTGTGATGTAGCGGCAAAGAAACTTCAGAACATGTTGTTTATCACAACTTCGAAATCTACAGGGAGTCCCAACCGAGGTCCGCTAGTTACACGCTTGAGGTGATAGCTCACTGCTTGGATTTGTTTCTGTAAGCTGATTTTAAACCTGAAACTGCAACTTAACCAGCAAGACGGGGTTTTAAAATATTGAATTTTCGTAAATTAAGCTGACCAATAAGAACCTGCAGCATGATCACTGCAGTTAAATTTACAATGCACTGATGATGATAACAGGAGTTATCGAAACGTTTGCAATATGTCGTTTATATCATTTTCATTGGCCGTGATTTTCATTATAAGCAATTTAGTTGCTAGAAGTTTGCGAGAAAAAGTAATATAGAGGTTCTCAAGTAGGATATAGTTGAGAACCACTGGCTTAGAATAACCGCAAACGCTATTAGCTGGATGCTTTGCTTGCCTACACTTTGCAGGCTATCTCCTACACCCACGGTCCACAACGACCCACGAACTGCGTATAGTCGAAATGCGCTTGAAAAGCGTGACGCACTGTAACGTAATGCTACTCTGTCACTGCTGGCATTCATTGCTTGTCATTCTCTCTTTAGCAGTTATTTGCAATAGAACCTTCAACAGTCAACACTACTTACAACAGTCGTTTACAATAAAAGCTTGAACAGTCACCTCTCGCTTTCAAATTCACTTACAAGTGAAGAAACAAATGTTTATCTCAGTTTCAGTATTGCATGGATTGGGGCCATGTCATGACACCAACCCATGCACCAGATGTTGAGTAGCGTTTTTCAGAATTGCTCGTAATGGGGTCGCGACCTGGATTTCTTTTTTTTGCTGAGACATGTCGGTCATTTGTCTCGTAATAGTATTAAAACTCGCCGTAGCAGTATTCATTAGCCTAACGTTTCAGACATTATGACCGAATTGACTGAATTTTTTCGGTCATTTCAAAAAAATTCGGTCTGTGAGCGAAAAAATAAACCCAGGACGCGACAGCAATGGTTCTCAACGGAGATGAAAGAGCTGTGTGTTGAAGAAAACCACTGTTTGCATTGGGTTTGGCGTACGGAGATAAGTTCGGTGAATCTCAGTGGATGGTTCTGCATCCCGTTACCGCAAGTTCGATTCATTAAAGAAAACAGTTGGGCCACGTGCGGTAAAAAACTTGCCCAGCCATGCATAAACCCAATAAAGACCAGCGTCATAGCATATTGTCATAATTTTGAAGCTATAATTTTGAACAACAAAAAATTCAAATTTTTTTTAACGTCGGTGTTTTCGAATCTTGTTCGCGTTCCAATAGATTGTTAATTTTTTTACTATTGCGTAATATTTAAATCATGTTTATGCGAGTTCGTCATAACGTCTAGTGTCGTTCAGGCGGAAAAACTCCTTATCGCGCCCTGAGCAACACAGAAGTGGTTGAGCAAGTTGCTCGCGGACGGCAGCTGGACAGGCCGGGCCACTGCCCGCACGATGTTTACAGGCTCATGCGCCAAACATGGGAGATGGAACCGGAACGGCGGCCGACGTTTGAAGAACTGTGCGACGTAATTTATGACCTCATCGACGTTGCGTCAGCTGCCAGTGCGCCGGAAGGCATGTATGACGCCTGAGTGTGCCCTCCCCCCTGAACTGGGAACTTTGGTCGTATGCAGTTTCCTGTCTGTTGAGAACCAGTCCGTTCGAAATACCTGGCGTCGAAGTCGGGTCATCTGTGTATTGCCAGTGGCTCATCCTGTTCCACTGCGTTCCTTCCAATTACGTCCGGTCGTCTTAGTAAGTAAGTGGTAGCAGAGCTGCTGTGCATGTTCTTCGGTGAAGGGGAACTTTTGACTTTGCGGAAATCCTCCGAACCGGTCAGTGAGACTGTTACGCGTTGGTTTTCATTCGAAGAGTCGTTTGTGTCTTGACCGCAATAACCGCGAAAGCGATCTCGGTCCATGCGCGGGCTTTGGTTCTGAGAACACAATGTATTACTTGGAGGAAGATGTATTCCGCTAAATGTTGACAAAGGCAACGGGTTAATTAGAATTTGCCGGAAATGTTGAAGTTGGAATTTGTTCAGAAGAGATATTGCTCTTGAAAATTGGATTACCTTGTTTCTGGAAATTGGATTTTTTTTCTGGAAATTGAAAATTGGATTACCTTGTTTCTGGTCGCCGATCATGTTCAGCGCAGTTCGTATCTAAATCTCCGTCAAACACCCGAGTGATTTTTATGCCTGCCACAAGCTTGCGTCGTAGTTGCCGGTTCGATGTTTAATTTACGTTCTGCTTTGCACTGCACTGCGTTTCTCAGCGTGAACTGCTGTCTGTTTTCGGTCTTCTTTTCATTCAGCACTTACTCAAATCTATCTGTGCAATGCCTTTTCGCTTTCGATGTTTTTCAATCGCGAGGTACTGTGCCCACCGGTGGTACGGAGGGGAGCGCACCTCGTGCGCAGCATGAGATTTTGCTGTTGTGTACATGCGTGACGTAAGAAGGTTGGCGTTTTTGCGCGTTTTTTCTTTTTTTGTTTGCGACGTTCTTCGCTAAATCTTGAGGCATTTTAGAAGAAAATGTGTTTCGGTGTATTTTCTACCCTAATTTCTTCACTGGCCTCATTTTAGCAATGTTTGCTTTGATAATACGATTCCTGTTGCTTGTTCAGGTCGCAAATTATATCTCAGACTCTTTATGTAAATCGCTCAGCAACCCTGTGTTTCAAAATCTTACCAATTTTATTTCGTGGAAAATCTCTTTGAAAGATCTCAGCATTCCTGTTGCGGAAGTTTCT
>JGI24158J21664_10002664_pt1 | contig 21904 bp, 16 predicted proteins | sample Ectturendosymbi3_FD_21664 | JGI IMG/M metagenome (IMG submission 21664)
TCTTCGTACTGTAAACGGTGCTATTTCGCAAACAACTGAAATGAGCACAACAGTGCAAGAGTTTCCAGCGGGTAGCACCGCATCGCTTGAGACCACAACCGCTGTTAGCGCAAATTTTATGTCGACACAAGGCTTATCCAGTACAACTAGTCCACATTCTACAGTGTTTACATCCACGAAACGCCTGACAACCGCATCGAAAACGCAAGACACAACTACACAAGTTTCACAGCCAGCGACTTCACAATCAACTTTGTCCAAAGGTAGTACGACAAAGTTTGCTTTGCACCATAGTACTTTTTCTTCGTATGCAGGTAAACACAGTGAAAGTGTCAGCTCCACATCAACTGAAAACAATTTGCATGCGTCTACTTTAATTTCGTCTACTTTTTTTCGTTTGTTCTCCGATGTTTTTGTTACGAAAACTTCAGTTTATCCTGATTTGCATGAAACAACAGTGTTTGGCCGGGATTTATCTCTAAGCACGAACCCGGCGACAAATGGATCGGTTTTGATTTCAGGCAGCATGACAACAGCAACGCCGAACAGCACGAGCTTGGCTGGCCCGCACACTTCTGTTAGCATGGGTGGAATTGCGTCGTCTTACGTAACCACGAAACCTACTGAAACGAGTGCAAAGCGTTTGACTGAGCCGTCAACTGTACTGAGTTCTTCTGACGCAGTGGCTAACGACACAGAGGTGCGAAGACTCGTGAGCAATCAACTGTCGATTGAAAAAGATATGCTGAAGTTAGTGTCCGTAAAGTCTGAAATTGTGAGAAGCCGAAAGATCACCACGACACCACCTTCAGCATATCCCAAAGAGCCTCTAGCAAAATTACAACAAGCAGAAGTCGGATACGTGTACGTCAAAACAACGAATTTTGTCAATTCATCAGCCGTGGCTGTGATAATTTCGGAATTTAAAACAAACGACTCCGGAAACTCTTTTGTTCAAATACAGACTCAACCCAGTGGTTATACCGTGAGGAAGTTATTGCACCCTGGCAGCTCCTTGCTCGACATCACCGCTGTAGACCCGATAAGTAAACAGATACTACCGGCAACGGTGGCAATGCGTTTTGAGGTGAACCTATCAAATGGGTTTCTCCCACTTAGCCCGGCCATCCAACCACTAACTGCTACCAGAGTAAAGTCGGTCGGCCGAGAGTGTGGTTTCTCCGTGCCAAACAGGGCGAGGGCCGAGTTCGACAAACGCGGATGCAGAAAGCTGAGCAACTCGTCCTCGTCGATCGTCTACTGCGAATGCGATCACACCACGATTTTTGCTGTTCTTCTTTCGGTCCAGAGCTACGACATTCCTGGCAGCGTTAAGGTGAGTGATTGCATGATATGGTTGTGAGTCCATGTCTATACTTTGCTTACCTTGTAAAGATTTCGGTAAAGTTGTGCTCAGCCACAGTAGGATTCACTGTGGACGAAAGTATAGTCGCGAATCACTTACTGCTTGCTGATGATTTATGAGTTTTTGGTCCCAGCCTCAGTGGTCTTCAACGCCTTCTGAACATATGTTTTTATGCTGCTGAACATGAAATTGTTTTTAATTGTAACAAAACAATCGGTGTAGTTTTCTCCCCAAAAAAGTTTCATGCCCACCCGTTGTTTCCGTGATTGGCGTATGTGTTAAGTTTTCCGACCAACTTAAATATCTCAACATATTACTCCATGCTTCACTGAAAGATGGGACAGGTAAAATCACTTTAGTTCATAGCAAAAAAGCACAGAAGCACTGTTTCGCGGTGCTCTACTGCAGTTAAAAACATTGTTTCGTGTGTATTGTATGTCAGTGTACGCCTGCTAATTGTGATGCACATACACACAGTGTAGTATTAAACGCTTACGCGCTGTCTATAACAATGCCTATCGAATTTTGCATTATATATCAGGAATGTAAGTTTCACCCACATCAAATTACCTATTTCGTCACATCAATTGTCTGCTACTCGTTACAAATCTCCGTTTTTTTGCAATTGTGTAACACTTATGTATGGCGATGACTGAATGCAGAAGTTGCTGCTGCGTATTTCAGTGTACGTTCCTCTTGAGTATTGACTGTAAAGCTGGGTTCACACGTGAATTTAGTTACGCGCAGAAACGAAGCGGCTGCGGCAGTTGCTCCGTTTGCCCGTTCACACTGCACGCAAGCGAAGCGCGTTGCTCATGAATGACGATTGTTGTTGCCCGGGCAATGTCATCCCGCGGGAGTTCAACCGCTTGAGCTGTTGCAGGCTTTCAGCATGGCGACCTAGATAGCAATCATTGTGGGCAGTGCTTCTGACTTTGACAAGCGACATTTTAAAGGTTGTGTTTCATTGAAACTACATACGTTTTGCTGCAGGTTAACAAGTAAATAGTGGGCTATTTGCCTATTTACTAACAACCGAGTCTTTACATGCGGGATGGATGCATAGGCCTACACCAGAATCCATTTCAATAAGCTGTTACACTTACAGAAGAGTTAGTGATGTGTTTTTTGAAGGACAACCTTTCAAACCTGGATATGCGGGTCACAATGAGGGAACCACTGGTTTAGGAGGCTGGTTGGTTTAACGACATTTAAATGTTTAAATCACCCTAGGCTCACTTGGTTAATTCCCTGATTAGCTTCGTATTTCGTAATGATAAGTTTTTAATGCTACTGATAGTTTCATAATGAAAGAATTTTTAGGGTAGCTACATTTTAAAATTTAGTGTCTTCGATTTGAGGCAAAGCAAGTGGTATGTGGAAGTAAATGTGTAAGGATTGGGTATAATTTGCAGATACCCATTACATAATATGCATGAAGAGAAGTTAAGTCATGAAACATCCTCAATTAATAAAATAGTTACTTCTCATGAGTGACCATTCGTGACGAAACTAACTTTCACTACTGATCATATCAAACCATACCCATGTGAAACAACGAATGTTCCGATTTTTTAAACAATAATGCACCAAAAGTTTTAAATACTGATCCAAATTAATCCAAACCCTCAGTGAACAAACACATAGTCCTGGATTATTTTGAAGTAAAGCACACTAAATATCTGGTACTTGCAAGGGGCTAGTCACTAGACTAGAAGCTTTCGTCCGGCAGCTCATTTCCGGGTGTAATTTTCGCTCTTCGCGCGATCGGACCCGCCTCGATTCGCAAGACTTCGCAATGCACCGCAGCAGAGCATACGGCGACGTTAAATAAACAAGACTGCCGCGCGGTTCTCCGCGTGAAAACTCCCTCGAAGTGTTTATGTCATAAACTGTCTTCTCGTAGCTAACTTTATGTGCAGTTGAGTAGGCTACCGTATTTGTTCGATTGTAAGCCGCGGCTTATAGGCCTAAAGCAGAGGTTCCCAACCTGGGATACATGTTCCCCAGGGATACATGTTCCCCAGGGGTACATTTGCCTATCCGAAGGGGTACATTTAAGGTTAGCAGTAGAAGAAAAAAAATATGTACATATTATTTATTTCCAAATATCCACATATATCAGTGAATATTATTTTTTAAAAATCATTCTATGCTTATCGTTAAATATATCTGTCAGTGCTATGCCCTGATGATGATAACAGGAGTTATCGAAACGTTTGCAATATGTCATTTGTATCATTTTCTTTGGCCGTGATATCCATTATAAGGCTATTCAGCACTTCCGCTTTTCATGTACCAAAGTTGATATCTGTGAATAATCATGACAAAATCAAGACATTTTAGGGGTACATGTTCATCTGTCGAAATATTGAAGGGGTACATGCTCATCTGTCGGAAAGGTGAAGGGATACATGGCAAGAAAAAGGTTGGGAACTCCTGCCCTAGTGTAAACCCAGCTTAAGTGTACCAACTGACTCATACGGTGTAAACCGTTGTGTGTAAGCATTTCTTTACCCTTGTGCTCTTCTAACTGACGCAATATGGACCACGCCTTTTGCAAATCAATTAGTATCTAGTAGCGCAGGGATGTTCAACTCGAATAGGGATCCGTTGTACCAAAGTTTTTGATATAATTTAGTTCCGCGCATGTAGTGGTCAAATAGTTGCTGCATTGTAAAACTTCTTGTCGCCAAAAAACCTCATCAAATCAGACAATAACATTGTAGCAAGCTATTTAAGTAATTTTACTGCTAGTTTCCGACAACGTTTAACCGAGTGTGAATAAACTGATTTGAATACTGACTTGAATTACTACAACATACACACGAAATATCATGATTTGATTTGGGACAAATAGAAAAATCACCACTTACCTATACCTGATCGCTCGCGTGCCATTTACAAACCTACGGCGTGCCACGTTGAGTTGGGCACGCTTTCCCTGTTGCGCCCCTGCTGCAGCGTGATCTAGTGCCATGAATACGCTGACGAGCATGCGGTAAATGGTTAGGACCCTTGAGCCAGGAACCTTTCTTAGCGGCGCTACACGCCTAACAACAACGATTCTTGCGCCGAGTGAGTAATAATCTGTCAACCTAGAGATGCATCTTCCACGTCGGCAGTAAGCTATATCCCAACCACCACTCATATACATAATCATTCAACGTCTGGTTGCGATAGAAACATATCCACCAATTCCTGTTGATTGCGGTATGCGCACGTCTCGTACGGCAGCACCAAAGCTGCCGTACACAAATATCACCACAAATACTCCTGAAAGCCACATTCATATCCTGAAGGCAAGCGCGCAAGCAGTGGCACTGGGTCACCGTAAAAGTGCATAAATTGATTTGAAAGAGGCTTGCATTCAACAAAGCTTCGAACAACGTTTAGGGAATGGCTCGAGTGATGCCCATTTGCAACGTAACCCGAAATATCTTGTCTTCAGAGAAGCAAGCGGGAAACTAACCAGTTTCGCAGATATTCAACTGTTGTTTCATTTGCAGTGTCAACTTCACCTTTGTAAAGCACGGTGAAGCCGTTTACTTTGTTTGCCGTTTAGCCATTTTGATAATAATCATCAGCTGCACAATTTGACGTGTACTATTAACGTTATGCTGTTTACGCAGTTTGTATGAAAAAAATAAAGGGCATGTTTCGAAGGCAGTCCTAACGTACAAAGACATAATCAGCAAAGGGTTTGGTATAAGTTTAATTACCTCTTTGCTAGCCTTCCATGCGTAACTAACACGAAACCAGTCGATAATTAAGTCTTCAAGATCTTTCTTACCAAAATGTGGCACATTTGTTGAGGCTCCTTTTTTCTTAAAACCATGCGTATGTCAAATACCAGGAGATAAACACAATGCAGAATGCGTTGTTTTTCAAGCGGCTGTTTATGATTTAACAATGAACCATACATACTACACTTGAAGGCAGTATGCTTGGAGATAGATTTCCAATCTAAAAACAGGTTGCTATGAACGACTGTTAGCGAAGGTGCTGGTCAGTTTCGTTGAAATGGGAAATTCTAGGTTAGGTAACCCCACTGAAGGAAAATAGCTTTTGCCTGGGCGACGCGGTTCCTCAGTTTCGTCAACAACACAGGTTTCGGATGGAATTTCCGCCTGGCGACACATTTTGTTTCCCAGGAAACTCCTATTTTTGTGCACTGTTCGAATTTCTGAAAAATCGCTTGTCGCCGCGGCAAGCGCGGACCGCGCAAGATCAGCCAATGGGAGTTAGCCGTGACAAAATTTCATTGCGATTAAAACATTCTTTTATGCAGGGTTTCGCTTCGGCTGTAGTAGACGCTCTGCACTTAACAGTCTTGCTATCGTTAGACCAGGGGTTCCCAATTGCGGCGTCGGCGTCGCCCTGGTGCGTCGTTTCTTTACATTGTATGGGCGTCGCAAGCTTATATCTAGCTTAATCCATTTTGCATGGAAACAAACTCTCCGGATTTTAATTCCATTTGCAACTTCGTAGCCTACTGGTCCAAAGCTGGCTTTTCCGCTGTTGCTGTAATAAAACAAAAAATCGCTCGAAGATAAGCGTCGAAAGAGAAATGAGCTAGTGGTTTCAAACACAACACAGTATTTTGTGTCACAAGGAGCGGCTATAATCAATCGCATTAAATCACAACCCGTGAATAATTTTTTGTGCAGTGCGTCGTTTGATTTTATGCATGGGATTAATGCCTGAGGAATTCATGCAAGCTGGGGGCCGCAGAGTTGGACCACACAATCCTGCTGGTTGCTTTCATACTGTGTATTTAAAGGGGTTTTGTTTTTAAAAACGCCGAGCCCTGCAAGCTTATCATTCGAATATAACCTGCTGGAGGAACCGCTGGAGCAAGAAACTAAATAGCCAGCTCGAACACCAACCCCTTTGAGCCTTTTGTAAACTTTCGCATTTACATACATTACCACATAAGAGTGTTAAATGCAGTGTTAGACACAAGCGCCTTATGCAGGGTTTCTCAAACTGTGGACCAGGGAAGAATTTTTGGCGGGTCACGGCCTGGTATTATTGAAATTGAGTATATTTTGCAAGACGATCCTACAATCGCAAACGGAGGCATCCTTTGAGCTACGAACGTCATAATACGCTCTCTTTCGTTGATATGTGTTAGAAATTATTGCGACATGAAAATTTCCACGTAGCCAGCCACATTGTGCACAATGGTTGACCTTGGTGATCGCTAAGACATTTTGAGAGACCGCAACTATTTCATCTGAAGACCGAGATGGTCATAAAACGAGGTTTTAGGTATTTTGGTGTTGGTCACAAGGCGAGGTTCTACGGCATTTTGAGAGACCGTCGGAAATTTTTGAGAGACCGTTTCTGTCCCTCAAAACGCCTTAAAAACAAGGCGTTTTGAAGCAGACAGGGCGGTTGTTTTTGCCATGAAAACGAAACCTAGAAGCAGGATGACTTGATCTGTGCATCATCATGTGTTGAGTCTCGAATATGCTTTCTAACAGCAAACAGGCTCTGCCGTCGTCTTGATTATAGTACACGTTGTGTTATTAAAAGTTGTTTTCATTTCTGCTCTATGCATGTGCAACAGTTATCACAATGGAGAAGCTATGCAGTCGGTGTGCCGCGAACCTTCTGTTTGCTCAGGCCACATGCTTGAAAGGTTGAGAATCCCTGGTCGCATGTGATTATCGGACATTCGGATGAATTGTTTTCGAAAAACATGTTTTTAAGCTGCTGAAAAAGTGAAACCAGCGAGTATCATCAGTTATTTCCACGGCTGCGCAAGTGTATGTGAAACAGAAGATGCCAGTAAATCTTAACCACAAACATTTCAGACAACACTCAGATTTTTCATTTTAAGTATATTCATTGGATAAATTTTTGGTGCCTTTCTGATGCTAGGTTTGTGAGTTCTCTGCAGACGAAGCTTTAGGCTTTGTCATCATGCAATGTATTGCACCATCATGCATTGTAATTTCCTGCACTGTATTACACCATCATGCACTGTAATTCCCTGCACTGTATTACACCATCATGCACTGTAATTTCCTATTTCTCTAGCATTGCTAGTAGAAATAATGTTGAACAATATCCTGACATCGTTTCAGAGTTTAAGAAGGCGTAACACTTCTGCCAATCATGATTGATTGCTTTGATGATCAACCATCAGCACCAAAATCTATTTATTTACTCGTTGTTTTGTTAAGCTACATACATTTCCGAACAATCAAAACTTGCTACAGCTGGCAAGCCGTTGCCAATCTAAGTCAAAAGCCGCGAAATAAGTTTAGGGAACTTCCAAAGGTTGGATATGTGTTTTTCCCAGTGCAGCACAGTAGGCTTCAAACGGACGTGCCACTCACCCCTTGCGAATGAGGTCTGCAGAAATTTGCGACACGGACACCCTTCGCCCGGTGTTGTTCAAATTGCTGGCATTCCGAGAAACTTCTTTTTTCCGGCCAAACAGTTAAGGCTCATCCTACGAATATTGCGTACTTTTCTGTCACAGCCAAGCGGTTCTGGTTTACAGAGCTGAAGGTTTGCGTGCGTGCAGTCGCCTGAACGTGCTTGCCAATTGCAAACGTCAGAGCAGAAAGTGATGCTCATCACGCCGTGACCTAAAATCAGATGCATCACCTCATTCTTACCCTTGCAGCTAATGTAGCAAAAGTTTTCATGTTTTCATTGCTTCTTTGCAAACTTTAAGAATATCCTCCTTGTTACTACACCCTCTTCCAAAGGAGATTAAGAAAAAGAAGAATGTTACCAAGTCGGGATTATTTTTAATTTTCTAAAAATACGACATTTTCTAACTTATAGACTGTACAAGCCGTCGTTGTTTGCTTTTAGCTTTAACCTGTTACGAAGGTCACATCGAGGTTTGCGGTGGATTGTAACGTCAGATGTTTCCTGCAGATCTTGTCCTACATTACGGAGAGTCTTACGATCCTCTGCCTTTCGGTGGTCGTGGCAATACTGTTTGTAGTTCGCAAAAAAGTCAGGAACGATCGGACCATCGTCCAAATCAACCTTTCGATTGCACTGCTGTTTTTTCACCTCTTCAACGTCGTGCACGATCTCGCTGTAGCGAACTGGCGAGCGTGTGAATTTGTGGCCGTCATGTTGCATTTCTTCCTGTTGGCCTCAGGTAAGGCATACTAGTTTTTTTAGTCCATGCCTAAAGCTACTTGCTGTGGATGAAAGATTGCTGGGTGTAACTGAAACCCAGCTTGTCAGGCAGCTGTCAATGGCGTGGTTCACCCGGGTGCAGATAACGAGAAACCACAATGCAGTTCTATTTTAGATGAACTGCAATAATGACTGTGGTGCAACAAGTTCCTGTGCAAGAGCACATATGTGGTCGTTTTTGAACCAATCACTGGTGGCCGAACCGTATGACTTAACACATCATGCCATACCTGTTGAATAAAATAAAGACTTAAATCAGGAAGGAAATCTTCATGTTTTGTCCCATATTAAATAAATACTTGTGCAATCAATGGATGCAAACATGCTTTTCTCAGTAAATCCTCAGTGTGTTAGCAAACTTTTGAAGTGAGTGTAGTTGCACAGAATACAGTAAAACTGGAAGTAAACTTTTGGTTTGTAGATAGTTGAAAGTTGAGGATCCATTCAAATGATATCACATGATTACTTCAAAAATTAATTGTGTAAATTCCATGATATCTGAGTTTGAATCGTTAAACCTTGAAGATGCTTGGGAGAAAAAATGTCGGCCAGCAGTGAGCGTGATAAATTTTAATAAAAGAAAAACCTCAGGACAGATCAAAACAACTGCTCGAAATTCCCAAGATAACTGTTTATCTTTTGGATTGACGCAACGAAAAAAGACTTTTGTTTCCCAGCCTGCTGATGCTGACTTCCCAGGCAGTACAAAGGGTTCCGAAGACTAGTTGAAGTTTGTCGAGTTTTGACTGACTCCTTTTGCTCACAGGCGTTTGGATGCTATTGGAAGGATTTACCTTAGTTATAAAGACAACAAGTAAAGTTTTCAACCTCAGCAAAAACCAGGGAAAAGTCGCTCGATTGAAACTGCTTTGCGGATGGGGCATTCCTTTTGCGACTGTCGCACTTGCTGCGGCCATCGGTTTTCCTACCAAACGTTACATGGACGTTTCTCCCCTTGCAACTGACGAAGACGCCGCTCCCGGATATTACAGGTATAGCAACGCTTGCAACTAAACATTTTGTGGGCTAAATGTTATCAACGAGATTATACCGCAGTGCAAACGGAATTTCAATGGCGTCCTTACACGCATTGAGGCGGGTTTACATTTGAGTGACAGCAACAGACAGTTCTTCAATTTCCTATTATGAGGCAACTGCCGACCGACGCTGGCCGGGAATTGCGTCATAACTAGAAAATTGACAAAAATTGTGGGACGCGGTCGGCCCGAGTTGGTCAGATTTCAACCCGGCTAAAGAGCGGTTTACATGAATTTTGCAAGAACAAAAAATCATGTTAAAAAAATCTATAAAACTTGAGAAACTTGCTTTTGCAGTTCTGATCGGTTCTGCATCGACTACATGAGTTTACCATTCTAGAAATATGCAGCTTACAAGCAAAGTACCTTGCTTGCGATGAAACGATGAGGAAAAAGGCATATAACAAAAGCATTCTCGTCCAGCCACGCTTGACGAGCTTGTAGCAGAAAATACCCACAAAGGTTTTTTCAGGCATTCTTGTTGACAAGCCAACAAAAGCTTGAGTTTTCCGCCAGCGACACCGCACAAGCAACTCTGACCTCACGACACGGTTCGTCTACGTTTCTGGCGTGAAACCATTCGCATGAAATTGGCAGTAATTATCCGCAAGACCGAAAATGTTGCGTCAAGTGCACGAGAATAACAAACGCTTTTAGCAATGTGTTCAAGGACTTGAAAAGACCACTGCTTCGAAAACATGGCGCTTAGCTTTGTATAATTAAGTTGCCATGTGCATGAAAAAATGTTGCTTGAGACAAAGTTTGTAGAAATATTTTAACCTGCAAATATGAAGATGTAGGTGATATCAACCGAACATGAAAGTCTGGTTTTGTCAAAAGAGGCGGTAAAGCTCGGAAAAACTCACTGGCATTCTTTAAAGATTAAAATACAGGAGCACTACTTTTTGCTACTTTTACTAGCAAAACCAGAATTTTTCGAATCCTGGTACCAAAATGCAGTTGTCGAATACATATTTTTGTTTGCTTGAAAACGGCGTGCATTATTTCAAAGTACTGTATTTGAAAATATTTCTCCTCTTTAAATGGTTGTCTTAACGTTTCAAATACTTAAACTACTTGATTTTGAGCAGATGCTGGCTTGGAGTTGAACAAGGGATGTTGCTCGGAGCCGCTATCATACCGATGATCGTAATTTATATCATCAACTTTGTCATAATTATTCGGGTTATGCACTTTGTGAAGCAACTTGGTTCAAACGCAAGAAGCTTTCAACCTGCTAACAGCGGCGCGAACGTTAACGGAGGTGACGTGACCCGGGAAGCGCTGCTGTCTTCGCTGAAATCGTTTCTTCTCCTTGTCCCTGTTTTGGGGATACCTCTGCTTTTCGGCTTCCTGACAAGTGAGTGCTTTCGTAATGACTCGTGATTTTTTAATCGTATAGTTTTTAAACTAATCAAAAAACATTTGCAAGTCAAATGACGTCCAAACAAATTATGTGAGTTACTTGAACAGTATTTACTGAGAGGTTGAAGCGTGATTTGTGGGCAACGCTCTACATCCTGCCGTTATCAACATGATGACGAAAAGCTTCGTTCATCAAAATCTGAAGATGTTTGTTGAGATAATTTAGGAAGCTATTGAGGACATGGTCAGGAACACACGAGTTAGTGTATGAATGATTGCATACTTAATGGAGTACTTCGGAATTTTTTGCTTGTGTACACTAGTTTCCCTTAACTTTTGTGAGGTTTGTACGTTTTTATTTATTCTCTTTTTGAATACATCATAATGAAACATTGCATTATTTTGCGAGTACATTCGTACTTTATTTGACCTCAGATCCTAATATTGCATCTATTGCCCTATATCATTTGTTACCCGCTTGCCTTGGCTGTTCTATCAGCCACTGCATTCGCTTTCCTAGAAGTAGAATCCAGCGTGTTACATGTACAGCAATTGGCTTTCAAAAGCCGTCACCAAGCTACTTCTGTCTGATATTGGTGAGATGTACCGAAACGTATTTAAAGAAATACATCCAGCAATTACATAAGAAAACGTAGTTACTCATTCCTATAATAATTTGCAGGAAGTCACTAACGTTTCATTTATGCGTCCAAAAATCAATGAAATATTGAGGATTTAACCATTTGCAGGTTTGCCATCTTACGAAGCCAAAGTGACTTTCATGTACCTCAATGTCGTTCTGAACGGTCTTCAAGGTGTTTTCCTTTTTCTCGTTTATTGCGTTTTCGGGAGTCAAGTGCGGGAGGCAGTTATGAAGCTGCTGGGTCGGTTCAAGCGGAGGAGCTACCAGCCCAGCGAGAGTTCCAACAACAAGCCAGCAAAACAGACACAGTCCACAAGCGTCTCATCAGAGCGCAAGACCTCTCACGCCGTGTGATTCTTGAATGTCATGTGACTAAGCGCGGTTGTTATTTCCAGCGATGTTATTTCTACTGCTTATTTTTAAGGTTGAAGGAGTGCCTCAATTGCGTTGCACTGGCTGACAAGCACAGCGCCTATGAAGCTGACAGTGTTCATGAAAAATGTGCGTTGTTGAAACCGCTTTATCAAGTGATACCAAGTCTATGAGTTAAACGTTATCTGTTGCATTCAAACAGGTGTCCCGGCAGGTTTTGCGCAAAAGCATAATTCAGGTGATGATTGGTGATGATTAGACTACTGTATGCCCCAAAGTGTTTTGATTTTTGCAAACTGAGTTTCACATTTTCGTAACTTTTTGTGTGTTTTTTCTAAGTTATTTTGCTTGCTGAGCAGGCAGTGTTCATCTTACCAACGTCGGAGAAGCCCACTTCCTCGCACGTCCTCGGATACTCTGGAATTTTCTTTTCACGCCTGTTCTTGGTCGCGAATTTATGATTACGCGAAGAATGAACAAATGCACGGGGTTGTTTACGGTGTGTTTGTGAATTTGCACAAAATCATGCGTCGCACCTGAAGGGACGAAAAAACATGCCATCAAAACATTTTTCGCCATAATACCATTTTTAAACTTATCAATTCAGTAGTTAGTTTTCCAACGTAGTTATTATGGAATGTTTCAAACCTTCTTTGTGTGTCTTGCAGTTTCCTATTCTTATATTGTATGCGATTTTCCAGCGGTCCTGTTTTTTCAGTAAACGCGAGCTACGTCTCTTGGCAACGATTTCAAACCGTAGTTTAATGTTTTACAATAGTCGATACGTGTTTTTACATTTGACACAGATCAGTTCCTTACTTCAGCAAAAAAAGAAAAGGTTTAACTTGCTGTTTGAAAAAGACTGGCTTTGGTGAAGCTCCTATACGCGGCACGAAATTGAAACTTAGGGTTGCTGTTAAACTTTTCTGTTTTAACCCTTTCTCGAAAATGCACACGATGTTATTTGCAACTAATATGACTTTACTTCCTTCCAAAACGACCGCTAGGTTGCTTGTCTTTTGTTTCTCACAGCGTTTGTTCGCAAGCTGATTTTCGAAGAAAATTTATTTCAGCGTTTTTTAAACTTCTGTACCACCAGGGTTTTTTTTAAAACATTTTAGGGACCCGATTCGGGTCCCTAGAATTGAAAATCGGGTCCCTAGAATCAGAGAAAATCATCATCGGGTCCTTAAAATCAGAGAAAATCGGGTCCCTAGAATAAGAGAAATCGGGTCCCTACAGGTCCATACCGGGTACCTAACATTTTCCTTAAAAAAAAACCTGGTACCACAGACAGTTTAATCGTTAATCACCAAATCATTTCCGCGGCTGGAGCAAATCGTTGTTTTTTATTTTTGTAAAAGGCGTTTGCTTTTGCTTTGAAACTTGCCAACTTTTGCATTTAAGCGCTTCATGTTCAATGTACTTGTATTTGAGACCAGAGTATTTTTGAATGTTTTTCACTACGCTTTCACTAAATTGTGTTTGTATGTATCATATACTTATTGTTATAGCACCAATACGGTCTGTTTCTTCATCTGCACTATACTTAACTGGACGTTTATAATAATTTTTAATGTTGTCGAGCGGCGATACCAAATAACGGCCATCAGGCAAGTGTCCCTCAACCGAACAAGCACTTCTCTAAAATAATTCACGTAAAGGAACTTGTGCCATGGATGCTTTTTCTCTAACGCGTGACAGTTGCCTTTTTGCCACCGCACGGTGTGCCGACTTTGGTGGCATTGCTTCGCCGACGTGTATGTTTCACCTCTATCGCGGTAAGGTCGTATACCTATGGCGTTGAAGCAGGGTGCACCATCTTACAGTATTCACTCACCGAATTTGCTTAAAGACGAAGACGTTGCAGCGTGAGAGACGGAGCCAGTGTGTTTCGGGGGAGGCGAGCGAGGCTCTTGCCTCGGGTCCCCCTTTGCAGGAGCCCCCTCGAGGTGTGTGTAAATTTTCCTTAGTTTTGGTAAAAAACATATTATCCACCCAGATAATATACTCTGAAGCTGATCATAAGTTCGTACTCTGCTTTCAAAGGGACCCCCAACAGCCTTTGTGATGTGCAGATGCTCTACTTTCATAAGAGGGGTCAACAGCCACTGCAATATGTGATTTCTCTGCTTTCAAAAAGGCCCCCGATAGCACCTGTAATGTGTAAGTACCCTGCTTTCAAAGGGGCCCACAACAGCAACTGTAATGTGTAAGTACTCCACTTTCAAAGGGCCCACAGCAACATCTTCAATGTGCAAATAGGAAAAGCTTCAAACTAATTACAATACCTTAAAGAAACCGTGTGTTAAAATTTGCTCCAAAATGTTCTGAAAAGACCCTATCAAGTGAAAGCAAAAATATCTACCAAGTCATGTTTTTTTCACTGTCAGAGAATGAAGCTTTACATATAGTGTAATAATGTTTGCAAAAAGGTATATATGATGAATTATTTGCTACTTTTGCACATTTTCAAACAAGTGTCATGAAAGATAAGGGCAGCTTGGAATCATCCAGCCCTAAAATTAAAAAAAAAGTCTTAGTTTGGATGCTTTTGTATGCATGCCATGTTTTTGAATATAGCTAAAAGGATGAAATTTAAAACAAATTTAATGTATTGAATCTGCTTGTTTGTTGCCTGTGGTTTCATAGAGTCGCTTATCGACACAGCTTTATGAACAACTTCTGGAAAGCAGCAATTTTCAGGGGATAGTGTGTTATAAACCTCCTAGGTTATTGATGGTGAATGCAGAGAAATGGGAAAGAAGTGGGGGACGATGACAACTTGCTATCACTTAGCTTTTATGTGCTGTTAGCTTTGTCCTCCCAACTTTCAATGTTAAACTTGTGCATTTTCGTTAAGTTAGTTATGCTGTAGACTCAGGAACGTATTCTTGGGTGACTCGCATGTCCTCTTCCTAGGCTTGATCAAAAGGTCTTACCACGGTTGACTGAGTATGATAACGTCATCATGGGACACCTATTTTCATCCTTGCCTCGCTCCCCCAATCCTAAGTCCACCACTGGACGGAGCAAAACCAAGACACCAGATTTGGGGTACTTTTGCAAGTGGAAAAATGGTATGTCAACTGTCAATGGCACTAGCGATGAGTCAAGGGGTGAGTTGAAGTGGGACGCTTTACTTTTTATTATAGTACTTTTTAAATAGTTTAAATGTACTATCGAAACCAAATTGGTAGAAAATTATCACAAATTTTCCCCAGTCGCACCGTCCGCTCAGAGCCGATAAGACGCGCACCACAAACAAGCAAATCCAATTTTCCAATACCAAGGTGTAGTCACGGGCTCCCCAAAACCATGCCCCCCTTTATCATGACACAAAGGCACACAGCTGTGAAAACACAGGCAGACTTTGTTGAATTTGGGGTTCATAAAACAGTTAACAACGTCTTTTGCTTTTCAGTTCTTTTTTGTGATATTTTCGGAAGTCCCGCAGGACCCCAATTTTTGGTTCCTCTCAAACAAAAACCCTGGCTGCGTCACTGTTCAGACCCCAGCTGTGGCTGCTGCAGTTCTCATTTTGCTGTAAATACCCACAAATATGAAGCTTGGTGGTGTAAACGTGGGAAAATTTCTAGTTAGGTCCAAAAAAACAAGAGCACGCATGCAAGAGGCCCAAATACTTCTAAGCACATGATCTTCTTTTTTTACTCAGGGAGGTTTACTCAACATAATACGTTTCCGTTCAGAGAGCAGCAGGTATTGTATTGTTTTTTTAATGCGTATTGTCCGTCAACTAAAGAATAAACAGCACTTCTGTTATTCGCATGATACCCGTTGATAAAAAATAAATTTCTAATAATGAAAGTTATATTTGTACCTTTTACAAACACACCATTGCATCACTCTTCGTCGGTCACGCATCAACTGATGGACCGAACGACTCGTTCTTGATAATCCAGGAGTGATCATAATGGTCGTAAACTGGTTTGGTGGTGGTTTGACCTTCCGATATTGCGATTAGAGAATACAGCAAACGGGCTTTGAAAACGCAGTTCGACCGATCGTTTCAATAAGCGCTTGCCGTTTTGTCAGCTAGATTTGTTCAGCGGTTGTTTTTAATTTTTTTACTTATTTGTTTTTTTGATATATTTGAGAAATTGCGTTGCCACAGAAAGCGGATTCTCAACGAGTGAGGTTTTGTTGTGATGTGAAAGGTCCACTTGCTCTTGCATCCCAGTGCCATAAAAGACGCCAGGGCAAGATGCACCCTCCACAAACTTTTCTTTCGTCCATCCACATGCCGATGAAAATTTTGTGCATGACACCACATTGTTTCTAGCAGTTTGACGCATATGCATGTTGCAATATCTTTAAATATGGAACACTCCAGGGTAAAACTTCCAAGTTCTAATATTTCAATTGCAAGTTCCAATCAAACGTCTCTATGACGTGAAAATCATGGCAGCATTCACTTGTGCAGAAAGTCAAACAAAACGTGACACGCCGGAATCTGTGGGAACGCTAAATGTGAGTGTTCCCTCCGCAATACGCTGAAAGTCTAAGTTTATCATCTTTGACATCGACAGTATTATTTTCTGCACACATTAAAAATAAAAGTTTAAAACAATTTTTTTTATGAACCGAGGTGTTCCAACACGGAATCCAAGTCAGTTGTTTTGACAGAGACGTTTATCAGAGCAAATGCAAAAAATGAGCGAAGTGTTCAACAAATTTCTTGGAGACTTCGCTTGCATAAGTTATTTTCCCTGATGAAAATGTGATAGCAGGTCGACTTAAACGATGGCGTTGTTTTAAACAAACAGTTGCACAAAAATCTTACTTTCATTGCATCCTCCAGAGGAATTCTAAAATTCGTGGAATTCCATTCTATTACACTATGTGAAAAACATCAGCACAAAGACTTAAAAATATTAGCACAAAGGTTTTAATAAACTTGACGCAGTTTTATTTTTTTTATGCTGAAATAAAGCAAACATTCTAACAAAATATGATATTTGTTTAGTAATTCAAACATTTTTTAAGCAATTGCTTGCAATTTGTAACTCTTATGTACACGAAAGTTGCAAACAACTCGTACAAATTTCCTCAGTTTTTTTTCAGCTCCACTCTACACAACCATGGCTTGGAAAAACAAAATGAATACCAACAAACACATCATCAGGGACAGTTGAAACAACTGACTCTGTGATCAGTCAGCATTCGTTGCACTAATGTGAAAAGCAGCAAAAAACTTGTGTCTCTAGATTTAGTGTAAGGATGTTTCCAGCTAAAATCTGAGCTCTCTTGCCGTCAAATATATTTCTCAAAACGTCCGATATTAGATACAGCGAAAGGCTTGACAATGCAAAAGTGTGCTTCCTTGAGACAGTTGCAGAGCTATGGGATTTAACAATTGACAGTAAATTCGAAGAACAAGGACGATGTTGTCCCACGGAAGTAATGGTGGGATAGAAACGCAATGTATATCAACATATCCCTTCCACATATGCGTGGTGCAACCAATTCATTAGCAGAAAAACTTCTGGCTGCAATCAAAGCAATGCAAACAATGAGCATTTAGGATTTTGCGTACAGGCATATTTCCACCTGTAGAGCTTTTCCAACTCTTGAGCGCCACCTATTAATACTAAGTTTGTAAACTGTCAACCACTTAATTTGTTTATTTTTTCTATTTCAAAAGGTCTTTGAAAATACAGTAGTTTGCCTTGTCGGTTTTCACCGAGAATGCAAAACAAAATAAATTGAGAGAAAGCGTTTCAAGTGCTCAGGTACTTGGTTTTCAGGTGGTACCTGTCGATACGACCGCTGGTAATATCAGCATGCAACGATGTTGTCGAATGCACGGTTGTGGCTCAAATATTAGAACTTTGCACTAATTCGGAGCGTTCTTCTGACATATCATCTTCGTCAGTGCTTGTCGGACTGAGGTCAGCGAGATTGACTTTGATTTCTTTATCAGAATTGGAATCTTGAAAGGCGACTGCAGGCTTCTTATTTTCGTTGTCTTCGAGGTCGTAACGAACGCCGCATCGCAGCACTTTTCGTACCTGGGGCACACGAAGAACTTTAATTTACTGGTTACTCGCATAGACAAACGCGATTGAGTTTTAGGGAGAAAGACAGTCTTCATAATGGTGTGAAATTCGTCAAAATATGGAAAATCAGGACAACGACATTTAATCTTCAGGGCAAAGAATTGCGTGAGTAAAAAATAAAAGAATCCGGGCATTTGATGCAGGCGTTGTTTCGGAATGAAACATGTAAATTTTGCGAAGAGAGGGAAGATCAGCAGGTGAAAAGCGATAGGTAATAACTTTCAACTTTTGCATATCGCAAAATAAATGATAACTCTTTAGTTAGCTCTTTACGCCATATTTAGAAAAAATTACGGAATTTTTAGCTAATTTTAGATGAGCGTTCACTTTCCTAGAGCAGAAATCGGGAGAATGATGAAAACAGTTTGATCCTTCAGCAAACGCCTTCCCCTAGGCCAGCAGTTGCTTGGTGTAATCAATTTACACCAGGGGTAGGAACCTGTGGCCAGAAGGCTAAATGCGGCCCGCGCGAATATTTATTATGGCACGCATCAGAATTTTCGTTACCCCAAGTTTTAGAGCACAACATCACGTCAAAACAAAACTCCATGATAAACAGACATGTACGTAGTGAGTCAAGAGAAGTCTCTCACATTCATTGACCTAGTGCAGTGGTATATCGAGGGTATGGCAGGCATGGCACGTGCCATGGGCGCCACTTTGACGGGGGGCGAAAAAATTGCTAGGCAAAAATTAAAACCTTTGTTTACAGTTTCTTGAACATTTAGTTTGCGCCCCATACATTCACAAACTGGAAAGCTGCATCAACATATAGCGCCCTTACCTAAAGCATTATGTCGGGTGTGTTACGCCAGCAGCACTAAGCATTATGAAAAAACTGCGGTATGTGACATAACACGACGCTCAGACATTGTGACAAAACAAGGACCCTGGCATGCCATATCTACGACACCTCATCCTTCTCACGCTATAAGAAAGGATAAGTCAGTCCGTTCTGTTGCATTTCAGACAAGAAGTCAGAAATCTGACTGAGACAAGTTTATGTCCGTGGCTATGAGAATCTGACTCGTATGCAAATAACTGCTGTTGAGGTCGTACAGATTACTTAAAACTGCTGCGGCCCACTCCGACTTTACGAAATTTCTTTGATGGCCACTCGGGTCCGATAAATAGGCTGAATACAATGCCCCAGTCCAGAGACTAAGGTAGAGAACATTAGTTCGTCCTCGAAAAACTAGCAGTTAGTATCGTTGCCGTACCGGTTGAACAAAAAAGGTTAACTCATGAAAGATTTGTTAGTCTTGTTTAGGGATAGCTTTTTCTGTCCAAATATGGCTTTCTGTTCGATGTCCAAGGCTTTGCGAAAACGTCCTGACTGAAAAACTAAAGTCTATGTGTGAAAATTTAGGAGCTGTGTACAGCTCAGATATAGATGGCAAGCAATTATATACGGCAAGATTCTAGATTGCAAATGCTGGTTTCAAGTCGTGTAACTTAAAATTATCGCGTTCTGAAGACCTACTGACATTCACCGAGTTGCTTTTCAAATAATGGTGACTATGGTAGGTAAATGTATTGCAAGTTGCGAACAATTTTACAGTAAACTGAAACTGATCTTTTCATGCCTCCAGGCCTCATTGAATAGAAATAAGACAGGGAAGATTGTGTGATCTAGATTTGATGAGTATAGAAAGGGACGGAACAGCGAAAGCTTACTTTGATAAAATCATAGACGACTTTGCTTCGATAAAGGCACGGAAAGTGTTGTTGTATATTAGCATTTTTGTGTAATTTAACCCGAAAAGGCTGGATATATTTTTGTTTCGTTGGAATTGTTTTTTCGAACACAAGTGATACATGATTTGCATTAAATAATTTATTGTGCAATTCAAACTTAATGTGTTCAATTTTAAAAGGACTTGTCGTTTGCAGTTGCAGTATGTTGTTTACTTTTTATTATTATTTTGTTATTTTATTTGTCTCCAGACACGAAGTCCATAGTACAAACACACACTCTCTGCACAAGATATACGTAGTTTATAGGTCGGCATAGTGTTGGATGACAAAATTTTATTACAATTTAAAAAGATATACAATTTTGTCATGCAACACTATTTCGACCTATAAATTACGATAACGTTATTATTTGAATGTTTTGATATTCATCATAAAAAATAAATGAGTACAGGGCCATGTTGTAGTCGTTATGGATAGTTGCGATTGTATTCGCTGAAAACTTGAAAGCAAAAATAAACGCAAACATTTCAAGTTAAAAAAAAATTTTCTTCATGTTTTATCTTTTGTAAAAATTGTGCGTACATCTAATATTCAATTTATTAGAAAGGGCGCACATTTAAATTTTGCCATGGGCTCCACTTTACATAGATACGACACTGACCTAGTGTTCTCTCCTTATTTTCCTTTGCATGACGGAGGTAGAAGTTTGAGAAAAAATTACTAATTTTTGCGACCTGCCAGCGATATTCCACAAGTCGTGCGGGCCTGTGATAGTAAATAGGTTCTCCATACCTGCTTTACATCATGCGATAAAGCCGGACAACTATCGGGGTGTCACTACGTCATCTGGCCACGAATAAGCTATTGTTGCAACACTTTGGTCAGCGATTTCTACAACTCGAAAACGTCATCCCTACACCTTCAGTGACAACATTTTCAACAAAACGCGACTCTTAGAAACATCTCTACTGGCAATTGTTCATGCCGCAATTTAGAAAACTTTTTATCAAGATATGTCCATTAGAAGAAATTCTTTCACAATAACGTGTTTCAGCAATACCAGACCTTACCAAGACATACTTTATTTTTTGACAACTGTCTCAAAGCTTTACTTGCAATAAATATCTCTTTCCAGCAATAGTTAATTGTTCCAACTTTGTCTCATGACAAATGGTTTGTTACCATCACTAAATAGCCATCAGGATGTCTTTTTTTACCAAAGTAGCTCATGTACCCTCGAGTTTTATCCCTTTCCAAAAAGTAAAGCATTTCAGGGCGGTGGCCACAGGGAGCCAATGGTATTAGGGCTCGCCGTTTTTGAATCGCATTCCATTGAATGAAACGAACTGAACTTTCTGAATTTGTGCTGACAGTGGCACCCCGTTGTATTTGTTGTTTCTCATCAAATTTAGCAGTCCACCTGACACATATGACCTCATAAGTATCTTATAATTTCAACTGTTCTATACCAGTGGTTCCCAACCGGGGAGGAAATCCTCCCTAGGGAGGACTTTCATGAGTTCAGGGGAGGAATTTCCACTTTATACTGAAGTTGCACTTTTTAATTGACATTGGCTCTTTCAATTAGTTGTATCACTTTATATTTGTCAGATTTTTGGTGGACTCACACACGTATATGTTGAGAAACTTTAGTGCTATTATTTGACAACAATTTTCGTCCCATTTTATTGTCCCATTTTAACAACAATTTTCGTCCCATTTTAACAATTTTCGTCCCATCAACAATTTTCGTCCCGTTTTCGTCCCATTTTATTAATGCGTTTTTTTCATCAATAAAGCCATTGTTCCCATTATAGTTAATACTAGCCTACGAACCTGAACACTAAGCTACACCGTTAAAGGTAAGTGGCAGTTGAGAATGAATATATTGGTAGATCAAATATTCTTGCAGACTCTTTACTGCTTTCAGTAGCTACGCTGCCTGTAATAACTAGGCATACCATATTTTTGTGATTAAAAACCGGGACGCTTCAAAACAACCGGCATTATAAGATAAATGTGGTTCATATTTTACTTGGAGTATGTAGCTGTTTTGGATTCCTATACTTAACCCTTTAAGTCCCGCGTGCGCCACTTTTCTTGTAGAACTTTGCAATCCTATAACTCGCCAGGCGATTGAGCTAGAGAGCTGTTCAAACCCTCTACG
>JGI24158J21664_10002665_pt1 | contig 21902 bp, 18 predicted proteins | sample Ectturendosymbi3_FD_21664 | JGI IMG/M metagenome (IMG submission 21664)
TGAAATTGTGATTGCGCATAACTTTGTAAATACTCATAAAAATGACAGCTTTCATGCTACATTTTTGTCAGTGCATTGTGATGAGTCTGTCTAGATGTTCTTAATACTGTATTTACTGCATATGGTAAAGTAGCGCAGTCAAGAATTTTGTTTGGGTGGGGCCAGTCCCGGACGTTGCCAGTCACAGACATGCCTTGAGTCTGAATTTTTTGTGTTTATTTTCTAACAGTCGAAAGTTGATATATTTAAGTTAATTTATTTGTTTATGAGCAGACACGAAGTCCATAGTATGAACACACACACTCTGCAGAATGCAGGTTGATAAAAACAGACAATACACTACAGAACGTAGTACAAGGCATTGAAGCTGGCGGAATCACAGGGTTACAGACACTTTTTGCAACTGCATTGAAGACAGAACCATAGGGTTACTGACACATTCTTAACACTATTGTTAGCTAACACGTAACACTTGTTACAGCACTACTGCGGAGTAGGGCGCTAATTCCTAACTTGGTCTTTGAAGCACCAATAAAAATCTGAGCAATTTTATTTCAGTGGGGGTATCATGGCCACTTCGGCCTCATTTTGGCTGCGTCATTGTATGGTAACCATATAGGCTAATGCTTGTGAAATAATGTTCAGTGCAGAAGAAGCAAGAAGGCATTACTATGCTAATGCTCCAACAATCTTTTTAAAGGTTGCCTGTAAAAGGCGGAGCTCCGTAAATAGCGGAGCTTGGTTGCGGAGGTTTGATGACGTAACCGGAGTGGAAAAAAGATGCGTTGCAAAAGGAATAAAAAGAAATAAAGCAAACGAAAAATTTTTTATTATTGCAAATATATATACACTCCCCCAAACATCTAATACCTGGATGTATGCGATGTTTAAAAATTTTTTCCATTCACAACCATTGAAACCTATTTTTTTGTGCCCGAACCGTTGTGAAACTCAGATAAGCAAAAACTATCAAACTTCAGAATAGACTTCTTTTGCCGTAGTGTAATATCACCTTTCGCAATAAAATTATTTTTACTACCGTTTAGTTCTCATTGCTCAACGCAAAATATCGGTTTTAGCGACTCCGGTGCGTCACACCTCCGCAACCAAGCTCGCAATTAACGGAGCTCCGCCTTTTGAAGGGTACCCTTTTTAAAATGTGAGGAATAAAAGCTAAACTTTCCCAAAATCGGTAACACCTAGAAACAAAAGGTAGACTAATGCTCAATTGCATGGCTTAAATATTCCCAATGATGTATCGCATCTGATGGATCTGAAAAAGACGCGTTTAATTACACAACAAACATACGTGATACAACAACAAACATTAGCTAGGTGCAACAAGTTGAATACTCACCCAGTTTAGCCAAATCATAATACATAAATATACACTTGATCAACCTATCAGCTGGGCTCAATGAACATGCTCAGATATGGCATTGCTCAAATTCGCAGGTTAACAATCAACCAAAAAACACGATGATGAATATACGCACTAACGACCACCCAGCATGCAACCAAACGAGCGCGTGCTTCCATCATCATAAACCCAGCAAATGCCAGTCGAACGTCAAGCAAGGTTGTTACATACGGGGAAGTACCATGAGGTTTACAAGTTCAACCAAGGGTGCGAGCAAAGTGAATCCGATTTCAAGTAGAAGGGCTGCACAACTCAGTAAACTCGAAGGGCTAAAGAAACAAGATTAATTGTCGCTGGCTGCAAACTCTATTTCATTTTATTGCTGTTTAAAAAAAATCTGGAACGACAATTAAGCTAAACATATATCCCATTTCGCGCTGTATATCCCAACTGCGAAAGCTCTCGCGGGGAATATGTTGTGCAAGCCTGTGTTACGGTCATTGCTAACCAAACGTGGATATCACGTGCAGGCTGCAGGGCTCTCACAAATGCATTCCAAAAAATCCCTCTTTTCCATAAAATGTCGCTAAATCTGCGGTGGATCAGCCATTGGCGTCGGAAACATTTCTTCAAGGGAGGAGGTTCTAGGGAATTTTCCAAAATTTTTCCAAGGGGACCATATGTGGTGAAATTTGAATTTTACTCCTCAAAACGAAGAAAACAACCTTTTTTGCTGGACATTTTAAAATCCAAGGGGGGTAAGATTCCCCCTCCCCCCTTCCAACGCCCATGGGTGCAGCATCAAATCAGAGCGCCATGATGTGTTAAAAATAGAACCAAACATGATTCACAAAACAAACCGAAATGATTCATTTTAAACAGTATTAAACTTTTTCCAAAATCCCTGAAAAACCCCAAATCCACAAAATACCTCCAAAAGGGCAGTTTTTTCCTAAGGTGTTTTAGGGATTTGTATCCCCAGAATTGGAGAAAATCGGGTCCCTGCAATCAAAAAAGTCGGCTCCGTACAGGCCAATCAGTGATAGCGTGACTCGAGTCAATGACTCGACTCGAGCCACGACTTTTGGTGACTCGGACTCGATTGGAGTCATGTTGAGCAAAATGGTGACTCGGCTCGACTCGTGTCACGTTTTTAACAGAATCACTCGACTCGAGTCACAATCAATGACTCTAATCAGAGTGGTCAAGGTTTTTTTAAGGCGTTTTCGGGATCCGATTCGGGTTCTTCAAATCGGGTCCCTAGCATCAGAGAAAATTATTATCGGGTCTCTAAAATCAGAGAACATCGGGTCCTTAGAATCAGAGAAATCGGGTCCCTACAGATCCAAACCACTGTCAAACGAAATTTTTGACCTCACACCATGTACGCCTTGTACGCTGCACAGAGTAATATTCTACACACCAAATACCAGAGCTGTAGTCGTCAGTCGAGACCGTAACCTTCGAGACCGAGACCGAAACCTGGTTAAAATTTCAGGATGAGACCGAGACTGAGATTTCATCAAAAACTCCGACACCGAGACATGAAGTTCGAGACCGAGACTCGAGACTTCAAAACTTATGCATTTTGCCGAAATTTTTTTAAAAAACATCGCTATCACTTCTAAGTCATTTTTTTTATTTCTGGCGTTTTCCCAACATGTTTTGGTTGTTTCTTACCTGAAAATACAAATAACAAAAAATAGTTGAAATAGAGAAATTTTAAGAAGCCATTGTTTTGCAATATTCAAAGTCTCGAAACTTGAAACCTTCGAGACCGAGACGGAGACCTGAAACCTTCAAGACCAAAACTCGCAAAAATGGATCTCGAGACTCGTCACGAGACCGAGACCAAGTCTGGAGACACCATCACTGGCAAATACGCTGATAAAACTGATTATTAGGGCATTAGGAATTCGTGTTTATGTCAGAGGTGGGACCGGATCCGGAGTACTGGAGTCGACTCCAGCAGGATTCTGCATTTTGTTTCGGAACCGGATCCCACGCGGGAGTCACAAAATTGGGAAAAACTGGACCCGGAAAGGAGTCACTTTTCAATTTCGGCAGTGGCAGGAGTCTGTGTGGTCATTTCTTAAACAAAAACATGGGTAAATTACGGTTGGATCCATGATTGTAGCCGGTGTCAAGCGAAATTGCGGATCTCTGCGAAATTTCTCACCTATTATTCTATCTCAGTGATTTTGCTTCTCAGAGTAAGAGAATAAAGTTTGGTAAATACTTTTTTGATGTGTGTTGTGTAAATTAGAACATTTTTGTTAGACATTAGGCACCCACAACAGCTACAGTACGGAAATAAGTTTAACCATTGAAAATTTTCGGACTTAGTGGTTGACCTCGATTATTTTTCTTTTTCTCACCCTAACCCAAACCCTAACCCGTCACACCTAAACACGAATGCCTAAGCCCTAATTATCAGTTTTCTAAGCGTATTTGATATGTAGAACTTTACTCTGTGCATGCGCACATGGCATGAAGCCAGAAATTTCGCTTGATACCGCATTCTGAACAGGAGTCGGATCCTCAAATTTGAAAAATTGCCGCATCAGGATCATGACCCGGATTCAAAAATTTTGGAATAGAAGCGGAGTCGGAGTCCGAAAAAGTGACAACGACGATCTCTGGTTTATGTACGTGCGTCGGGTTAGGGTTTGGGATAGGATGAGAGAAAGAAAATAATTGAGGTCGACAACTAAGTCCCAAAATTTTCAATGGTTAAAGTTAATCCTGTGTTATAGCTTGTTGTGGGTACCTGACATCTCACCAAAATGTTTCAATTTACACAACATACATCAAAAAAGTAATTGCCAGACTTTATTTCTTTATTCTGAGAAGCAAAATAAATGAAAAATACTAACAGGTCAGAAATTTCGCTTGACGTCGGGTTCCTAACATTTTCCTTAAAAAAAATCTAGAGTCATTTTTACAAAATCTCTGAATTCCTGATGGACCAACTCAGTTCGTTTGCATAAAAAGAAATAAACATTTTTTGCTTCCGTGATGATCAAGATTTGAGCAAATTTTCTGTTTTGCCTGTCTGGTAATGCTATGCTACATCTTAGGATCAAGTGTCCTCATCTTGCATATAAGCAGACCTGAGATTTGCTTTCACTGAGGGGTCAGGAGGGCACAATATTGACGCCTTATCATGGTTTATAGTAGCCTAGAATTTGAACGTTGTGAACATGGCAGTGGGCCTCATACTATTACTTTGAGTCGTTTCCAGATATTAACAAACTAATTTAAGAATTTCAGATACAAATCCAATCCAAAATAATTCAATATGTAATGTAAACATAAAAAAAACGAATCTTTTCAATCCAAAATCCTTCCACTGTTATTAGCATAAACCCATGTGGCGACGTGATTGCATTACATATAACGTTAGATTCGTAGCAGCAATAGAAGAGTGAACCTCGTCAAATCTGTTATCTCAATTGCTTATAGGCTAAAGATCGTTGGTTCGACTCTTTCTTTGGTTGGTTCAGAGGAACTCAGTATTGTGGCTACAAGAAATGGGTCGCAGCTTGTCGGGAGCTGCAATCCGCTGTTGAAGGTCGTCTTAAGCTTGTGAATGTGGAAGTAATGTGGAGACATGATTACACCACATATATGCCTAAAGATGAGTTCGTAACAGCTATAGAAGAGTGATCTAATTGAATGGGAAATATGTGATATGTCGATGGTCGTCGGTTGCACCTGCAGGGCGTATCGAAGGGGGGACAAGGAGGGCACAATTACCGGGGCGCCGCATCACTGCGGGGGCACCAAATATCTGCAGAGAGCGCCGAAAATCCCAACAATATCACAAATGCTGCCTTCAAAACAGAGCATGTACGTCCGATAGACCTCAGGTTCGGACATGGGAGCGCCATTTAACCTCGTTACGCCCCTGTGCACCAGGCCCAAACTTCACATCCTGGTCACATAGTAGCACCACTTTGTTGCGATTGGAAGTCTGAGCAGTATGTGCGCGAAGCTTCACAGTGTGGCAGCATAGAGATCACACGTCGTGCTCATTCTGTTTCTGTTTGTCCCGGTAACATATGTATGGGTTTTGTTCTTCACGCACCAGTGGCGTAGCCAGCCCAGTAATTTGGGAGGAGCATAAAATTGTGGGGGGGGCAAAATGTTTGATTTTAGGCAAATAATATTTTGTTTGAAAAAACGCTTCTCAAACAACAAAATGACTATATTTTCTTAAAATTTGGGGGGCCATGGGCCCTATGCCCCCCTGGCTGCGCTTATGTCACGCACATCTCGTTTATGGTGAATCACACATTCAACACAACGCTAACTGATAGATTTCAACACTTGCAACAAGGTTGGGCTGCCCTGTTGAAATGACTGAGGGTGCAAGAGTCAAGCAAAATGCAAATTGAAAAAACGTAGATATAAATAACTTGCAATAAAACGTGCTGAAACAACATTGGGCATCATTTTCTACCTTTTCGGGCGCCGCTTGACAGCATTTTGGGCACCATTTTCAAACTTATCGAGTGCCATTTTATAGCATGTTGGGTGCCATTTCATAGCAAAAGAATGACATAGAAAAAATTTGAAATTTCATTTGACTCGACATTGAGTCGAGCTTGCAAACCAATGCCTCGAAGTTACTCAACAGTAGGCTACTTGTGACTCAACTCTGACTCGACTCGACCAAATCATGACTCTGACTCTGACTCGACTCGAAAAAAATTTGAATGACTTTGACTAAACTCTGACTCGAAGATCTTGCGACTCTGACTCGACAAAAATGACTCGGGCAAATCACTGAGGTCCATACCGGGACCCTAATATTTTCCTTTAAAAAAAATTCAAATGGTCAAAAAATCCAATCTTGGAACAAAATCACTAATAGGGAGAGCACTGATGGAGCGAAATGCTAGGTGCAAAAAGAATAGACAAACATGATTAGTAAAATATACTCAAATGATTCATTTACCCATTTTCAAACTTTTGCAAAATTCAGCAAAAATTTTTAAGGGGCGCAGCAACCTTAGGAGGACCGCTACATGTGAGCAAAATCGGCCAAAGCAGGGAAAAGGGAAAGACCAAGCAAGCGACACGCATAAGTGACTTCCATGTACATGGAAGTAAGAGCTCTCTTTGGCCGATTCGTCTGGCGCGGAGTTAACATCGATGACGTCACAATCCACCCTTCCCGAGGTTCGAAGATCAATCCCTCATTGAAGGTGTGCAAACACAACTGGCTCGCACACACTTCAGGCCTAATGCGCGTCAAGGTCAACAGCAATGTCAGTTTCCCTGGGTCCTCAATCATTTTAGTGCTGATTTTGTTCCTGCTTGGTCGCACACAGCAGAAAACCGACCAAATGCGTGCTGAAGACCCTGTTGCGAAGATCTTCGCATGCAGTACCAATTCGTCCGCAAGAAGCAAACGGTTCATCCTGCAGTTCTCAACATTGACACCATAGTCCACGCGTGTGCACTGTGACCGTCTATCCAATTCATATAGACCAGGGCTCTCCAAATTTTTGGAAGAGGTTCACATAGGCTATTGCACATCAGTGCGAGGGCCAACATTTTGCGTAATGTTATTTTTTCGGGATATGTTACACTCTACCTGATCAGCATGTTTTTCGTAAATATATTATTTTTTATTATTGGCAAATGTGTTTTGCGGCCGGATGAAAATGGCTTCCCAAGTCCGCGGGCCGTTGTTTGGAGAACCCTGACATAGACTGTGAAGAGGAGTGCTGACAACACACACAATTGTCGGAGTCCAACACCAATTGTGAACGGTTGTGATTTAACTTCGTCGACACTGACACAATCTTCTGAGCAACAATACAGTTACTTGACGGCCAGCAAGAGGCACCCGTCAACACCGTACTCACATGACACCCACCCAAGCTTTTCACGAGGAACGCGGCCACATAGCTTCCCGAGGTCGACAAAACATGTCTATACTAGAGATGACACGGGCCGCTGATAGTCCATTCTTCGGGCCGCCCGCTAAAGGTTTTGAAATAGTCCGCTAACAATTTTTTTAGCGGTGACGTCATTCTGGACCGCTACAGGCCGCTGCAGTCTGCTTGCCGAAGATTTTTGTTCTTTTACAAAGTTTCAAAATCTAACAACGAACTTTTTTGCCGCCGTTCTTTCGATTTTACCATTATGCCAACGTTCCGTTTCACTTGCTTCCATGCAAACCAGTGAACCTTGTTAAGAATCAACCAAAGCAACAGACACTTTCATTTATAGTCTGTCGCCGAGGTTTAGGTTTCGGACAAGTATTCCCAAACTTTCTTTGGCAATGTACCCATTCAGTATCTCATTATATGAACATGTACCTCTAAAATTTCTTATGACAAAAGTCTGAGGAAAGTAACAAAAATATATTTACCAATATAAGCATACAATGATTTTGAAAATGTTTACTGACGTAGACCTATGTATAAATACGAGTATTCGGAAATGAATAATATGTAGGCTAAACATAATTTTCCCTTCTATTGCTCACCTTGCATATACCCTTTCAGATAGGAAAATCTATCCCTATGGGTACATGTTCCCCAGTTTGTGAACCCTTGGTTTAGGATGAGGGGTTAGGTTAGGGTTTAGGGCAGGGTCATTCAACTTTTTAAAACTCGGAGCTATTTCATGGTACAAACTCATGCGAAGGGCTACCAGTTTTGTTTTACTTCGCCTCAAGCTGTTAGGCCAAAGGAAGCTTCCGATTGTGTTCCTCTATCAGGGATGTTATGCCTTTGACCGTTGAGCTCGCAGTGCGCTTCTCATTGCGCACTCAATGACAGCGCTGCTAGATAGGCGCTTGCATAACTCCCTTTCCTACGGAGGTTTTTGGTGAGACGAAGCCAGCGTATCAAAGATCGTATGCTCCTGCACGTCATGGCTTCGAACACCTACCCTCCACCATGGCGTGCCCCGCATCTCCACCATTTTTGTTTTACTTCGCCTCAAGCTGTTACGCCTAAGGAAGCTTCCGATTGTGTTTCCTCTATCAGGGATTTTATGCCTTTGACCGTTGAGCTCGCAGTGCGCTTCTCCTAACGCACTCAATGTAAGCGCTGCTCGACAGGCGCTTACACCAGGTTAATACACAGATGTTTCGAATAAATATTTGCGCAATTTGTCTTCAGATTATGTTATCATTAATAATAAACATTACATATATTTATCAATGTGAAGACACTGATCGTGTTTATGCTATTGTTAGACCAGGCCAGTAGGCGACCGACGTGGTCCGTACAGGCGACCTGGCGCCCGCGTGTACCATGTTGGTGGCCCCTGGGATATATGTGGTATGTTACATGCAAGTGTAGCGCAGCCTAGTGCACTTTTGTCATGCATTAGGGTCACGTTACGGGTGACGGACGAATAAGGTTTCAAAATTGAAGGTCCACTGGCGGACCTATAGCCACTACCTACATGCGTTTATTTTCCAACAAACAATGAGGTGAAAACTTGTTACTTTGCATTTGAGGTTACATTATATTACGGGCCACGTGCGGATCCGGGCCAGAAAATAAGTTGTGGTTTAGCAGAAACTAGGTGGGCCGAGCGGTTTCTTGTTAGCTACGGGAGGGCCGGGCTGCAAAAGTTCTGGCCCGTGCTATCTCTGGTGTATACGTCTTTGACATGCTCCCAGGATTTCTGGAAAATTTTCTGGAGAGTGGAAATTTGTTCTGTATTGCTATGGCCGCGTCTAAAACCGCCGTGGGTTTCATCCAGCTTTGGTTCAATTATTTTCCCGTCATCTTGGCATCCAGTCTTCCTGTGAAGCTAAGCAGAGATGTCCTAGCAATTGGTTCATTCACTCCTGTCTCCCGGTGGTGTGTATGGGAATCATCAATTTGCCAATATTTCGGTGCTTTTCCTAAACGTCATGACACTTGTCACACAAGAGTCAGCCGAACTACACGCTTTCTAAGTTCCTTAATTCACTATCAAACTTTTCGCAATTAGCTTTAAGCTCGGATTTCCCAGCAACATCAGAGAGCATATTCATGCACATTTCCACGGAAGCTTTTATCTGCTCAAAGTTAAAACATACCGCCTGTAAAACTTCGCTCAGTTCTGTCAGGTGAGGTGGCAATGTTGTCAAAACGCACCATGTTGGAATTTTTTTGTTTTCAATAAAACTACTGGCAATAAAACTACGCACACCGCATCATTTTCATTTACTTACAGCTGCTTCAGTGCGGCCCAAATAGTCTCACTCTCACTCCTAGCTGTCACTGTTGCCTCACTCGACAACCACCTGGTGTGGCATGCGCGCTGCAACTGCCGACCTTTTGTCTTCATTATAGTCTGATGCATCGGCAGGCAAACCGGTCGCAACGGTGAAACAGTAAAGCACTTCCATAATTGCATTAAAGTGCTTTCGCAATTTCGTACATCATACTGTACAAATATGCGGCAGTATAGTAATTCATGCCGAAGCGAGGCGTTGCGCATGACAATGCACAGATAGGCTACCAAACTTACAATTTTCGCTTCCAACTTCTCTGCCAGAAAATTGTGTGGACCTATAACATTGCAGCCGTCTGTTGCAACAGCTGTGTGCAGAAAAGCATGTTTTCCTCAAATCGTTTTACTTCAATACAAGGCAAAATCACATCTCGGCTTTCAGAATTTAGGGTGCCATCGCAAAATTTTGGTGTCATTTTGACACCTAAAAACGGCTTAAAAAACACTGGGCTGCGCGTTAAAATAGGGGAGTAAAACACACTCATAAATGCGTGAGAGCAATTTATTCAAAGACGGCGATAAATCCGTTACACACGCAAGTCGAACCTTTAGTCGAACCCATAGCGGCGACTTATTTGACCAAACTTTGCAATTCCATAACTCGCCAGCCGCTAGATCTAGACAGGTGTTCAAACCACCTACGGATTCGGCAAGTCTTCTAGTTTGGACTGAAAATAAACATTTTTCAGTTTTGGGTTCTCTTGGGAGGACGTCACAAATGGGGGTGTTTTCGCGTTTTTATGGCCTACTTACCCGGCCCTAGGCGCCAATCAAATGAGCCATTTTTTGGCTGAAGTTTTTTTTTAAACTAGACCATCATCCGGGTCTTTAGAGCCCTTGATTGGCTGTCTAGCATATCTGGAGCCAAAATCATGTCACAAAAACCAAAAAGTGGTCAAAATGTCTCCACCCACAAAAGGAAACCTGGGTTGAATAACACCCATTTTGTATATGGCAATAACTCGCCGCCAGAATAGGCTAGAGAGCTGTTCAAGCCCTCTTGACGACTCGTGACGAATTGTCGCTTAGACTGAAAAAAAAAAAAAATTTAGCTTGAGATCTCGGGTTATTTGTTGATGTTTGCATAATGAGAGGATGTTCGTGCATATTTGTTTACATTCGGATGACGTCATCATTCCCTGGGAGTCGACTTTGTGACTTAAGTTTGTTTTGGATTCTATGCTGCAATACGAGTCTTTTTAGGGTTTGATGGACTTTCTGACGTTTCTGGTTCAAAAGTTATGGCAAAATAAGCAGAAATTAAATAGAGAAACCCCCATAAATGACTCAGCATATTCCTCAAAAAATTGGGGTCTTTTGACCATAATTTTGGCACCAGAAACACCAGGAAGTCAATCTAGGACTCTAAAGACTCATTACAGCCTAGGATCCACCCAAACTTTGAGCCATAATTTCGGCGATGACGTCATAAAAGTAAAACCAAAACTTACCTTACCCTCACCCTGACAACACCCACCAAAAACCCCAAACCCAAATCTCAAGAGTTTTCTTGTTCAGTGGAAACTACAAGACTTCACGAGTCTTTCGAAGGTTCGAATAGCTCTCCATCATGTTCTCGGGGCGAGTAATCGCTATCCGCCAGTGGGAGACTCATGCTTTTTCTGCAATTTTCTGATTTTGGGTAAAATGGGTTTTTGAACCATAATTCTGGTTCCAGACATGCTTGAAGGTCAATCAAGGGCTCTAAAGACGCGGATGATCGTCTAGTTTCCAAAACAAAATTTGAGCCAAAAAACGGCTCATTGATTTGGCGCCCAGGGCCAGTCAAAGTTGTTCAAAAATTCAAAAACACACCCACTTTGTGACGTCTTCCCAAGAGAACAACTAACCCAAATCAAATAATTTTTTTTTAATCGAACCTGCAAGACTTGCCGAATGCGGAGAGGATTTGAACAGCTCTCTAGCTGATTCGGCTGGCGAGTTATGGCCAGAAATACAGTGGCCACTTAAGTGGATCCGTGGCCTTGAGGGGGTTTTTCATTCCGACAAAAGGTATATCATAAAATCAGAAACATACACGTCTGAGACAATATTGTAAACTAGTGCCTCCTGCGCATATACCAAGTACATTTTGAAAAACGAAAGACAAGAGCACGCACAAAATAACTATGCAGAGAACGAAACACAGCAGGACACAAAAGCTAATCAAACAGGCAAAATCTGAAACTTGTTTACTCCCGCAAGAAAAGGTGAGTGTTGCCGTTCACTTTGAACTATGTACAGGTCAGCGGTTCTGGCATTGCGTTCGGAAACAAATTTTGTAAAAAATTATTCTTTTAATAGAAATAAGCTCTTTCGTTTTGATTAGATTGAACATACTTTGGTGAAATTTGCGACAAAGACACACACACCGCATTTTGAGACCCCAACACAACGCGACACCCAGGAAAACGTAACCATTCGTCGATTGCAACTCATGCTCTTTGTATCGTGAAAAATAAATAAAGCTGCATTTGCTTCACAATAAGTTACTTGAATCACGAAAGCTTAGTTTGATCAGAACTGGAGCATTTGCATTAATGAAGTTTACCAATTGACGTTTTTGCCATGATGTTCACCACAGTCCCGTAGCTGCGGGGGGCAGTCCCCCCAAATTTTATTGGGCCCAGAAAAATTTTTCAAACACATCATAAAAACAAAACTCTTGCCCACCTAAAAATGTATTTCCCCCATCAAACCTTGAAACCTAACTACGGGCCTGCATCATTCTCTGATAACATTGGACACTTTTGAAAAAGTAACTTTCTGCACCTGATCGTAACTTACTTACAAAGCGCAAGTATTCGCGGAAACGCAGTTTTAGGTTAAACCGTTAAATTAGTAAAAAACATTTCTACGACTGGTATTCAATGCATAGTTGCACACCTGTGCAGTAAAGGCGCAGAGTCATTGGAAGCATATAGAGCAGGGATGGCCAACTTGTCTTCGACTGGGATCGACTAGAAAATTTCTTGGTAACTCGCGATCGACCAGTCGATTATTAAGTCACAAATACAAAATGTCATAAAATGCAACGGTTTTCATTTTTATGTACTTTCTGAAACATTGATTGAAAAATGTTCTTTTCAGGTATCTTGTCAATTCAATGCAAAATCAGGCGCGATCGACCAACTGAGACTCGGCTATCGACCGGTCGATCGCGACCGACGTGTTGGCCACCCCTGATGAACAGCACCAAGCTTAGAAATTCAACGTCCACTGAATGACGAAAAAGTGTTATTCTAAGGAAAAAAACTCTTTTGAAGGGTACGATCAAGGACCCGCCCAAAAAAGTGTAAAAATGCATCTCCTTGCAAGTGCAGTTGCATCAACGTGATGTGTACAAAAATTTCGCAGACGCCCGATTTGAAAATTGGATTTATATTTATATATATACTGCATGTATGCATTTTGGCTCACCCATGTTGTTTCTTTACCAACATTTTGTTAATTTTACGTGCGTTGCGTTCAATATGTACAACTATGTACTGTAGAATTTGCCTGATTCGGTCACCTCAAGGGGATTAGAAAAAAAGTGACGATTTAGGCGAAGTGACGAATTATGCAAACAGGTGAAAACTCTATCATAAAAACTCGTATTCTTTATCATAGTAACTCGTATACATACATAGTGATCTTATTTGCAGTAAAATACAAGTTTATGACGTTATGGTGGAATACAACAATTAATTCCTCTACTCTATCTGAACTCCATTTAATCTAGCTTCTTTTAAATCTTTAATAAACGTTTCCGCGTTCTCTCAACAGGTAGTCGGGTCGCGCTTCGCACCTCGTGTATATATTCGATAAACAAATATTCTACTACATTCTACAAGCTATTCTACAAGCAAAATAAGCAGCAAACATGAAAAAGATTTACGTGATATCTGAACGATATGCATTAATCGAGCCACTGGGAACAGACAATAAGCTCATATTGCAATAAATCACATTTGTTCCGATAGAAATTTAAATCAAGCCATGCACAAACTGTGGCTTCATACACCAAAAAGACTGAAGACGCAGTACCAAGTTCTTAACATCGTGTGGGTGTGTATCTCCGAACAGCGTTATCCTAAAAACCTGAACACGACCTTAATTTGAAATCTGTAAGTTTTAGATTCTCAGGCAATGGAAAAGTCGCTGTTTGAGGGAAAGTTTTTGCGCAGTCGGGCGCCTCCAACACCCCCAAAACATTGACGTTCAGCTACTTTTCCCGATTTACACCAGCGCAACCAAATGTACGAAAAGTCATCACTTTCGATAAAGCTCTCATTTGCAACAAAACAAGTATTCTTCGCATTTTGATTAAGAGACAAGCGATGATCGGTTCGCTCAAATAACAGTTTCCTCCTCACAGGTACTGGACAGGACATCAAGGAAGCAATCCGAAGCTATTCGGAGAATTCGCAAGTAGCTTGTCTTCAACGCGAACAGCTGCCTTAACGCATATTAGAAGGGTTGGTACGCAAACGCGCAAAACACGAAACGTCCATACGACGGTGTGAACACTCAGTTTTTCTTGGATTTTGCTTGCCCTGTGTTCATACTGGGTCATTGCAATTGCACTGCAAAATCAAACTCGGGATTTTCCTTCTTGCTTTGTTAAATTGTCATGCATCGCAGCAAGTCGCAAAAGTTACTTTAAATGAATGGCAAAGCATTCCGCGCGTTCGTTTACTCTCTCAGTCCAAAAATACATCGCAACGCAATGACCCTTTTCAAGCACGTACAATCGACAAAGCAGGACTTGCCATCTTCTGAAATGTTGTACACGTTGCTTGACAGGAGCCGCGTCGAGAACGCCCCTTCACGTGACTCCCACAAAACTGAAGATGGAGACCCTATGCCAAGATTCCTGTCCGTACCATCCAGTTTGGAAGAAGCACTTTTGGTTCTGTCGCAATTTTGTGCAGGGTTTCCAACAAGTTCGTAATCAGGACCGCAACCAGGATGATGATTTAGGGGAGATGGTGAAAAAAGCCTCGGAAACACCTGAAACATTACTTGCCAAACGTTGCTTCAAACCCAATTTTTTTCGTCAGTTAGGGGATAACTGCCTCATTCCCTGGTTGCGGCCCACTTCGTCAGGACGTATACGTCCTCACTGCCTTCTCGATCTTCTTCCTACAAATCGGACACATCCTCAAAGCTTTTGTACATTCCAAACAACAGCATATGTGGCCGCATGGTATGAAGACCATGTCCGCTTCTCTGTCCAAGCAAACCTTGAAAAAGCACCAATTTGTAATTGATAAGAGGGTGCAACTGCGTAAAAGCGGGTGTGGTTGCGGAAAAAAGATTATATTTAGGCCAACCAGGATGTGGTTACGCTTAAGAGGGTTTGGTTGTGTGAAAAAGGGTGTGGTTGTGTGAAGGAGGGTGTGGTTGTGTGAAGGAGAGTGTGGTTGTGTGAAGGAGAGTGTGGTTGTGTGAAAGAGGGTGTGGTTGTGTGAAAGATGGTGTGGTTGTGCGAATGAGGGTGTGGTTGTGTGAAGGAGGGTGTGGTTGTGTGAAGGAGGGTGTGGTTGTGTGGAGGAGGGTGTGGTCGATAATGAGAGATATGGCTGCATAAAAGATAGGAGAGAGTTATCGAGAATAAGGTTCGAAAATAACAGCAAACTATTGCATGGATTCGATCTGCAAAAACACAAACAAGGCGCCGATAAATTTCTTAACAATAAGTAAGTCAAATGAAAGGTGCGCAGCCTCTTCATCTATTATCGATTTCCGTCATTGCTCTAGTCATGCTTTACGAGCAAATATTACGTTGTATCAGGGTTGCGGAGTCGCAAGGATTCGGAGGTTTTTGGATGGAGTCAGATTTGTAAGAACACTAGGAGTCGGAGTCGGATTTTTATCCGATTCCGACAGTCCAACTGAATAATTTTTTAAATCGCACTCCAAAGTTAGGAATACTAATTCGTACCTTTTGAAACGGTACAATTTCTTTTGAAACTTTTATTGAAACACATAATTCTTGCTGTGCATCAAGATTTCAATTGATTGCTAATTGCTACAAAATTGTTGACAACCAAACGTCATTCACGTTATTGTTAAGGAGTCGGAGTCGAAGCCTTTTACCTCTGACTCCGCACCTTGCGTTGTATGAAGCTATTACTTTCAACTGTCATACGACAGATATCATTTTAGCACTCATGCAACTTCATTTAATAACACGAGCAGCAATATTGACACTGAACGTACTTTGCAGACACGTTCGTCTTTAAGTTGTTGGAGCTTTTTCGTTAATTTTCGTTTAAGTTCTTCCTCACTTTCCGGAAGTGACGACGATCGTCGTCGCTGAGACTCAGTGTTGGTCTGCTCCTGAAGTAAGAAAAACCTGCTATGACTTCCACTCTTGATCGCGAGCCAGTGTTACGGATCGTAATCACGTTTGAGGGGCATTTCTGCACTCTTAAACCCGAGTGGAATAGAGTTTTTTTGAACATCTTTCTACCCACTTTCTCAACTTTGGAATTTGGGAACGAACAATTGAAATAGAGATCTCACTCGACTTTCTAACAAATTGTGTCATGTTTCAGAAGTTTTCGCTTGATTTACTTCGCAGGTGAAGGGTTTGTGCGGCGGACTGCTCTTTGCGACGTATGACAGGGCCTACTTAAGATACGCCCGGATATGTCACATTTTGCAGGCCATCGCTAACAGTCCGATTTGGTTTGTTTCAAAATGTACGTACACTCGATCATATACATTTGTTTCATGACTGTAACAGTAATTGTAATGGCACTAGCGGTTTATGGGACTTTTTAAAGCTTTGCCATCCTTTGGTTAATCATGCATAGTTTGAAAAATAATCTAAAGCTAGAATGTATAAGGGTTCCGGAAAATTTAAACCCTGCCATATATATATATATAACTACTTACAGCATGCCTAACCAGCAATTTGTAAGTTAAATACAGACACTTTTGCAAACAACTATTAGCAAGCAAAATGCAACACACCTCTGTGGAATAGTGCAAACGTTTTGCTTCCAGTGTGCCCAGATTTGCTTCAAATCGTACCAAAATGTCAGTACAAATCATTTAGCTTCACAATATTTCAAAGAGCTGACTGCAGTATTCATAAAACTCATTTGTTTTGATTAGACATACAATTTTTCATGAAAGAAATTTTTCTCGCGTGCTGTACCGCGTTAAGTTTGCAAGTTTGCGCGTTAAGATGAAAAAAACATGATGAAAGTGGGACTAGCTAACTGCAAAACTGAAGTGGCACAGGTAAATGTTCATCGACTTTTATGGCTTTTTGCATTGAAGAAAATCCTGTCTCCTCTTAAAAACGACACTGCAAAATATTATCCATGCATTTGTTTTCCTGCATGCAAGCAACCAGATGGTGAGTTCAAGGAACTCAAATCATGAAATGACTTGATTAAATCCCCAACTTCAAAACTTTCATTTTTATCAGTCTGATAAATTCTCTGCTAAGAGTCTTTCTTGACACGCTAGCAGTAGCCAATGCTGAAGGTTGTTTTGATGCTTTTTCTGTATGAGTTGTCGAACTGGTTGCATTTCCATTTTTATTTCATTCTTTTACCATATTTTTTTAAAGTCATCCTTAAAATATTTTATGCATAATATGGAATTTTTGATTGGCTTCTATTCAGATCAGTTGTCAAACTTGATCCACTTTGTTAATAAATCAGGTCTGTTGAAAAGAAAAGAAAATTTTTACCTTGTACAGCTGTCAAAGCATATAGTATATAGAACCAGCTGTTACACATTAACCATTCACATTTGCAGTTATTTTTTCATGATGTGCAAAGCATGACAATCAAACCAGAAATGATATTGCAATAATTTTTACTGGAGGTTATCATTTAAACATCCACACCATTTATTCATTTCAGCAAAACAGCTGTAGGCTATATAAAAATAATTCTCACAGCATCTGACGAGTCACGACTGCTGTGTTACGATTATCAGACTTGCAGCACTTTTTGTTTTCATTAAAAGTGTTTTTTTTATTTTTTTAAAGTACCATAGATCATTTTGAAACGCTCTAACAATGAAAGGACTTGTAAGTATGAAAAGTTTCTAAAAACACAAGTTTTTTTCAAATTTGAAGGTTAACAGTCCCCTTTTTCAAAAAAATTGTTGGTGTCCCAAATCACCCTGGTCTCACAGGGTAACTTGAGACGCAAACTTTTTTTGCATGTTTTCTCCAAATATATGTATTTGTACCCATATAACTATGGCTAATGGGACATAACCATTGTTTCAAATTTAAGTATGAGGGAGATTTTGCATGAAAAAAATGTATTAAATCAGATGAAACAAATCTTACCTTATGGGGGTAAACTGGGATATACATAAACAGTATTTTTGTTTCTATAATGTATATTTACACTTTTCACTACGCTCAAAGGTCGAAATCAAATACTAAATTATAGAAGAAAAATTAACCTAGTGTATATTTTACCGCCAATAATCTAGCGGCAACAGATCGGCTGGAGCTATTGTCCCGCCAGTCGAACATTCGGTCTCGTGGCATGACGCAATTTGAACTAAAAGGTGTCTGTCATGCAATCGGCATACTGCTCGTAGTGTAGTGGTTATGCTTCACGTCTGGTATGCCATTGCTTTTCGGTTCGATTCTCACCTTGGCGACTCCCCTTTTNTTCTTTTTTCAAAACTTTCCAAACTTTTCCCTTAGGTGTTAGGTTTAGGGTTCGGCTGGCATTTGCGTTATGCTTAGTGTTCAAGTTTATGGTTGGGGTTAGCGGTTACCGTCAGGGTTAGCTTCAGGGTTTATCTTTTGTGTTTACTTCGTTTTTGCCAAGCCTGTTACCACCGGAAACTTGGCGGCAAAATACACACTGCCAAAAATTAATCATATACAGAAAGAAAACCTGAGACAGGTACATCAAAATCCTGTTTATGTCCTATGTTACCCTGGTAACCTAACATTGTTATCATATCATATCATTTTCACAAAAGTTGTGAAGGGGATATTGGTCTTGTTTTCTTAAGTATGTTAAAGTTGAGGTAGGCATGCTGAAATCAAAACTAGCCAAAATAGAAAAGTCAATCAACAGTGCTAAATAACTTTCTTCTGAACATACTGTGCTAAATAACCTTTTTCTGCTCTTCAGCAAATTAAATTTCTACATTATTTATCTAAATAGTTGTAATATGAGTTTTGTGATTGCAAGTTTTGTTGTTTTCCGTATATATTATTATTTAGTTATATGACAAATATACCAACCATAATATCAATAGTCAGCAATCATTTTGCTTATGAATATAGCCAACCAGGTTGAAACAATTTCTCTCAGGTAACCTAAGTAACCCTGTTTGGCGGCTTGTAGCCCGTTCACGCGGGATACAATCCAGCAGTCTCATGCACTACATTTGAAAGTTGTTTTAACACCTAACCCCTACCCCAACACAATCTAAGCTCTAGTTGTGTTATAAAAAACTCTACCCTCATCTAAACTAACCTTACAAACCAAAGCAACTATTGACTACACTGCACATAACCCCTACAATAACTACCAATTGTTTTCAACCACATCAAAAGACTAAAGCTAATCTGTAGCTTTCAGGAGAAACGATCTGGCAACATCAGCCTTTATGCCTGCGCAAAACTTGATGCAAACTTGACTGGCCAAGCCGACGTACATATCATTAACTAAAACTTCCAGACATGTCAGGCTTGGGTCTCCTGCAGTATAATAGCTTAGCAGACCTACGGCTCCGGTGCAAAATAGCACATGCTTCAGTATGCACATGCCCTAGTAGGATTGTTTTACAAATACAGTGGCTGAATGGACGAACTAACACCAAGTTTTAAATTTATAAACTCAAAACTCACGGAACTAACCACTTACAAACACACCCACACACGCACTCAGGCATAGCAGGCTGACAATCGGCCTGTTAACAACAGGCGGGAATATGTGACATATGCGGCCGTATCTTAAGTAGGCCGTGCGTAATGCGTATGACACCAAGCATGACGTGTGGCTTTTGTTGCGAAATGTCCCTTTTTGCTTTGTGGGCCGCGGTGTGTTTTGCACTGCCACATATTTACTACGTTACTGTGCAGGCTAGTGAACAAAGGGTTGTATGGAGTTGGAAAGCATTCACATTGATTACAGATTTCACGAATTTGGTAATTGCTGTTCATTCCTCTCATGAACTTGTTGCCGTGAATTATGGATCATGCTGCACACTGTAAAATCCACATATAGCAGACGTGCACTGACGTTTACAGCAAGCGTTGATGTCACATGTGCAAAGTACAGGCATACCAACTTCACACTGGTTTCGTCAGCACAATGCTGAAAAACATTTTGTAGATTACCGCCTGATATTGCATGTGTCTGCAAGTGCCTAGGTGGAACGTTTGGTGACACAACAGTCAAAATCTTTTAATACTTAAACTAATAGCCTAATGTCACATGAATACAAAACATCCAGTATTTGTTATACTGAATATATCATAGGTCATTTTTTCAAGGAGTTAGTGAAATGATTATACAGCCTATCTTTTGCTACTATCACCACTGATGTCAGACAGTTGCCTTATTTTTGCAAGCCTGATTTATGAAGACTAGTGCAACACACAAGGTTCTTCTCTTCCTAACACTGCCAAGCCACTCCAGCTGATCTGTGGCCTATTTGAAATATATATTTATATTTAAACAGAGCCTCTTATCATATGCTGTGCACAGCTTTCAGCCTTTGTTATGAATAAGCATCTTCTCAGTTATGTTTCATTTTTAAACAATAAGGGATATCTAAAACTGGCAGATAGCCTACACTTCAAAAAGTATTATTTTAGTTGCTGTAGTAGGCTAGCTTCTACTTCTATTACCACTGATAGCATAGAATTATTGCCCTCAATTTTTTTTAATGACATGTAAAATGCAGAAGCAAACAGCTTTTAGCAGGGTGGTTTCTGAACATTTGGTTAAAATTCTTGCCTTCAAAATAAGAAATCCTAACACTGCCAAACAAAAGTCTGAACTGCTATCTATTGTAAAACTGCCCATTCTCGTCGACGTGCCTGGTTGACTGCATGGTAGTTATGTTGGTATTACACTTCTAAAACTGAACTCAACACACTAGCAGTTAAAATAACGGTGCAGTCATATCTGATCTGGAGACAGGCACTGAATGCTACGTGCTAGTCTAGTACCGCGGGAACGAGACCACGTACACTTCATAACGAGACGTCTTCCTGTCGAGGTGGCCAACGCATTGACTCGTTCAGGGCGCTGACTCAGCAAATCACGTGCAGAGCCAGACCACTTGTTATCCATATATGGTAACGAGACAACGCATAACTGGTCATGTAAACGTAGTAATTGACTGTTTACTACATCAACAAAAAAAAGCACAAAATAAAAAAATTCACCTTTGATTTGTTACCAACGTGACTTTTCTATGCATATGTGAAGTGCAAATAAGTGGAAATAAATCTGCACATTAAAATGATGCAATATTCTGTTTCCTGCAAGAATTTTCATACCTTTTTATGTTGAAAGTACAGTCCTAAACGCATTATCAAGTTCCTGGTCATGGTCACAAGTTAAGTATTGATTTCAAAATCCTCTGACATTTTGAGGAACACAACGTGTGTATAAGCAACATTTGTAGTTGCCTGCTTTTGCTTTTTAGAGAAAACAAAGCAGTGTTTTGTGACCGACACCTGTACATATCACAAGATCGCTAAGATCACATAGATTACTAAGATCGTTAAGATTGTTAAGACTAAAATTGCTAAGATCACTAAGATTGCTAAGATTAAAATTGCTAAGATCACTAGGATCGATAAGATCACTAAGATTGGACATGAACATTAAATTGTACTGGATCCAACTTAATAGTGAAGAAAATGCAAAAGAGAATTGCAAATCCAATTTCTGTCCAAAAATTTAAGGAAGTCACAGCTTTTTAACAACAAAACACCGCAGTTTATTTCAATGAATTTAGTCAAATACGGTTCTGATCCTAGCTATATTCTTTTGAAAAATGAAACAGTGTGGATCCAATCAGAAAAAGCGTTTTATAGTGGATCCAATGCAATTTAACCTTCCTCTTTTGTTTTAGCTATATTTGCGATCTAATCTCGGCGATCTTAATGATCTTATCGATTTTAATCTTAGCAATCTTAGCAAATTTAATCTTAGTAATTTTAGCGATCTTAGCAATTTTAATCTTGAAGATGGCGTGAAGTAGGAGATTCATCCCAAAGCTTTTCGTCTGACACTCTTCAAGGGATATCGTCAGAATGAAGTGGAGATACTACCGAGCT
>JGI24158J21664_10002666_pt1 | contig 21898 bp, 14 predicted proteins | sample Ectturendosymbi3_FD_21664 | JGI IMG/M metagenome (IMG submission 21664)
CAATAACCTTATCAAATTCGCAATAATTCGGCCATCAACTTTAAACCACGATAAGAATTTATGAAACTGTCGAGGGGCGCCCGACGAGACAACCTGTTCAATAGGTTTTTTTCGGTGTCCCAGAGCCTTAACTTTAATTTGTATGAAATTGTTTAATGTTTGCGCCAATAAATTCTCTCTCTCTCTCTCTCTCTCTCATGTAATTGTTAGCAGTTTTCTTCGAACGAAAGTGCCGTTTTTCTTCGAAAGAAAGTGCTTTTTTAAGTTTTCAAAACAGTTGTTCTTCGAACGAAAGTGCCGTTTAACAAGAGCGAAGTAATTGCATAGGAAGTTCAATTTTTTATGAATTCGGTTTGACTGATTGTCGTAACTTTGCATTTACGTTCGCTGCTCGGATCTCTATTGCAGAGGTTCCTTGCTTCCTTTTTTAATTACGAGTGGCAGCGGTACACTGTCTCCACCACAGGAACATGCTGTTAGGCATTAAACATGTACGTAGAAACTCCAGCTATGCCCACGTCCCTTCAGATAAAAGTAACTGTTCATACAGATCAACTCCAATAAATTGCCGTCGTTTTGATATTCATATAATTACTGTATTTTTCTAAAACATCTTCACTAAAAGGTTGTTCCACGGTTGACTGCTCGCGATGACGTCACAGTCACATTGCTCAAAGGAGCCCCGCGCCCAGGTTTTGCATTGGGTTTCGCACTTTCTAGGGCCGGCCCTGTGGAAAAGCTCTCGCGGGCCACAAGAAAAGCTCTGAGTGGCCGCATGCGGCCCGCGGGGCGTATGTTGCGCAGGCCAGAGTTAATATATAACAGGTTGATGGTTTTTACGTTGTTTAAAAAATTGAATCGTTTTTTTTTCAGGCTGTTCCGGATTGTTACACCGCTGAATTTACCAACGCAAATATGCATTTCTTCGACATCCAAGACGAACAAACATTTTTCAGCACATCCGAACGCTCCAGGATTGTAAGTCTGTAGTTTTTCAATATGAAATAATTGACAAGTGTTTCTGTTGATCTGAGGTAGTTAATGCAAACTTATTACGAACCGGCAAAATTTTTAGCGATTTTATAGACATGAAAAACTTTTTAAAACTGAGCACGTAATGACCTTGCGAAGGGTATTTCTTCCGCCGTGCTACGCTGATCGCCGGAACGCTCAGGGCCCTGTTTGTAGGAACCCCCCTTTCCTTAAGTCTACAAGCACCAATGACAGGTGCTATTCTCAACGATGAAAGTTTTACTAAGCTCAAGCTCGATAAAGCAACGCACATCGTGTACAAACGAAGTAAACTGGCATTTGCTCACTTCCGAACGCTTCTGGTTAATGAAGTATTCAGTTTTAAGTGGCTTTTTTCACGAAAGGTCTTTCGAATCATGAGCGAAACGAAGTTTGGACCGAAGGCGACCAGCGTCGGTATAACTCAGCTAGTTAGCGATGGAGGATACTCAGATGCATTTCCTCTTCACGAGGTGAGGATTTTGTTTTATTACGTTAAAACAAACCTTTTCTGAATTAGGCTGCATGACCTTTGCAATTCGATGAATATTTTGAAGAAGGCTGCTTCATGCTTTCGACACTGAAAAAATCTTGTACATTTTCGCCAAGATTTTTGCAAAATGCATAGTTTGTTCAGTGTGGCTCCACTTATATATACACATATATTACAACAAGCCTATGAATAGCACAATCCTCGAAGTAGTAGCGCAACCTGCTTTTTCTCTTGTAATAATTTTGCGTTGATGCAAATGAGTTCCAAGCGAAGAAAGCTCGGACTTTGAGGCTAGCCGGTGGAGGAGCCGTCTGGGGTCAAAAGTGTAAACGTTATCTCTTCTAAATTAAAATGCAGGGAAGATACTCCAGCAGCGAAACAAAGATGCCAAACAACGCCAACATGAGGCGGCTTTTGTACAAAGAATGGGCCAGATGGGGGCGATGGTACAAGTTTCAACCCTTGGACTTGATTCGGCAAGTTAACCGTTTAATACTTCGTTTCACGAGAACTGTGGATATTGAAAGTGTCTTCAATGCATACATACCTAATATTTTCTAGAATTTGAGAGCATTTCTAATTTTTCCAATTTTAAATTATATCCAATATTGTTGCGATGTTCGGTGTTAAACAATTCAAATAATATATAGCAGATATTTCTCCCTGAACAAATTCTGTAAATAGCAAGTGCTCCACGTCAGTCATGGGTTTGGTTATTCTTACAAACAGCGGCGCGACTTTGACCTTTGTCCGTAACGTTGAGGTTACACACAATTTGTTATAGATATATAGTTTGCAGTTCGTTCCGCAGCACGAGGCACGAAAAGTTTTGTCGAGTGGCAGAAGTTGCGATGAGTATGCCGGAGGGAGCGTCTGCTTTTGAATGATTGCGCTGCTGTCTACGGTAACTACTGAAAAGAACACCACGCGCGCTCATTCCTGCAAATACTGAAACCAAAAGCAAAACCAAAACCATGCGTTACGTGGACGGTTTAAAACTTTTTTGTGTGGCTGAGGCACAACTGGCTATTGTTATGTATCCATAGTAACGTAAAGCGCTATCTTTCATGACGGATTCCCTGGATGTCATATTTGTGGTTTCAACAGGCAATATTTTGGTGACCGCATTGGACTTTACTTCGCATGGCTCGGATTTTACACGGAGATGCTCCTTTATCCTACAGTAGTCGGTTTCATCGTCTTCATATACGGCATCGCTACACTGTGGATCTACCCCCCAACGTACGTATTAGTGTTTTTGTGGATCTTGTATGTTTCAAATTTTATCTTTGCGCAATAACTTACAGCTCTGGCGTAACTTGCGTGTGAAAGGCTCCCGGCGTTCACATGTCTGTGCCCCTTCGATGCGTGCGTTTCGAAGATGATGCGCTGAATGAGTGCGTCACTTCTACATCGACCATTTTTCCCTACGACGTAACGCTTGCGGGAGGTGTTAACTGCTTTTGGTACCGGATCTACGGTTTTCACTTCAGCTTGCAAAAACACGATCCTTGCAAGATTAATTGCTCTTACAAAGGCCCAATGACTTACGAGTGCTAAAGTTTTAATGCCATGTATTTCTAGGTTTCCAGTAGTTTTGGGCAGCTCAAAGAATCATTGCCTGAGCATGGCCATCGGAAGGATTTTTCCAGGGTGGAAGGGCACTAGGGGATTTTTTCTAAATTTTTCCAGGGGGGGGGCAAAAGTGGTGAAATTTGATTTCTCCCACTCAAAACTAAGAAAACAACCTTTTTTGCTGAAAATTTCAAAATCCAGGGGGTCAAGCTCCCCTGCCCTCCCCTTCCGACGCCCATGTGCCTAAGAACTCAGTGAACTTTGTCTTTAATCCGTTAATTTATTTTAACTTGCTTTGTTGTGAACAGCAACGTTTGCACGCGAGAAAGCGGAATTTTTTGTCTGCACGTTTGAGTGTGTTACGAAGACACTGTCAGATCCAAAGCATCAAGTGGTTACTTTTAAGGAAGTAAGCCTACGGCCGGAATTTTTTGAATAGAAACTGACGGTCGCCAATGCGAAATGGACCAAATGATGGCAAGAAGTAGAATCTGAGCGGTTATTGGATCGGTGTTTCAGTGTAGTTATGAAATACCTTGGTGTACAATAGGACTTGACATCATATGACATCCTGTCAGTTCTTCGGGTCGTGTTTGTGACAGCAGCGCGACAATAACTGCGCTTTCTTTCAATTACCAGAGATAAGCTTTTAGAAGTAAATCATGTAAATAAAGCTTTGCACAGCTGAAGGCTTAATATTCTGGCAATTGGATGGGTACTAAAATTTATTGTGTTTTAATCTAAGCTGTTAATTTGGGATTGGAAGTACAGACTTAGTGTGTTAATCTATTTTTTCACAAACTTAATACTCTTCCTTAAGTATTGGATTACTAGTGTTTATTAATTGATAGCTTAAGGTGTTAATCCAGTATGACACACTTTCTATTTCATTTTTCTCTGCGACTGTAGACGACGGTGAGTTCATTTATCGATTGATTTTCACCGTTTGTGCAACGTCCATTCAATGCGCGTTTTAGCTTGTCACATTTGTTTCACCTACTAACCTTTGTGATAGAGAGAAAACACACGTGTGTAAAATGTTTATTGGCTAACAATGACTTGAGCGAACGGCAGTGCATGTACAAAGACGAGACGAGGTTTCTGAGGTCAGAAACCCCTTAGCAATTAGCTTTGTTGGCACCTGTGTTAAGAACGTTTTTACATGTGTTTGCTTACATTTCTTTTCTCGTCCACTGCATTGCGCTTTACATACTTCGATTGTCACTTTCGGATTGAATACTTCGATTGTCACTTTTCGGGCTGCACTCAGTGGTCTACCGTGGGGGCGAAGACCGGGAACAGTTTCTGGAGGTGCCCGAAGTCAGATAGAGGGGTTGAAACTCCCCAAAGGGAAAAACCCTTGATCCCTTGCAATAATTGTGGAATTGAACGCAGAAATTTTGGAAATGATGGAGATGCTTTTTAAAAAATAGCAGATCACGATTGACAGAAAGCAACACAAAGAGATCGACACACGGAATGATAAAGTAAATCCAGCATTGCAGGAACTTCATCGTTCTGAGACCACGAAACGGGAGCTTTAAACATAGCTCAGCTTTCACTTTGGGTACTATCTCATCAAAAACAAAAGGCAGATATGGGATTGTTACGAGGAGTTTACCGAGTGAAACTTCGCGAAAAAGTGTGTATGCCATGAAATTCGTAAAACCTTATGTCGAGGCCCTTCTCCAAACAAAGATACTGGCTACGATGACAGCTGGTCCATATTCCAGCTACGATACGGTGAAAGCTGGTCCAGGTCCACGAGACCAGAATAACCTAAGTTCGTTGGCGAGGGCGAGGCGAGTCCACAGCAACGCAAATTGTTGGGGTTTGCTTTGCCTCGTATTGTATGGGTGAACACCTGTGATGAGTGTGAAATGATCGTTAAAGGTAGCTGGTGATTTATTTTATTTATACATGAACTTGAACTTCAAAGCTGTAAATACCTTTTACTTGCAGAATTTTCTGCGTTTAGGGCATGCTTGTAACTTTAGAAGTCGCAATTTCCACCTCATTCGCGATTCAAAACAATATTAGCTGTAATGGTGATAACAAATGGCTGCTCTTTCCCAGACAATAATTCCGTGTTGCATTCGTGAATTTATTGGGCTATGATGTGATATGCGAAATGCTTGGTCATTCATTCATTTTCATATCTACTTTTCCTCTGGGGAAGATCGTGGAGGTAGCAGCCCTAGGAGCACTCGAAATACCTCACGATCAACAGCAATCTCAGATAGTTCTGCTGGCTCCGCACCGAGACGGGACCAAACAAGGTCGGAGATGTAGTAACTTCACCTGGTTCTTGGACGACCTCTGGGCTGTTTTCCCGTGGGTGTAGCCAGCAGGACTTGCCTCGCTCGTCTTTCCTGGGAAGTGCTTTGGTTACTCACAATAATTCTTAACTTTGTACATTGGTTATTCACGTTACGCTACACGGTGACAGGACAGTCTTGGGTTATAATGAAGTTTTGACAGGTATTTCCTTATTATCGAGCAATTCTATGTAACTGCATTTGATCGTAATAATTAGGGTGACCGTATTTTTGTTTTTTATGAACCGTAACATTGCGCAATCTTGGTTTTGAAACGGACAAGTAACTGTCATGGCAGTTTGCTTCTATTTTGAATTAGAACAAGGCGTGTAAAATCGTCAGATATCCCACGAACTTTTCGCTAAACCTGAGATGAAAACGAAAAAGGCTCATCATTCCCTATCGTAAATCGGACTTCTGTTGCACCTGGCCTCGTTTTCAGGCATAAGCAAGTAACTGATCGCCACACGAACCCAAAAATCGGGTCTTTCGACCCAACGCAAATCCTTTGTTGTGAGTTTATGTAGCTTATGTGAGACCAAAAACGGCTTCGCCAATAAGACGATTGTTGCCAGCTGTGTGGATGATGCATTTATCCCCTTTTCTTCCTCGTTCACCACCTGTATTTGCGGAAATGGAGGAGTGCTGCGTTATCAATTTTCAAAAGTAACAGCTTTTCTTGGCATTGAAGTTCCTATTGCTTATGGGTTCATGGTGTGGAAAAATGTCTGAAAGCTAATTGCGCAATTATGCTTTTGCTACACTTTTGAGATGATAGCTAAGCGATTGTGACCAACATCAATCTCAGAAACTTGAAATGCTTCCAGTGTCTGTTTTCGAAAAAAAAGATTTTATCAAAATTATTTTATGTGATTTAGCTTTTTTGTCAAATGGAGTAGCCGAATAGCGATAGCTTAGTTCCAAACAATCCAAAGTGCCCCTGCTACAATTGTTGGATTATCTTAGGCAATCTGAATTATTCAGAGCTTAACTCTTGCGAAAACTGATTAGGGATAAATCTTGCCATCCATAGAATATGCAATGCTCTGTTTAGCACGCAGTCGTGCTTGCCCATCTAAAACAGAATCAACATGAATGTATACGAGTGGCCATGCGACGCAAGACCTTAACTCTTGAAAAGTGGCAAAGCGTATTTGCAACGTATGCCCTTTTGGGACCTTTAAAAAAATAGAAGAGCAGTTCAAACTCTGTGACTGTGAGTGCATGCAACGGTTTGTTCTTTTAGTCGAACGTCATTGTGATTTCTTGCGTTTCTTCATCTTTTGTGTGCAAAATTTCATCCCATTTGTGTTAAACTTCGAAATTTAAGTTTAAGCATGTGGTATGCCAGCTATGCGATTTTCAGCTCAGTGTTGTAAAACTGGGTCTTGACTGTAGTCTACGCCTGATGTCCTTCGTTGCTATAGTAGTTTCTGTGTCCTGACCAGGGGCTTACCGGTGTTAGATGGCGCCTGGGGCAAGAAACAAGTTTGGCGCCCCCATTTTCCAGCCTTAAAGATCTTTAGGGAACAAATGTACTGCATTGAAGAAACTACTTGCGACATTGTTGGGACTTTTAGGTATCTCCGAGTGATTCGGATCCTGGAGTATTGTGCTCCCTTTCCCCCTTAGTACGCCCCTGGTCCTGACGGTTTGTTCATTGCCCTTGATGCTTTTAAATCCTGTGTTCCTTTCAGTCTAAACTTGAATGAATCACTTGATTTTCCTGATGTGACATGGATGCGAATTCGTCATTGCAGTTAACAGCAAATGTTTTTGTACGCAGTCAGGAAGTTTGCGATAAAAGTTATCCTACTTATTCTGGTGACCTGATCATGTGCCCAGTTTGCGACGCGGACTGTGGATACTGGTTCTTGAATGCCTCCTGTCTTTCTGCCCAGGTAGATTGTTTGGTGGCATTTTTCGACTGTATGCTTCAGAATAGATAGTTTGCAGACAGTTCGATGATAACTTGTTTATCACACTCAAAAAGTTTGCTGTTTCAGATCACTCACGTGTTTGACAACGAGTCCACAATCTTCTTCGCCGTTTTCATGTCTTTGTGGGGTGAGTAAAGTTTCAAAGTNGATTCAAAAGTAGTGTTTTCCTTTGCGCTTGCAGTTCATGCGCGCATGTTATTGTTACGCTCTGGTTGCACACGCCCAAGTTATAACGCACTCAAAACAGTGACGACTTATAAGATAGGCTGAATGAAATATGAAGCGAAGAGCATGTCTAGGTCAAGCTTAGGTGCTACTTGAAAGACGCAATCCGGTTGTCTTTTTCTCTCAGCCACCATGTTCCTTGAATTCTGGAAACGAAAGCAGTTCAGGCTGGCGTATGACTGGGACCTGGTCGACTACGACGAAGAAAGGGATTTAATCAGACCAGAGTTTGAGGCGCGCGTAAGAAAACAGCGACTTAACCCCATCACCGGAAAACTTGAGCCTTATCTGGATGCCAAGCAACGCTACTCTCGAGCTTGCTTCTCTTTCATAACGGTGTTTTTTTGGGTAAGGACCTCGGATACTTTGTATTTTGGTTTCTGTTGCTTGCCCCTTGCTCTGTCTTCATTTATTTTGCCGGGTGCATTCAGTCCTGAAAGCATGAAAAAAGCTTTAAAGCCTTGGAAATTTTTTTGCGCAGTGACTTGATACATTTTTTAAATCTTAAGCCCTTTACACGTCATAAAATGCCTAAAATTTTGTTTCCCAAGTGCTATATAATATTGCTTGGTAACATAATTTTTCGTTGCACAAATGTTAACACTGTTTGCACCAATTCCTAAAAATCTGAAAGAGTGCTATGACGTTTTTTTGCAGTATGGGTATTTGAAAGAGGCTACCTATCAGTTACTTTGTCATTTTTTCAGGTCCTTCTTGTACTTGCCGCAGTTTTCGCGGTGATCATCTACCGCTTGGTTATCTCCGCTGTGTTTGCCGCAAGTCTCAATCTTTCAGACCTTCCTCCTACTGTAGCGGTTGTCGTCAGCCCTTCGATGCTCACCACCATAACAGGGTCCATTTTGTCACTCGCGATTATAATGGCTCTCAACTACGTGAGTCGACTTCTCGCTTTATTTTGATAAAAACGGTATTTCGTCACTGCATCGTCAAGCTTGGCCAGTGCCATGCCAGGAAATTATTTTGGAAGTTGGCTCCCGATTAGAGGCAGCAGGACATTTGGACATACAGTACCTTGCTAATTTTCTGTTTGCAAACTTTCGCTAACGGGTGCGCTTTTCATGGATCACTTCCACATGAAAGTTAACCTTATTTTGTTGCAATGCGAAATGCGTTTATTCGGTTTGCGCGCAGTATGCTCTGTGCCATTTTAACTTACGCATTACGGTTGGTTCATTGTAAAAATTTCATGTTGCTTTTCCATAAAAAAGAGTCCAGTACCCAACTGCTATTATTTTTAAGGCAGTAAAAGTGCGGAGCAATTTGCCGAAGATCCGAAAACAAATAAGGCGTTCACACATTCCCACAAATTTCGATAATTACAAATTATTTTTGAATATTTGTTGGCCCCTAAAACAACCACATCCCATCTTCGTAGCAGTAACCCAAGGCTCACAGTTGTTGAACAACTATTGAGCAGAATTTGAACGTTTGTTTAGAGTCCAGTGGTTCTTAGCCAAGGGTCCGTAAAGCGTTCTCTAAGCTAGGGGTCCGCAGCAGGCCCGTAGCCACGGGGTGGTACTTCGGGGCAATGCTCCCCTACGTTTTTGCCTCCAAATTTTGTTGTGGCCCAAATTTTTTATACAGTTTGCTTTTTCAACATATAATAAAAACAAAAACCATTTCCCCCTAAAAAGTATTTTGCCCCCTCCCCAAACCTTGAAACCTGGCTACGGGCCTGGTCTGCAGAAACCTTTAAATTTGAAGGTTACTATTACGTCGTAGAAATTTTTTGTTGTGCCTTATATCGTCATTCACTCTTCAATGGCCAAGCATTTCCCTGAAACAATGGCTGGGCGGAAGTGATACAATGTATCAGGACCGTGATTGTTACGTCATAATTTGATGTGGAATTGTAATAGTTTCAAAAGCACAGTTCTACAGTGTTCATGTATCTCATCTGGCAGCTGCTTTTAATCCAGTGAAGACTTTTTTAATAATTGCAGTTTAAATGTGGACTAGTACTGAGAAAAGGTTGTCAGTCAAATTGAAAGTGGTATACGAGTATACCATAATGCTCGTATACCAAAACAGACCGCAGTCTACTTTAAGCGGGAACCATATTTTCATTAGTTTTAACAAGTATTTTTCTGTGCAGTTTAGGCAAACCGATGGGTTATTCAATTGTTTTCGTGGCAGTAAACGGGGTGCGCATGAAAAACGTTTGAGAAACACTGATATAGAGTAATATCGATCTATCGAATATTTCCTTGACTAAGCTCGTTACGTTTTTACGGAATTTTATTATGCTTTGCGAACGATGTTAACATAACTTCGCTGTTTACTCTCGACTATATTCTGTTAATTATTAATGTTTTGTTGGCTGTTGTACTGCTGCAGTTCTCATAGATTCATTTGTCACGATTGCAATTTCAGTGACGCGACGAAAAGTATTTAGTCAAGCCTAAATCTGTGAATTGCTGTCAAGCAAATAAACAAATCATTTCATTTGCTGAGGTCCCGAACTATAACATCTCAAGTAATATTTTTACGGCTTTCCTGACGGCTTGGAGAAAAAGCAGATTTCATTGAAGTGTTTTTCAAAGAAGATTTCATTGAAGTGTTTAAAGCAAGTGATACGAACTAGAGGGCAGTGCGTGAACCACGTTCGGGCAACTGCGTTAGAGTTGCAGTGATTTGGACGTTTCGTGATCGTTTGCAATGGAGCTCTTTTCTGTTACGTTTTTCCGACAAAAACCGTCAGATCAACCATTGAAACACTCTTTGCAGCTTACTGCAGTACCGGAGTTGGATCACCTACATGACTTCAGCTTAATTACAATTACTGCTTGAAACTTTTTAAAGTACATTACAATTAAATATGAAACAAGGGATATCAATTACATTTACATGAAGCGTGCAGTTTAATTACCGTAGATTCAACTCAAGTATGAATTGTAATTGATCCAACCAAGTCACACGCACAACACAATTCACCACTTGCTCGGCAAAACTTCAACAGGTTAGGATGGCAAGTGCTTCACTGCTTTTTTATGCGTTTATTCGATCTTTCGAGCTCTTAAGTTTTGAAAGCAAAACGCAGTTGTAATTATGTTGAAAATTTTAGCATATTTGTAACTTAAATTTAAATTACAATCATTTCACAAACTCCATTCATGTCAGTTACAAATTATACTTGAACTTTATGCAGTACTATAGCTGAAAAATCCAATGCAGTCCTTGCAGCTTGTCATGGACACGTTAATCCCCTCTGCCGTGGTCAAGAGTTTTCATTTGCAGGCCCAAAAATCTTGAACCTGGGATACTTGATCAATTTGTGGAAATTTCAGAAGGCTGCAAAAACACTTATTGTTTTGTTCTTTAGTTACGTTGTTTTCTTCAAAAAAGTGCCTCTCCTAACTCGGCCCAGGGGTGGATCCAGGGGGACGATTAGGGCGATCGCACCCCCCTAAAACCTACGAAAGTAGTTTTATTCACCATGATTTTGTACAATTCGAAAAACAGCATTCGCCATATAAGGTCATTTTGTCGTCCATTGTTTTGCCACAGCAGTGTTGTGAGGTACACATCATCACTCATACAGTAGCCAAGCCGTTATGAGACTTGACTACCAAATATTACTGAAATTGCCACCTAATCGTACTGGTTGGATCCGCCCTTGGCTCGGCCTATTTCACTTACTATCACTGCAAGTTGCACCGCCGATATGGCGTTCAATTCGTCAGTGTCGCACAAACACTGAGTTAGGCGACAAAGTTTGTTTTAAATTAAAAGATCAAAGTAAACATCCACATGAGTTGTAGCAATTCACAATCTCTTCAGTTTGTAATCTTAATTTTCTGGCAATCCTCTTGGTTGCACAAAAATATTTTTCAAAAATGTTAAGTCGCCATTTAATTGTCTTTCCGGCTCTTACGTTGAAACTTCATTGCAGGTTTATGACCTGATGGCGTATTGGCTTACCGAAAAAGGTAAGAAATCTCTGAAATCTTCGAGTGATTTTGCAATTTTTTAATATTTCACGTTCTCAAGACTGAAAACCTTTTGAATCCTTGTATTGCGATTGCGCAGAGCTGCCCCGAACGCAGACGGAATTTGATGACAGCTTCGCCTTCAAAATGTTCTGCTTTCAGTTTGTCAACTACTACTCTTACCTCTTTTACATCGCGTTTTTCAAGCAGGCGTTCGCGGGGTACCCAGCAAATTACACGTATCTGTTTGGCGAATACAGGTGGGACGAGGTAAGCATCGGGTATTACCGAGTTTGATTTCGGTTGTCTAGCGGAAAGGAAGCAGTCAAATGATGTCATGAGTGTTTAAACAAAGCATGAGAGTTGGTTTACGTTACAGCGAAAAAAAGATAAGCGACGTGCAGCTCTAGAAACCTGCACGTTCATTTTGGAAAGTGAAATTCCCAACAGCCCTCATAAGAAACGAAGTGTAGGTGGTTTAATGCCTCTGGTTGGATACATGATTTTTGGAACTAATCTGTGAAATGGAATTTCTTTGTTTAGTTTTTCAACATTGGAAAATTTTATTCCTTATTTACGAAACGATAATTATGCAAACTCACGCGAAAACGTGTTTATTAAATTGAAAATGACTAACGGACTTTGTGTTTACATTAAACTCTTTTAGTGGCTATCGCCACTGTTTTTTTCACATCTTGCTAATCTCGGAAATATTTTTGTCAAATTGTACAGATGTCAAGTGAAGGCAAGGCGCGTTGTGTGAATAATTGCTCAACTAAACGTTGGTATTGCACTTTTATCGAAGGCAAATCTGACCTTGTTTTTCGCACAGGCGGCGAAAGAAATCACTCCTCTTAAAATATGCTGAAAGGAGAAAAACAAATCTTTATGAAAACTTTTGTTGTACGAGCTACGATTTGCAACACGTGCAAAACTGAGTGTTAATCGTTGGCGTCGTCAATGTTTTTGCTGTTTTTTTTCTATTTCACGATTGATTTTTTTGCTGTTTTGCGATGCCCACAATCACAAGCGGACATAACGAGAAGTTTGTCGCGGCCAATTTTCGGTCATTGGAAATTGCGGTGCGCAAAAGTCGTTGACCTTTTACTTCCTCACTTCGAAAAGTATGTCTGGTAATGCCCAGTGCTTTCCAGCACGACTACCCTGCTACTGATGCCAAGGGTTTCTGCTTTACAAGATTTTGAATGCAAGAATAGTTCTATAATGTAGCTCTGCGCCACTTACAGTATATGCTACTTGGTAGAAAAAACAAGTACGTTTTTCGACTTACGTATGGAATTTACAGATTATCCGTTAAAGGACGAGGTTTTTGGTAGAATCAGTTTCTGGCTGACTACAGAACTTGAGACGTGGGTGGTTCTTACGTATCTTAAGCACTTTGTATTTTACTATGTTTTTCCATATGCTTTGATCTTCACACGGCACCCACTGCGGGGCGTGAATCCACCCCACTTTGGGAATCACTGGTTTAAATCAAAATTTGTGAAATGTGGGAGGTTGCAGTGAGTTTTGCAATTTCAACTTAGTGAAGTATTATTTATAATAAAAGGAAGCAAAACAAGAAAAGGTACTTGGAATACGCAACCATCAGTAGCTTTTAATTCGAAGAAACAATCCACCAACGGCAATTTAATAAAAACTTAAGTCTAGGTTTGTTTTCCATTTCGATTTCACGTTCACCAAGGTTCTCGACTGGCTTTTTTGGAACATTCAACAATTTGTGTACTTTTTTTATTATTATGTTGACCTACTTTGCTTGTGTTTTTTTAACTTCGTTTACGCGAGTTTGTAGTTAGGAGGCGACTAACAGTGTCGTTTGAGTGTGTTCCGATCAGTTTCGATCCACTAAGCTCACTACAGACTGTTTTCATTAGTGTGATGCGGGCGGTTGCATGTACGAGCTTTCAATCCAGCTGATCATCATCATGCTGGGGAAGCAGATCTGGAACAACTTTTTAGAGTTGGCTTGGCCTTGGCTCATTAACCAGTACAGGTGGGAATGGATTAAATTAGAAAAAGTTATGAAGGGCCGCAGTCGGTTTGACAATGTCGTAATCTCTTTTTAAGCTCAGGTGCTTGAAAAATCTTGCTTACAGTGTTCCAGAAAAAAACTCATTGCACTTAATTAAGTCTGCATTGTTTTCAAGATTCTGAATTAGCCATCACTGTGAAACTTCTGCATGAAAACTGGGGAGGGGGGCTTTGGTGGACTTAGCCCCCCAAAAACAGCTCCAATCCCCCATAATTGAAATATGAAACACTATAAGTTAGTGGAATTTTTGTTAAATTTGAATGTCAAGCCCCCACTGCACGAACGTAAAGCCCCGCCGCACAAATGTAATGACCCCCAATGATGACTTTCCGGCGACGGTTCTGATTTAAGGTTTGGCAAAAATGCGGTAACGATGCCATATAGGTTTACAGCACATTGAAAGTACAATATACAGTACAACAGATTAAAACCGTACAGTTTTAAACAGGTTTTTCTCACTTGCCAGTCAAAACTTACGTTGCACTGCAGGCAGTACCGATCTGTACAAGCATCAAAGGAAAAAAAGGACAACGAATACACGAGATGGGAGCAAGACTACGATCTTCAAACGTTCAGACAAATGGGCTTGTTGTACGAATATCTTGAAATGGGTGAGTACGTATGAAATAGGTGCAATGTTCACAAGGCAGGAACTCGTTGTCAAAAGCCTTTTTAAAGTAAAATATAAAGGTCAAGCGAGATCAAGATTTCGCCGTTGCGGTCGTGTTTGATTTGACATTTTTATCTGTGCTTCTTCTGTTCAAAGAAACCACTTTTATATCAAACACAAATTCTTTACAATGCGTTTGCAGTTTGCTACGCAAGTGGCCAGGAAACTCCAGAATATTATGGCTGTTTTTTTAATCGATTCACATGATGTAAGCAGGGGCCATGCAATGATTTGTAATCTCCTTGTTGCAATGTCAACGACTGACCCCAGAATTATTGTGCTTACAGTGATCCAGTTTGGCTTCGTTACATTGTTTGTTGCTGCTTTCCCGCTAGCTCCTGTGCTGGCATTGATCAACAATGTCATTGAGATCAGACTCGACGCTCAGAAATTCATTTGTCAATACAGGTGCGCTGCTGTTATTTGTTGGCTTGTGATACCTCTGAGCGATTTTAATACACTTATCTGCAATTGTTTCGCTGTGTTTGTGACGAACAGTTTCCCGCATCTACTTCATCAGTTCGCATTAAGAGAGAATCTTGCTCCTACATAAAAGTATCAACCCGCTTGTCAATTTCTAAGGGCTGCTGCACTACTTCAGCAACGGTAGCAAAACTTAGCCAACAGGAAAGATACAACTCGTACCACAAAGAAAAATATAAAAATAAGTGACTGTCATAGAACAAAATATTTTCATCAAATCTTAGCATTGCGTAGGAATTCACTAAATGGAACTATTCTATGTTTCCGCTGCCTCCGGCTAATGCAGGGGTGGGCAAACTACGGCCCGTGGGCCGCATCCCGCCCGCCGATCGGTTTAATTCGGCCCGCCAAATACCTTGCACATTTTTTGCAAGCACCATGTTTCCGATTGTGGACAGCAGTGCAACAGCATTGGCTGTTGCCTGTCACGTAAATAGCACTGTATCCGGTTTTCCAGTGGCCAGGCAGCCGCGAATTCAGCCATCGGGTCAAAACGTTTGGCCACCCCTGGCCTAATGTGATCGAAATGTTTGTCGATTGCTATTTCTAAATTTTCAACGTCATCCGGTTTTATAATGTTCTACAATTCTGCAAAATTTTTGTACGTAGTTGATTGCGATTGGTTGCGCTGGTTTGCCCGGAAACGTGACTTCATGTTATGAGATGATCAGCAGATCCTTGATGCGCTCATTAAAAATATGACCTTTCCAAATATTTTTTTTTAGATTTAGATATCAGCACTCTCTTAGCCGCTTTTATCTTCATCCAACTACTTCTGGTAACGCTATTTTCTATTGCAAGGCTAGCTTTGTCATCAAACTTAATTTCAAGTCAAGAATGTTATGTTCAGCTATTCACTTTATTTTTTATGCAGACGACCTTTGGGACAAAAATGCTCAGACATTGGCGCATGGTTTCATCTTCTCGAATTCATCGGAACTCTGGCAGTTGTAACTAACGTAAGTGTAGTTTTCTTTACCAAATAATGCTTTGTTAGTACGTGATGGTTGCCGATGTAAACCAGTGAAGTCTCGCGGTTAATAGTCTCGACAAAAACAAACGATTCTTTATTGCAGTTAATTTTCCAGTCTTTCACACGAGTGTCGCAAGATACTTTCCAGCAATCCATCCAGGGTTTCCAATCTTTCTCTAATCACGTTCCTCTTCAGCATTTCCACAGATGAGAATGTACTCCTAAAATTTCTTTCCTTTCCATGGCATAGATCGAGAAAATATTTTATCAGGATTAATCATAGATATTTCACAATAAGCATTATATGTATACATATTTGGAACTATATAACATAAATAGATTTTCCCTTCTATTGTTGGGTACAAGTACCCTAGGTTGGGCACCCCTTCTATGCCTAGAAACTACTATTTTCGTGCTGATGTTTGGCATTGTTACAGCCTTGTAGATCATACTCTTTGCTGTATTTGGACTTTTATGAACCGCGGACATATTTCGCTCTCGGTGCTTTCTAATATGACGTCTTCGCACATACGTTTAGTCAAACTTCCTCGACCTTCTCTCATGCGTGAGAAAGAACGAGAAACGAAGGTCCCTCGCCAGCCTTTAAGCGCATTTACTGTGTTACAAGTTTTTAGTGATCACACCGGACATTGACATTTCATCATATTAGTGCTTTTCATCAGGCAACAATCGGTTCGGTTCCAACACCACCGTTTGTCCGTTGCAATAGACGTGCAGAAAGGTATTTTTCAGAGGGAGGATAGCAGCCGTTTTGCCATGAAAATAAATTAAATTTTTTTTTCAAATCGGTAATGACTTCAGTGTTTGTCCAAACTTCGGGTGAATTGTCCATGTGTACCGTTTTTTCTGTACTTTTCACCCCAAAAAAGAGAATAGCAAAAAAGTTCATCCACTTTTTTGGAATCGCAATTTCGTTTACAATTTTTAGCCCGTCGTTTTTATACAAACCATGTAAATTTTGTCCGAAATTGCGACATTTATCCGTTCGACTCCATGACTCTCGCTACCGTTTCTGCCCTGATTTTGTTTGTTTTGCCCTAAAATTTCGCAGGTATTCTCCTGATTCCCGCTCTACCAGGTTTCCCGTCTCGTACGCCTTTTCCTATTATTGTTGTAATCTTATCATTGTCAATACAACACGTTGTTGCTGGATTTTATAGTTTTGGGTTAGAAACCTTTATATATTGAATTTAAAAACTGTTATTACGCACTTTCATCTAGATAAGCTTAATCAGATGTACAACAGCCCTTGTGTTTTCTTGACTGACTGATTTGCCTGATAGTTGAATATCATGGACCAAGGCGTCGAGATGTAGGCAAAATGAAAATGTTAATCTCTTGTCTTTATACACATACAGGCGTGATATTGTTTGATTGTTTTTTTTTATTTTTCGCAGGCTTTTACGATTGCAATAACCTCGGATTCAGTACCGAAAATGGTCTATTATTACGTTTATTCAGCGCCTGAATATGGCTCTTGGACACTGAAGGTAACGGAAGTAAACCTTTGCGGATTTTTTTATCACTGGTCAGAATGATTGGTACTCTTCACCTTGCATACATTTGATTGGATTTCGCTGTGTTGGTCGTATTGCACAAATGTTTGCCTGTGGTGACGTGGTAATATCGATGTATATTACCATTACCGCAAAAACCTAGTGCGTTGCACTTGCAGAAAAAAATTGTTAAAAAATACAGCCTTCCTGTGTAGCTTCAGCGTTCTGTAGTCACAAAATCACAAACCTATCAGTTTTCAAAGTAGTCTTTGTACCCATCTTCATCTAAGGTCATCAATATCGATAGTGTTTCCAATCCGGGTTTTCCCGAACCCGAAACCCGTTTTTTTTCGAACTACCAAACCCGGGTATTTTAAAAAACCTGGAATTGCTGTTGCACTCAAATATTAGTAATTCTGATAACACTGAAGTTGCAGATTGGCGCGTGTAACGGCCAAATAAGCACGTTTGAACTTTCAACTATTTATCATGAGGCACGAGGTGCTGGTTTTGCTCGATGACCATCGCACGATCGTTGTTGGTCCGTTTATAATTTCGTTCAATTGACCTATTTAGACGGATCGTGACGTTATTTTGTACATAATAAGGTTCTACGCGAACTTTAGTCTTTTCGCTAACCTAATTGAAGAATTACCACGTGATGTAGTTCTTCAATGATATGCCGTAGTTTCGTAGTTACTATTAGTTCATTTATAAGCTGTTATGAGTTAGTTCATATAAAAGCTGTGATTCTTTGCAAAATCGATTCGTTCCTTTGCAGTTTGCAATAAGTTTCTACAAAATATTTGGCGTTCCTTTAGAAGCGACTTTAAGTATATTTTTAGTCATACAAATTTAGTTTAAAGACGTTAGTAATCACAGAAAATCAGATGCTCAGCAGAGCCATTGCTTATACAACAAGGTTCAACCAACACCAAAGTGCAATTTGTGCTCCGTCATACAAAAAGAGGTGGTTCAAGCACCGAAAGTTTGATCAACCATTTGAAATCAAAGCACAGAATCCATGTAATCCATGAGGGTGAAGACCACAAAACTATTCCGGCACAGGAAGAGATCCGATCGCAAATTGCGAACAAGGAAATGAGTCTTTTTGAGGCCACAAAGAAGAGGTCAAATAACCTTGAAAAACTGTTCCATGCCTTAATTATAATTACAATCAAGCCCAAATCAATGGGACCAGAAAGGGCTTTTTCAGCCACGGGACTATGTGTCGCAAAACTCAGTAACAGACTGAATGATGAAAGTGTGCTTTGATTGTCATGCGTCAGTATTATAGGCTAAACATCATTGAAAAGCTGTACTGAACTTAATTAATAATTCGCTAATAAATTGCGCTGGGACCAACAGCAGTAATTTCACAATAATATTGAGTTTTTATCGCTCAAAATCGCATTCATTTCAAAACCCGAAAAAAAACGGGTTTTAAAATTGTGCCCCGAACTGGACACACTAAATATCGGGTTACGAAAGAAAGAGTGTTATCGCAAGAGCAAGTGGTAGGGATAGTTTTTACGAAGGGTTTGCCACGTGACACTACGCGTCACAAAGTGCACATTTGATAAATTTGTGTAGCCATGAATGCTCAGCCACTTCTTCAAATACAGAGATCCAAACTATGATGGTTCAGCCACGTGTTTAGAGAAAGACCCAAAAAGGTTGACAAGGTGATTGCTGCGAACATTCCCACAGGAAAACAACTCAGAGTCTTGATAAAGACCTAGTGGCGTATTTAAATCTTCGACCTCACTTGCCTATATTGTGACGCAGGGTCACAATTTGTAATAATTTGTTGACTTCGTTGCAATTTTGTTCATAAAAGTAATGCAAATATGCAAACCAATCCGTGCAGCATTTACATTGAGAACGCTGTTACTGTCGGTCTGAACTGGTGCGAACAAAGCGATGCTTAGTGACAACAACATACTGCGTTGACAAATGATCTGCGCAGTAAAAGTTTTCGGCGAGCCTACGTGCATTGCAGGTTTGCATAGCCTAAAAAACGCTTCCTGTGTAGCATATGCTCTCTCCGAAGAATGTTCACTTCAAATAAGGAACCCTTTGGACCTGGTCGGTCTTCGAATCGCCGTGCTTAGTATTCTGGCATCAATTTGATTTTTCAACTGTGAAGTGATCAAAACAGAAAGTTCTGATTGATGCCAATATTTCGCGAGGCCACCAGGCCTTGCGATAATTGCATTATGATGTTCATTGGATTATTTCTTGCAGCAAACGTACAGTTTTGTGACTTATAACAATAAACCACGATGCAAGAAATCTTTCTTAGTCGTCAAGATGCAATTTCAATTTGTGTGAATAGAAAGCTCTTTAGAATGAAGTTGACGACAACACAGGAAACTATTCAAACTTTGAAAAGAACAGTTTTTCTCATTTATATATTCAGGTCCTAGCCCCAGCGGTCTGCAATATCTGCAGAGTAAGTAATTAGAGGCTGGTAAAAAAACAAGAGATCTCTTATGTTAGGTCGCTCCGTGACTCTCCAAGAGGAAGTGTGGGTTTGAAAATAGTTAAATGGAATATTGAACGTCCACGGGTATTTATGAAAACTACCACAACCGAAAGCTGTTAAAAAATGACACCAACACAGTTTTATTTGACAAGTTTAGAAAATCTTAGTTAGACATATAGTTGAGTTGCCCCAAAAAGGCAATTTTGAAAACGACTTTTAGTATAATGTAAAATTGATAAAGCACAATATGCGGATTATAAAAGAGTTTTAGTTAAGTTCAAGTTTGGAAACGCATCTCAAGATTTCGAACTAATTTCATGTTAACGATGATGCCGTAAAGAAAGTAAGGCACTGCATCCACCAGATTTGTAACACTAGAAAAATTAGTACGAATAGGAAGTGTTGAAGAAAAATTTACGAATCTGGTATATACGTACGAATACTACTATAGTCTATAGTCAGCTTGAGTTTTTTCTCAAAATCTTATTGGAATTAACCGGTCAAATAGAACGCGATAAACCCAATCTTTTCGCAACAAGTTTGTTTGTGGTTTTCTTGATGATACGCGTATGCTTGATGATCTGTGGCGCACCAGGACGCTTGACTTTTGATATAGACATCATTATTACTCTTAGCACAGATCCCTCTTTATATTCAGTAATCTTGGAATTTCTGTTAGCACGCTGACATTTCGCTGTTGACTGATCCCACCACTGAAAGTTGCCGCAAACTAAACGGTGTTAGCATGTCTTGCAAAATTGCGAGGCAGCAAATCTTCAAACTCTATGTCAAATAAAAAGTCACTCGGTGGTTTACGGCCACTGATAAATGCGCTTCAGTGATAAATATGGCCGCTTTTGTTTTTGGTATTGTTCTTTTTTTGCTGGCAAATATGACAGTGCAAAGGTTTTGTTTCGTTATTTTTTTGGACAGGGTTACACGAACAACAGTTTGTCGGTCTTCAATGTTTCCGATTTTTCGCAAACAAGTCAACCGAAAAACAGTTCAATTATCACCGATACATGCCGGTACGTAAGCATTAGATTTATCCGCTGTGCAGCCTTGTGTTTTCTTGCGCATTCCGTTGCTTGTGGACCGTGAAAGTGAAATGCGTGAACTTTCATTTTTAAATATACAACAGTTCTACAGTGAGTTTTCCCCGAAGCTTGATAAAGCCACATATTTCTAAGTATTACGTAACAGTCCAGATATTATGTAGATTGTCTAGTTATCCAGTTATTTGAATTTTTATCTACTTCACTGTCGAACAGATACCGCGATTATCGCTCCCCGCCCGACGCCGATCCTCCGTATGTACTTACGACGCAGTACTGGCATGTCATTGCAGGCCGCCTTGCTTTCGTCATAGTGATGGAGGTGAGTAGGGGTTTTGTCCGATTTTCAATTTTGAGAACCCTGATATATAAGGTTGCTGGGTCGCGAAATGCCTGAAGTTGCAGCTATTGCTCTGACCTCGGAACGGTCTTTTCAATTTTTATCAGTGTTCAGGACATGAACAAATTATTTGGTTGAGAACTTTCGAGGAGTTATGGTGCTTGCGGTGTTGTGTACAAGGAATTTTATGGGTAGCAATAGAAACAATATCTTAGGTAACTTGCCCATATTTTTCCAAGTTCTGATTGTTTTGGAAGTTCTTGAAGTTTAAAGTAAATTAACCCTGCCAAAGATGAACCAGCGAAACCCACGGCTGTGGTTATGGTAATGGCGCACGCAATGCGACAAAAAAGTCGACTTGGTAGAGAATTAAAATGGCTACTGTCTACTCTAGTACCTGAAAACTTCTTAAAAAGCCTGAACAAGGTTTGTTCATGAACAGATCTGCGTTTTATTTCACTCAGATAATGCAGAGTTTTGAAAAAGTGCAAGTGCAAGTGCTTTATCAGTGGGTATTAAAACATTTTATGCGTTGTTTTGAACCTCGGTTCCAACAAACATGTATTAAAACGCAGGCTTGTCCATGGGAATGTCATTCCTATGGGAATCCCATGGGAAACGTCTTTGGGATGGGATGGGGCAGCACACATTTTTATTTCCCATGAGACTCAGAAACAGAATGAGAGATTCAGAATGTTACTGAATGGTCATACTTAGACTATACTTCTGAATTTTAAAGTCAATAAATTTTGTCGTTTTGCATGTCTCTTTGTACATGTAGTCCTATTTGGTAGATACTAAACCTAA
>JGI24158J21664_10002667_pt1 | contig 21888 bp, 18 predicted proteins | sample Ectturendosymbi3_FD_21664 | JGI IMG/M metagenome (IMG submission 21664)
GTGGCAACACTGGGAACAACTCTAATCGTAACGCATTGCGCAACACGTGCAGAGTTTCTACGTCATAGCATGTATGAAGCGGTTTCTCTCAATGCCATTATGACTCATGAATCGCAACGTCTATTGAAAAGCGACATTCAGCGAGGGTTTCCTATAGTCTTAGCACGATTTGCTTATTGCAATTGAAGTGTAACACTCGTAACGTAACAAGGTAACAGATCACTACACGACTAGTTATAATCGAAATCTTTATATAGCTGTGTATGCGATGTATGCATGTTCGGATTTTTTGTTTTGTGTTTTAACAAATGTCAGCAACAACTTTGTGTTTAGGCGATTTCCGTTAAGGGGGGTTCTATCCCCCTCAGACCCCCCTGCGTGCGCCCCTGGTTCTGTGAAACAGTGTAAAAATCAAACCAACATCGTTCTTCACTGCACCAACTATTCAAGACCGCTGACATCGTCACTGGTTGGGAGTCAAGCATTGCGGTTCTCACGAAAACAATAGAGCAAACGATTTTTTGACCTAAAAACTGGAAATTTTGACTTCATAATTTACAAATTTTAACTTTATATTTACTGATTAATTTCCTGCGTTTGTAACTGCAAAAGAAGCCTTTGGTGTTGAGGTTAACTCAGAAGCATGTTCATGCAGTACACGTCAAACTTTTAAAGAATTTGGTTATTTAACCTTAGAGTCAAACCTGAGAACATTATAAAGGTAAAGCACTATATGCATAATGGATAGGGCATTTACGAAACCAAGTAAGTACTGTAAGACCACGTTTCTTGCCTTTCCACGCCTAATATGCAATCGTCTAGCAATGGGCAAAGCAACATTGCTACATCAAAAGTCGCCACAAACCAATTGTTATTTCAGAATTGCAAGAAAGCATATCAATATCAATTGTAGTAGCTTCAATAAATATTGATAAGGGGAAAAAAGCTGTTCCGCAAGAAAATTTGACGTAACGATAAATTTTGACCTAATGATAAATTTTGACATTTCTTTGACCAAATAACTTTGGAGTCGCTCATGGTATCAGCGTGAACTTTGGTTTGTAGACGTTTCATAACCTTTCAAAACGGCTAAAATCTCTTATCAAATTGACTTTATTGTCGTGTGGTTGCCGTAATTATTATTGTGCATGTATTTTGTTGAGTATAATGTTCAAAATAAGATAAAAGAATAGAGAAACTGTTCCACTTAGTTTGTTAGGTTTATTAACCCAATCGTTGCATGATCAACGTCACAAAAAGATATCAAGCACTAGCATTCGCCAGCCTGTATACATCAGCACACGGGGTTTGGACGTTTCTCGTATAGTATGCATTAAATAATTAGCTTTATTATACTGATATTCGTCGAAAGCAACCAACACTGACATAGCTATCGGAAAATACCCAATCGGTCAAACTCCATTTTTTCAAGAGGAAGACTTCAGCTTTTTTGAAGGAAGCAAAATGGCACAACAACCGTAACCTTGACTGCCACTAAATCATCGCATCGACTTACGCGGCGATAGCGATTGCAAGTTGCCGTCAAGTTTGGCTCAGTTAATTTTCGTCATGAACTGTTACAAATCCCTCCAACCGTATGTGTTATTATTGGCAAAATTGCCTTGAAACAAGTCTTTATGGCCTTCGGTAAAGCATTGCCAAACCATTGCTTCGTAGACAAAAAATATGAATATTCAATATCATGTGTTTCATAATCTTTGGTTACTACCTTGAGTAGAACAAAGAAGTGTGTTCTGTTGTAAAAATACTGGAAATCTGACTATTGCGAGACAATGTACGTAGCAAGTAACGGCTAGTAAAACTAGTAACAGCTAGCTGTAAGTTGTAAAACGTGCTTATCGTGTTTTTCAGTCAGTTCGAGTGTTTTGGTGTTCTGTGGATATAGCTGTACTGTATTCATATGACTTATGACAGAGAGTAACAGAACAGCAAGCTAGAAAAGGAGAAGCTTATTCAGGAAAGTAAGCCCAAACACCCAATCTTGGCTAAACTAAGGAGTCCAAAAAATTCTTTTCGCCACCTGTTGTTTGAGGCTTGCAATGAAGTCATTCTGTTGTGGAGATCACGCCGAAAGTTACACTGCGCAGAAGGTTGCTGGGTGAAATATCTTTTTGCCAGCTAACTAGCATAAGCGAATGCGGTTGCACAATCCAGGAATGTCTCATCGAATCCAAAGCGACGATGAAGGTGAAGCCCATGCTATATTTCATTCACACGGATGCTTCAATTTTGTATCAAATGCAGTTAGCGTTTTCTAGAACTTTGGGCAAAAGTGAAGCTGTCAATACTACTGAAGTTTCCCATTATGTGTGTTGCTGAGCATGGTTTCTGCCAAGTACTGCACAGTGCACATGCGCAATAAATATCGCAATTGTCTTGACATGAATAAGAACTGGGAAACACCACACGACTTAAACTGACCGAGTTGCAACCTGCTTTGAAAAAGCTTGCAGATAAACACCATCGCAAAAGGTCGCACTAGTTGGAATCAACTGTTTTTTTGGAAATGAATAACATTTATTCTACAAATGCAAATGCATTCGTTTTGCTTTGTGCTAACCAGTTGCCCGTTTACATTTCATTAGCATTGAATTATCTTCAAAACAAAATACTATTTTCAGACAAAGCAAAAAATATAAGGCGGCGTTTTTCAAGCAATTTTCCTGTAGGGGGGAGATTTTACAAAAAAGGTTGAAGACCACTGGGTTAGGGTTTGTGTTAGGGTTCGAAAAAGAAAAATAATGAGTCCAATATTTTTCAGTGGTTATAGTTATTCCCGTATTGAAGCTTGTTGTGGGTAACTGACATCTGACCAATAAGTTTTAATTTACACAACACACATTAAAAAGGTAATCGCCAAATTTCATTCCTTCACTCATAAGCAAAATAACTGACAAACACTAATAGGTCAGAAATTTCGCAGAGGTAAGAAATTCACTTGACACCGGTCTACCGGTAAAAAAACGAAATCGTCTTCACTACCGGTACTTGCAAGTGTGTGGCGAAATCTAATCAAAATGTTGCGGTGACAACTTTCCGCTTTGAGAAGGCACCAATTTTGTGATGAACACCTCTCGTGGCATATAGTGATAAACGTTGGCAGATCAGAGATTATCGTAGGCAACAAAGAAAAGTGAAACGGGTATGGTAAGTTATGTTCTATGCGCGATGAGGCGGTTGTTTGGATAGAAAGGACCACGCTTGTCAATCACTCAGCAGCTATGTTTGTGTTGCTCTTTAATTTGCTTTTTGTTTTTCAAATGTAAATTCATGCTTTCGCGCTATTAGACAGCATACGATTCCACCTTCGTTTTTCTGCTGTTAGTGCGTACAAAGTCTGATGAACGATTTCCAGTGAAAATCTCGATAAACGACTTGTTGGTAATGTACTAACGGCAACCGTTTGTTGACACATCGATTGTTGAATGCCAGACCGCGCTGTCAGAATCTCCGCAATTTATGGGAATGGCGGCAGCAAATAAGAAGCGTTTGCATCATTTCCACCCCCCATTGAACGCTCCACTGCCCGTAACTCGATCATGTTTCAACCAAGCAACAAACAAATGGAGGCTTTTGGCGGCGTGGGAAGAAAATCCGAAATGCCGGAAGCAAAATGAAGACACAGCGGCATTTATTGCTTATGGTCGGATGAGGGACAATGCGAGCAGAACATGGGCCGTTCGTTAGGGTTTCAAATCAATGCTTCACCGAAAACAACAACACTGACTCACTGGTCATCGTGGTAAATCAAGCTGTCCATACGATTCCCTGATTTCCTCACCGTCGCCTGGTCACCACTCGTAAACGTCAGGCGCTCTTCTCAGATGTGGTCGTCTGCGCTGGCAAATCATACAAGCCCACCTGATCTGGTTTGTAGCTGCCGAAGGCAGTGACCGATTGTAAAGCCCTTTTTATAGCTGTGTCCACCTCACTGGGGCATCTTGTAACTTGGGCTCATGCCTTCCATTAGCACTTGCAAACTAGCGTGAAACAAGACAAAATCTAGTATGCGCAGTTGCTACCTAAGCAAGTTTACTGCGCGATGAAATCATCCTCAACGCTTGTGAAGATCAAAGTTGCCAAAGATGGTTGCGACTGAAATAGAGTGTTTTCAAATGTGCAGGCGCTTCAATTATTGGCTGAACGAAACTCATTGACCAAGTTGTTGAGCAGTTTTTCGCGTCCTACGACAAGAGCAAGTTCAACACCTGCTGCCATGAAACTAGCCGCCGCTCGAGTTCGGACACATGCCAAATTGGTTGGTTTCTTCAGCTACCGATATATCTGCCTGGTTTAACATTACAATTGAAACGTTAGCAAATTAAGCTCTGTACGTTAGGCGTACAATCAAAGTCAATTTGGAGAAAAAATGAAATTAACCCGTGGTGCAACTGCTCACTGTTAATTTGTCGCTTGGTGCTTGGCACGAGACAATGTGACCTACAATGACTCCAACGCAAAATCGGTGCAATTATCAAGGTGGGCTTAATACGTACGCTGCAATTTTCTGACCAACTGATCTCCCTAAAACATCATGTTTACGTCGCAGGTTTTTGTACCTGTGGTGCGCTAGTTAATGGCTTGGTGAAATTGGTAATAATAGCAGTTCTGTCCGGCATGATACAAGCAAGTGAACGCTTGACCATGACTGTCTGCAGTTTTGAGCTTGCGACTCAGGCATGCCGGTTATCTCTCCGCACGCTGGCTGGGTCATGCCGTTCACATGCCAACGAGCACGAAAATAATATGTAGCTTTTGCAAAGTTGCCAAGTGCTTCGAATACCTCGCCACCATTCCTTTGATCAGACAGACTTCTGAGTTGAGTCGGATGGTTATGGTGAGCTCGATTCAGTTCACAACTGTAAGCAGGAATGTCACCTAAGGAACGCAGCAGCAGAGAAAGCCAATTCCTTCAGTCAGGTGATGGTTTGCTTTCTGATTTGGAGGTATCAGAAATAGGTGACGAACCTTTGCCACGCTGTTCAATATATTATATACAAGAGACTAACAAAAACACATACTCCAAATCAATTGCATTTCTTCTTTGTGATCAAGCTTACCAAGAGTTTGTTTGAACACCACCTAAGCCTTAAGTTGCCATTATGTCTGCTGAGCCTGAGGTAATTTATAACATTCAAGCTTGACAATATTTTGCGAGTCAGTCAAACATGTACTTATAGAAATGACGAACCTTTTAGCAATAAATACAGAGAACAGCCAAACAAGATGCGTTTGCTGTTTTCGACTCGTGTCTAGTAAGGTGAACACCGCAAGAAGTGTTCGCGCACTCCTCGCTGAAGTGAAAAGGTGGTACTACGTTTTCTTGCATAATCTTCTCTAGAATGTTTCAAAACTATATTTAGACCTGAAGAAAGTCGAGATCAGATTCTAATCATCAATATTACACTTTATTGAAGCTCAGTGAACCGGAACTAGAAGAGCTCTTACTGGAATGTGGCTGTGCCTGTTGCCAGAAGACTAAAATTTGAAAAAAACGATGTTGTATTAATTTTGGAAGTTGCAAAGTTTACAAAAATATTTATACCAGTAAAAGTATTTTTCCACCATTAAGGGAATGGTTTGGAGTGATCTGGCCTGGCCAGGGCCGCAAACAGGGGAAACTTGCAACCGACCGTCGCTCAAAATCGGGAAATGTGTTTACCTGTGGACAACGTTTTAATTTTTCCTAGCTTTCTAGTTGGTCTAATGGTTTATTCCTCCTAGCTAATGATTTTGGGCTCTTTGGGTTGTGATCGAGATCTGTTCACAGATACAACTCGGCTAAATCAAAATTGTATTGCCTCTGGGGAAATGTTTGTTGTTGGTTTGATACATTTGCGTCACTGGCCATTCGCAGATTTGTTGACAGTGTCTTCGGCAACCCAGTTTTCTGACCGGAAGTGTTGCACAAAATATATTGTCGCTGTAAGTCGATCGTTCTCATTTATTTCAAACTTATTCCCCTTTTTCAATTTCTTTTGTAGGGGTCGGCATCGGATTTACAGCGAATTTCACGTAAAAAAACAATCGCAGTTAAAAGATAGTCAAAAACTTATGTAATCATTATTGTGTTGTATGAGTCGATACTTTACAAACAACATCGTCTAAAACGTACCAGCCATCCATCCGGCTGCAACACAATTTTTATGTTGGTCACAGTCAGTCAGCCAAAAAAGTATGTGATATTGGTTTAATAATGTTCGCAAAGTTAATAGAAATTAATGTGTATAAAATAAGTGAGAATAATTGTATGCCAGCTTTTTAACCTTTTTTTCAAAATGTCTGAGCAAACATGAGGAAACCTAACGTACATCTAAATCAGGGATTCTTAACCTAGGGTCCGTGTAACCTGAGGGGTTCATGAATGTGTTTGAGGGGTCCGTAAACCAAAATCCAATCAAGAAAATCCGCTAGTTTTTGTTCGCCCGTTTGGGCCATTATTCAGCTTAATCGCACCACAACTGTAATCGCACCACAACTGTAGTCTGACGTGTTCATGCTGCAAGTCAACTTCCTTTTTTTTATTTGATCTTCGTGACGGCAATTGGCGGCAGGCCGAAGCCTGAATTTAACTTCTTGCCGGGGCGGTTGACGTGCTCACGCTGAGAAGCGACCAAATCTAATTTCTCAATAATCGAAAAAACTTTGACAAAATGAAGGGGTCTGCAGTGGTTTTGGGTGCAGTGGAAAGGAGTTCACAGCGACATAGGCATAGTCAGGGAGGCCCAGGGATCCATGGCCCCCAAAAGGTTTTAGCATATCTAGTCATTTTGTGCTTTGAGAAGCGGCGTCCCAAACAAAGTTGTGTTGCTCACCTCAAGTTTAACATTTTGTACCTCCTTAAGCTTTTCCCCCAAAAAAATTTGGGCTGGCTACGCCACTGCGCAGCGACAAAAAGTTTGAGAACCAATGATATAAATCGTTGCTTTGCAACGTGAAAAGCGATGCAAAAACAACTTTGAAAAACTCGGTTTTTAATTTGTTACTTGCATGTGAGCAACCAGCAAATAATTTTTGCCTTAACTGTGCATGCAGAAATGTCATTTATGTTCAGGTTAAAACAGGGTTTTCTTCCAATCTTGTTTAGTTTGCGTCAAGAGAGCTTTGCTTCGTACCTATTCTACCGTAATCTCAAAAGTCAGTTACACTTCAGTGACGTCTATGACAAAAGAAGGAAGAATACCTCCAAATTCTTTCCAAACCTTTTTAATTTAACAAATCATTGCCGTCGACTTCAAACAAACGGTTTCTGTCAGCCAAATGTCTAGCTAAAGCTTTGCAACCACCAATCCCAGCTGAAAAAATTTTGAAGCTAAAGAAGCTAAATATAGATCAAATTTTGACGGACATCATGCGTCGACCCTCAAAACCAGGAATGTTGGTGAATTCAATACTGCCAGGCCGGATAACAGGCATTCTAATCAGTTGTAAGTTCTGGTACAGGAAAGGTTCGAAACGTTTCTACAAAAAAAGGGTCATGAAGTGCGAAGAATTTCTGGCTGGTGGAAGCCAGGAATTTAAACGAAATTTAACTCGCGATGGGCATTTCTATGGCAATCTGTGCAAGCCGAAACTTGGAGGTGTGCGATGAAGTGCATTCGGATATTTTCTTGACCTTGTCACGTTCTGGCCTTCGCTTGTTGACCAAGGCCCTTCGTGCGAAAACGCCGGGCCTACTCAGGTTACTGCAATGAGCTGGGCGTGGCACATTTGCTCTCTCGTCCGCCGGCAAACTTTTTAAAAACCTTGCTCCGCTACGAAGTTAATTTGACGGCCAAAATCTTGGCAGCGCAACCCGCGTGACCTAGCACGCTTCCTGCAGGGCCTTGTTGCACGCCGTCGACCTTGCTCAGCGGTTTTCTCGATCGCAGCGAGCGAGTCGTCGTTGCGCCACTTTGTGTAATTCAGGCTCATCAGCATCGGTGCCGTCGGATGATTCGGCGAAAAGCTCGCGAAAAGATTCAGCGAACCGGCACCCCGCTCCTCAATTTGGTGAATCGCTTTTCGTTCACAGCGTCAAGTGTCCGCGTGACCTCCGTTATGTTTCTGAGCAAGTCACCAGCAGGGACGAGCCGCACTTATCGCTGGTGAAGCAGCGATAATTAACGCACGTTGCTGCAACCGGATGTGTTGGAGGAGGTAGCAAAAGCAATCGTTTCTTGAAGGTGTGAAAAATTCAAAAGAAATCGAAAAAGTTTGGTTCAAATTTTGAACGACACGTCAACAAGTCGCCGTGAGGGTCACCTGAAATGCTGACAGGCTTGGAAATAACTGAAAATGCGAAGATTCATCATTCACGCTCTTTCAGCTGACGTGGGTTGCTTTCAACTGCTTTGCTTCAGAATGCTTGAATACAGATTTGCAACAGATCGCCTTGCTGAAAGTCACGTGACTTACCAACGCGGAACCTGGTGCGATTTCAAAACAGCGAGAGCGAACCAAACGTAACAATGATCAGACGCATGACTGTGGTAAATGCAGAAGCGAATGCTTTGATCCTCCTATGAAATTTACTCACTGCGATTACATCAACATTCTCAACGGAACAGTAAAACGTGATCGATACCATGCTCAGCAACGGTGCGGCATACTCAAAAGAACGCAATAAAACCCCGTTCTGTCATACGGAGGCCATTATATCACACTTACGAGCGACGTCGCGTGGATAGAGTGTTGCGAAAGATTTTTCCCGCGTGTGTGTAGCCCTTCAATTCTAGGTAACTTGTACAGGACGGTTGTATGTACCTCGTCTTGCTTTTGCGGTTCCTGTGCTGCAGGCAGGGGGACCACCAGCGTTACACAACTTCCGTCATCTGCCCACGCGCATTTCGACGCAGGCTTCAGAACCGCTTAATGAGCTGTGGCAAAGCGAACACGGCTCGCAACTCTGACATTATTTGCGAAATGTCTGCAACTGCGAAGGGCGGGTCCTTGTAACAACATTTCTGGCCGAAGCGCAGAAATTTAAGCGCTTTGTCTGCGCAGCTGATATTTCGCCTGAAGACGTTTTCTGGTGTTGCATTAACCGAACTCTTCGAAATTGAAAAGCATTTGCATGCGACTTATTCGAAGGCACGACTCTGCAAATCCAGTCATTTCAGTATAGGTCGCAACAGACTGGAGTGGTTTTTGCTCTCCCACGATTACTACCTAATCCTATCAATTTGCTAAGATGTCGGTTTAGGCATACTTTTAACTGCAAGCCATTTCTGTGATTGAATTGATGTAACCTCCAATGATATCCTAAGACTGTCTTACCGAGCAGCTGGAATTGGATTTCCCCCAGGTTGAGGGTTACTGCGCTGTTTGAGGTAATTTTGATCTGCGCGAAATACAGCTTTGCTCAGCATTTTCACCCAGCTTGTTGTCGCTGTTTTGCCGAAGTTGGCCACTAGCACGAACAGTGAAGCAATCATACCACACTTTCCAGTATTACAACATCGCCAACGTAGATACGGATTAGCTCAGTCAACACTATTCCAAACTGATTTGACAGAAATGATTGATCGTACAAAACAAGGATAAGACATTGCATAGTTTACACTTTGTGGGAACGTGTTTTTCAATCAAACTGAATTTAATGAACATTCTATTGTAAATTGTTTTCAATGTTTGAATTTATGATTTACAATAAGATAAACGTTTCGCTGACAGTCACGCGCAAATGGTGCATGACGTTTGCCCAGCAGTTGCTGTTGACAGATGAAACTGGAAAAATGAAAGTCCGGTTTGTTGAAATATTAGATTGATGCGCATTGGGACTGCCTACTGGTGGCCTCAGGTCCGACAAATTACGCCTGACGGTTTCCACAGCAGTCGTCCGACTCATATTCATTTTTAATGGTGAGTACCCAATCTCCAGGGACACGTTTTCGAAGATGTGAACAAGACGCCGGAAAGAGCTGGCGACGCTGGCTTTTTCTGCTCTTTGCGCGCGTGTCCCGGACAATGGAAACGCCAGAAATGTCCATCGCGGCCGGCCGAGAGGCTGTACGTCAAATACAAGTTTCTTCGGCGCAACCGGGCTTTGTATCTGTTCGCAAATGTCGATTAATGCGTTGCTTTGTGTCCCCAAGGCTTAGCACAGGTGGGAGTAGGGGCGGAGGCCGGAGTGATCTTTTGGATATGGGAGAAAAGTTGTGCGGGAAAGAGCGGTACCGCTCATGCCGCAAAGTTCAGTTCAATTTTGTCTCGAAGGAGATGGTTGACGATGCAGCATTTGCTGTCATCGGTTTTCAGATGAATACCGTGCAAGGCAAAACGTTTCTTGGTGGACGACAGCACCGCGCAGCCTCTAAACGATTGTTGTGATTGGGTGATGTGAAGTCAGACAGAGAAAAAATATAATCTTCCTGTATGCCAAGGCAAAGCTGTGTTTCAGTCATTGGTGGAACAGCTTCTACGCAGATGCTTCAAAAATGTTCAGCCCGATTGTAAACTTTGCTGGGATCAAACAATGTTATTTGCATCTGCTTTGTGCCTTTTTCGAAAATAAGCTGCCTGGCCGTACGCGCTGCTACTTCAACAAATGTGCTTTACTGGTTAGAAGCTTTAACTCGATGGATGCACCTGCACTCGCAGGCACGTTTCAAAGGTCTGAAGAGAGGATGCCACACTCTAAATTGCGAACTTACGTGGTCCACAGCGTGCAAGCAAAATAAATTCAGTTATTTAAAAGATGAAAATCAAATCTACTAAAACCTTAATTGTCCGAGAATTTTATTTCAAGCCGATAGTAACAGGAATCGATATCCCGTAGACAAGGATTACCTGGGTGGTTGCGGAAAATTAAGAAGAGTGTTTTTGATGAATAACTCATCTTTATTTGGCTTTCAGCAGCAAATCCGACCTACAGATCTACGTGCGTTTTTAGCAGAGCAGAGTCTTAACCGATCGTTTGTCAGCCGCTCTGAGCACTGACACATTGCTGTACGCAACAACTCCGACAACCTCTACTATTTCGACTTGTTAGTCATTGAAGACCGATACGAAATGATGGCATCTTACTAATGAGAATGTGGTTCAACCGCTGTCCTTCTGCCAGCTCAGGTTTCAACAAAATCATCCGACTTGGTCGGTTCAGTTATGACGCGCTCAATTGGCTCTTGACATTATATAGCTACCAAGACAGTGTTTGCATTTACGTTTTATGCCATTACTCAATATTTCGCCGTCCGTTTTTGAGGCTTGCTGCATATTAGCTTAAAATTGCTTGCGACAACGTTAAAGTCAAGTTAACCATGAATTCTGAAACGTAACACAGGAAGTTTTTGATAAAGTGCGTTTAACAACTACGTATGCGGTTAAAATACCTACATCCTTCGATAATTGTTTTGTCAACAAATATCGTATTTTTGCTTTGTTACGATAATCTCATAAAGCAAATGAAGACGATAACCTTAAAACCTTTCCAAACCTGCAAACATTTATTTGTTTCCGATGAATACAATCTTTTCAAAAAATTGTAATGAGACAAACCATCAAAAACGATCACCAACCTTTTCAGTATTTATTATAACTTTTAGCAACGAACTGTCGTAAACTCCCCTTTGATCTCATAACATAGAGAACTAGGCTCCTGCAATTTGCTAATTTGGTTTCAAGCAGCGAATTAGATTTGCGCAGAATACCCTCTTTGCTCGTTACGTGGGTAACAAGTCAGCAAGGCTTCATTTTTAATGAATTTTATCAAAAACGTCAATCAACACCGTTGCTTCTTCTGATGTTGTTTGCTGTCCAGATTCGCCGTCGACATTGAATTCATCGCTTGAAGGTCAGATTTTCTGCAAAATGTGTTTCTTTAAATAGCACTGGCCTCGGTGAGCTTTTACAGAATCTGCAGTGGAGTCGTACGTAAGCTGGCACACGAAACTTGTTAGCAAAGTAATATGCAATGAAGCAAGTAAAGAGCCAGAATAAAGTTTACAACATGCACTTTGCACAAATGCCTCCTGGTGAAAAAAAGTAAAAAATTAACGCCAAGTGTTTTTCGTTTGTTTTACTCNGTAAGGATTTATAAAATTTGGCGCTGGGCGACGAAGCCGGTGGCTAGTATTTGTTCTGTTGCATTTGAAACTATAGGCGTAAGCATTGAGGAACCTTCGGGAATGATGGTTTGCAAGCGGAAAAGAACATTGCTCAGCACCTGCAATCATTTGTCAAAAACACCCATTTTTGTTAACTCTTTCAAAACGACGTACGAAACTGCATTACTTAACTTTAGGAAATTCAAAGCGAAGATGCGCATGTTACATCATGTTATTTATTATCGTTCGCTCGCCACAATACCAACCTACCCTGCGACACTGAACAGATGCGTAAATAAATTGCAAAAATTTCTTCGATTTCACTGAATGCGGGTACTTTTTTCTTTCCAAGAAAAGTTTTGTGATCTCACGCAAGTGTGGCACGGTCGACCGTTGACGAAGTATTCCTGACGAATTTTCGCATCGCGTCAAGCTGTCGCTTGCGTTGAAGAAAAAGCTGTTTTTCACTCGCGCTCATATAAAGGCCTGAGTGCGGCAAAAAGCGACGCGATAATGGCGAAACGACGCCGGACCGAGGGGCGGGGCGACAGCGATTCTCATTTTATTCTTTTTATTTGCAGAAGCAGTATTCCAATTAACAGCAGTTAAGTTTATAAATGCGACTGGTGTTGTTGAAGTCGTACTAATATCAAATTTGCGCCCAAGGAACCAAGGCCAGCTGCAGGTTTATTGACGAACTTGACCTTCAGATCGGATTTTACGAGTTTTCCATAACAGGGCCTATTCGGCCTCGCTAGGCGTCAGAAGCAAACTTGGATAATGCGTTGCACGCGCTGCAGCCGATGCAGACGAAACGGACACTGGACCAAAAGTGGCGTTTTGATATTAGTAATTTTCGCCACGTTGACGCCGGCCCCCATGTCTGGGTGTGGCGTGAACTTTGAAAAGATGCGGAAGCGGCGAATCGAGGCGATCAGAGGACAAATTTTAAGTAAACTGGGCTTCACGTCGCTGCCAAGCGCCGAGCGACCGCCTCACGACAGCGTCACGCCTGAGCTCGAAGCGCAGTTCAATCGCACGCGGGATTTCGTGCTAGAAGAAGCCCGCAGAAAGCGAGAAGAATGTCAAGAGCCGGAAGACAGTTACTACGCGCAAGAGGTGAAGACTGTGTACACGAGCAGCCAGCGAAGTAACAGCGCCGAATCGCCGCAACCATGTAAGTATAGTATTTACGGTTCAAATTCCATGCCGTCGAGACCGAAGAACAAAAAGCCTGTAACGGCTTGCCAGCACTGGTCAGCTCCGCTTGCAGAGGAGCCGGTGATGTTGTGAAACTTCCGCAGACAATGAAAGGGTTTGTTATGACGTCTCCGATGTCTAGTTAATCTTCGTGAGCGCAGACGCATTCATCACGGTCACGGTCTGAGTTAATACCACCAAGCAGCAAAATGTGTCTGCTTTAGGAGGTGATGACTTACTTGACCCGTTAAAAAGGAAACTTAGTTTGTTGTTCGCAGTTCATGTTTGGGCCAAACAGCGAATGCGCGTTGTGGTCTTGATAGCGCAGCTTGTGTACGGCAACAATATACATTACAACCATGGTGTGATTTGGTGCTACACACCTTTATTTTAACAAAACGTCTCTGTCAGAATCGACGCCTTTCCAGTACAGCTGAACAACTTTTTTTTTTCAATGAAATAGAAGCACAATTTTTCGCGGCGTAATTCGCAGCCTTTACATGTGTTGGTAGGATTAGTTTCGCTAATACTGTTAGGCCCTGCTCAAAGTCTCGGCGTTGAACTAAAGCGGATCAATCATCTGCCAAACCGTAACTTAGTCCGCACTGGTGTTCACCGTAGTGAAAGTGACGTTCTGAACTGGGCTGATTGCCTATGTCCTTCTGGCCGGAAAACTGTTTACGAAGAGACTCAACTGCTCAGCGGAGCGTAAACTTGTTTGAAGCTTACGTTTACGTGCAAAAGATCGTTCGCCAGATACAAACGGCGTTTGGCCATCCGGGTCAGTACCCCGCCGCCATCCTCCCACTTGTGGAAGTGCACTCAGCCACGATAAAAGTCCGGCCGCTCAGTTCCTGCCTCACGGGTTACTGGGAAAACACAAGTGTGCAGTTTTATCTGCCATGCGCAGATATCTGGAAAGGATGTTATTTTGGCAAAGTTGCCGGTTTACGACTTCCTTCGTTGGTAAATCTGTACTAGAAAAAAGTGCGGCTGTTTCGAGCTGTTCATCACTTTGTTGCCACCATGTAGCAACCACTTGCAACCTGCACGATTTGAGGGAGTGAAAAAACTCTGTTTTTTTTCTACCATGTCTTATGCGTAAACGCGTAGCCTGCGCTTACTTGGAAGCGATTGGCTTTCTACCCTCTTTGTATGAAACCCAACTTTTAAAGATTGTTTCTTGAAGTAATAATTGGATATCTTTTTGCATACTCACTCATATTGGTTTCGAATGCCCCTCCTCGTTTATCCTAAAATAAGTGCCTCGGAGGAGAGGGAATTTGCGAGGATTAAAGCAGGGGTATCAAGATGATCTGTTGTAGGTTCCTGTGCGCTCGTCAAGACTTCTAACGCCACGTTTTTTGACCGAATTTAATATCGGATGGGCGCGGTCTTCATTTGTGTAGCGCAGCCCACAGTTGTAAAGTTAAATCTTTTATCCAGGGCGTGCAGTGCGATGGTAGCTTTTGCACGTGCTGAGGCTGGTCTCTTTCTCAGCCTTTCTTCCCTCAATCCCATCAAGCAAGACCTCGCCTATAATCAGATAAAACCATATCACTTAATTAAAAGTATTTGACGCAAGCGTCTTTATCAAAACTGCTGTTGCGTGCGCGAACCCCTTGAGTTGATTTTAAAGTGGAACCCGACGCTCGAATTGGGCCAGATTTAGGTTAGGTGTTTGGTAAGTGTGGACGCAACGTTACAAGTGTGAAAATCGCTAGTTAAAGCAGCTTATTGACGTACATCTCCCGACGAGAACCCACCTCCTGATATCTAAAGGAATTTATTGAGGATATAAAACTTTTATATACTCTTTTACGCCGAGGCGTCATAGCCTTGCTTTTTGACCGGAGTTTAAGGAAATCAAAAATAAGCAGTAGAGACTTTGCTTCTACTCAGTTTATAATTTCTTTCATCTTTCGAAGTTGTTGTTTTAACAAATTGTTCGGTTAACGATAATTTTGCAACATGAACTGTGCGTATGACTGAAGCAAAGTGCGAGTTAAGTCTGTTGAAACATTTCGGCAAATTTACTGCTTGCAGCCAGCAGAACGCATTTTTAATCAGTGTTTCCACTTTTGGGCTGGATTTAAGGCGCATAGGCAACCGTGGTTCACGCATTTTCAGCAATGGTATCGAGTCCAGACAAACGTCTTTCGTGCTGCCTAATGCCTTGCAGACTTGAGCGATTGCCAAAACAAGACGGTCATGGTGGTAATGGCAGCGTCGTTTGTGGCTGTCGACTAGACCGAGTGGCTGGCTTGATGTTTTGGTTCGTTTCAAAGTACTTCAGGCCTACGTGGCCACTACTTACGTGGGCTTCCGCCCTGTAGCCCGAATGTGGTTTGTTCAAACTGCAAGAGCTTTTGTGATACTCATCCTAGTCTAAGAATCTGCGGCAATCCTATATTCTAAAACGCTATGAGATGATTTGAAGACGTTGTCTGGAGGCCTCGGCTGCTGAAATAACACTGGAAGTTCGTAAGTTCTGTACTTAAAGTACGGTTTTAAAATGACCTTACTCAAACAGAGCTTCACAACAAAACATTTAATCATTTCACTTTTCTCTTGGCTGAGTTCAACTTGTGAAACGTCTTTTTTGTGTCTTGCCTTCGGTTCATTTGTATCGCACAGAAGCACTTGTTGAAAAAGCAACTTCGTTCAAACGCGTTGCCTAAAGCGAAGTCAGAACACGTTTGACCTTTGAGTACGAAAGCTGTATTACACATGTGCTGAGGGTAATCGGGCACAAAAGTTAGCATGGAGTGCTGTGATTTGTACAATCTGGGCCAGAACGTACGTTTTTGCAGGACCTCTTTAGACGGTGATAAAAACAAACCTTTAAAAACTTGGCGAAGAGCTTGCAATCGCGTAAATCACCAATAGAAACAATATCAATTAACTTGTTAAATTGTCTATCGAAAGGAATCCTTTCCCAGTAAAGAATCAGAAACTAAGACCTTACAGAGTATATATTTCGCCTAATAAGCAGGCATCATAAGCTCTTCTTCAAATATAACTTGTTAAATTAGTCGATAAGTGGCGCAAACATCAAACGTTCATGTTAACGCTCATGAGGCCGTTGGCTATAATGACAATTCGTACTTGTCGGTGTCAGCGCGCCCTCTGTGTCGTGTTGTACCTCTGCAGTGCCCACACAAGCTCAAGAACAAAAATAGCAGGACGAGCTGAGACAACTCCATGTTTGAATCTGTGATGGTCACAACAAAATCCACTGGAGCCAGAGTATAGATTTGCAAATTGTGTGGTGTGTTTAAGTGACCAAGATAAGCATGTTGCCAGCAGTTGGCTGGTCTTTAAAGCAAGAGAAAATTTGTTTCGGAAATGAACAACTGTGCCGTTTTTACGATAAAGATGGATTGGAAAATAAGGAATTAGTTACTGGCTTCTTTTTTTACGTTTTGCTTACGCAAACAGGAATCAAAAAAATCGCAGTAGGCTCATACATTTCGATAATGGAAACAATACCATATCTATCGAAAGCGATCCTTTCACAGCAAAGAATCAGACACTATATGTTGTTTACAGAGTATATATTTCCTCTACTGAATGGGCGTCTTCAGTTCTTCAAACAGAATGCTTTTGTGCAACTGACGCAACAAGTAATACTTTATGTGGACATGAACAACACCCACCACACCAGTAGATCACTTTTGAAGACCTTATCAGCTTGGATAAGCACTTCACAACATAGACGTTGAGTCCGCAATGTGATTTTTGCTTTTTGCACAGTTCATTTATTACATCACCAAGTGATAATCGGCTCTTTGAAACATGCTTTAAGGCAACAACTAGCCAGCCAGCGCGTGAAGTGCAATGCATCAATTTCTTTAAAGCACGTGAGTTGCAAGACAAAACATTGCGTATCATAGCATTTTAAACATTTATCACGTGACAAGGTACCTGGTATGGCGATTGAGTTTAGGACCCAAAAGGTACAAGGGTGGGTTGCTTGTCTCCTCTGAGGTTCCTGCACTTTCCACTAATTACGTAGAACGTGGCGAAGTCCCACCGGTCAGGAATAGAAACAAGCAACAAATTTAGCCAACCTGGTCGTGCCAAACAGGATTTTGACATCTTCACAAATCAAAAACAACTCCGATATATCGCTACGCCAATGGCAAATTACTCAAAATCTTTTTGACAGCAGTTGCCTGATCTGCAGTACTCTTGCAGGTTCTTCAGAGACGTATCATTCGCAACCACCTCACTACGTAAAAAAATTAAGGTTGTGATCGTTCTGATAAAACTGTTGCTATACACCACAAAAAATGATTGCCCATTCCCAAGCAGGTATTATGGCGTTTTGTGTGCATGAAATAAAAAATACGCGTTTAAGCATAAATGTTGCACAGTGGTTTGGCGTAAAGACAAGGCAGTAAAAATATAGATTTATGCGCTAAGTTTTTCGTTCGGGTGAAACGATGTGCACGTTGAAGCGGATGCTCAGATGATGATTAACGTCCCCTGTCGGGCAATCAAGTGTGACAATCGTGCAACCGTGACGGCTTTCAAGTGTGGTAGAGTTGCTTAGTAAGAGATGTAGAGCGGGTTGTGTATTCCTGGAGCGTATATTCAGATAGTCTTGGCACGCTTGAAACAAATTTTCTTTGACTTTGTCGCGCAGCACAAAAAATCGAATCTGCGTCAGTGGCACGCTGTATTCATACTTGCCGCAAAAGATATTCATAACGTGCTAGTTAGGTTTGGTTCTCGGTCGCATGTAACAGCTTCCACATAATTGCAGCTTCCCTCTCTTGCGTGTGGCACAGCGGAGACAGCGAGCTCAAAAATGCTGCGTAGGCTTGCTCTTACCGGTTGTTGTATGCTTGAATCAATTGCCGGCACGGAAGCAATTGATCACATCCTCAGTACGTGTGAGGAACCGCCGGGTGAAAAGTGGGTCAATACCAGGAAACGTAGACCTGTGAAAGACACCTTGCAACGAATCTAGCCGAGAGGTAATCTGTCCCGTGTAGAATGTTACTAATACAGTTGCAACCCTCCTGCATCAGCGCAGCGCAAGCCCAACGGAAACACTGTTCTATGTCGGCAGATTGGTCAACCCGCTACTTACGCTCCTGATATGGTTAACACAACATGAATTTGATGAACCGCAGAAATTGACACAAACATGAATGCAAGCACGGAATTCTCACTTTTTTTTGAAAAATTTGTGTATAGCATATTCGCAACGAGCGTATACAGGCTCACGAATTTAACACCAAGGCATTTGTAATGAAACTAATGTCGCGCTACGCTTGTCTTTAAGACGACAAAACCTTTTTATTTCATGCAAAAAAAGCTTTTCTTTAAAGTGAAATTACGCGTTTATACTTTACTGAATTTATGTTTTGATAATGAAGCTATTTGGTCATTAACTTTCACATACGATGTTGTTTGTCAGAGTGTATATCAAAGTTTGACCATTTTAAGTGAAAAGCAACAGCTATTTCGGCGTTTATTTGTAGTTTTTCCGCAAGTCAAGGGTTTCCAGGGTCAGGGGTTGTTAAACTTTGGAGGCGTCCTTTCGTTTTTGCGTGGCAGTAGCTCGGGATCAGCCTTATCTGCGCAGCGGTGAGCTTTGTCGATACCGCGCTTAGTCCACTAGAAAACCACTCAATCGCAGCCGGCGTGGTTATCTGATGGAGCCTGTTCGATGTTGTGCCAGCATGCGCTTTGGTGTGGCGTAACATCCATTCGTACTATAAGCAACTTCCAGCTCACGGTTTGCTCTGACTTTGCTGCAGAAAGTTTTGTGCTCAGCAAGTGAGCCTGCGCGCGACAATGGGATCCCGGCCTGTGGTGGTGCGTTTATGGTCCTAGCTGCACGCAACCTTACTTTCAAATTGCTTTAATTAACCCCACCTGCATTTCAGCAAACTTTTTTATCTTTTTTTGTCTAGGATGATATATTTGCTTCATAATTCGATGCAACGTAGTTTATTAGATGCTACTGTAGAGTGAGGTCTACCACACTACAGCGTGAGATCTACCTCCTGTCAGCACGAAAGCGTGAGGTCTATACCGCTGCATTATAGGAAGAAGGGTAAAAATAAACAAGTCATTATATATTTCCATGCATTTATTCTAGCGATACACACTCCGTACATCTTCTAAGAATAACACAGATAGATAATTGGAAACTTTTCTCATCACCTTCCAGCAAAAATGATCAAGACGAGACTGGAACAGCTGACGACCTAACCGTTGATTATTCGTTATTGCGTTTTCTTTATCCTCGGTACATGTTGTAAACACAGTATACTTACGTGTTTTGCATCACTGTTTAAGCTTTGTTGCACCTTTTAATAAATCTACTTTATTTCTATGCGCTTCTGAAACGCTTCTAGTGATAGCCTGTGTTACAGTGCTCAACCTTTGTCAAGTGGTGTACCCATTGGGCAACCATGTTTCCTATCAACTGCACTTTGACTCTAATCACGAGCACAATAATTACAAATGTGCGCATAATTATTGTACGTTTACGTTAAAATTTCAATATATAAATGGCGTGTNCCCCTTGGAGCNCCTTTACGTGCCCCAATGGGTACGCGTACTCCCAAATGAGAACCAGTGGTCTATGATAACTTGCGAGAAGACCTAAATTGACGCAACTGACGGAAGCTCGCTACAAGGGAGTAAATTCGTCCCATGGCAACAAAAAAGTAGCAAACAGAGCAGACAAACGTTGAAGTTCAGACATGGTTCCCGTCTATAGCGTTTTCGGTAAATTGTTGACGCAATGATTACTTTGTGACTTTCTGTTTTGTATAAGCTAAGATATGTGCAAATATTCCTGGTTATCTTCTACGTTTGTGTGGTTTTGTGCCGGCAATCCACTTTTTATTAGAGTTGATAGCATACCACATCCTAAGTTAAAGCCCAGCAATTTGGAAAATCTCTTTCCAGCCACATTTCGTCACTTGTGTGGATGGTAGTAACCTGACAAGATATTAAGCCTTGTACGGTTAGTTTAAATTAAGGGCACTTGAGGTAAAGTGCTTTAACCAAACGTAACAACGTTTAGGTCGAAGCCAAAAGCAAAGTTTTTAATTTGCAATTGGCTTCGTGGTTGCTGAGTCATAAGACGCTCGCAGTGACAGTCTCTGCGCTGGGCACCTGTTTTTCCTCTCCGTGTTAGACTGTGTGTCTGGGAAATTTCCTTTGGTGAGTTGTGCTCAGTTCGAAAATAAAGCCAACGAAAACTTGTATTTCCGGCGCAGGTGCCAGTGTGCCTGGACACGCACACAGCAAGTTTTTGTTGCGTGTCGCCTCAAAAGTTTGGCGAACGTATAAACAGGTAAAACGTCGTCCTTGCACTTTCACGCTCCGGGCACATCACTTAAAACATGAGTGAAGGTTGTGAGGAACGGATAATTAACGATACGTTTAAAGTGCCCGTCTAAAAATACTCACCCGCTGGCGAGGCAAAACACAGTCTTTGCTGCGTCGTATTTTCTGCACTGCAAATTTAAAAAATATTTACTTTTCCTGCGGCGAAAGCCTTCTGACGTCACTTCCTCCAACCGACGCTACGGTTGTTCTTGGTTGAACACGTCACTTTAAGAAAATCGAAGGCCCTTTCAAGTTCGTGATGTTATTTTCGTCTCGCCACCCACGAGGTTCCAGGAATCAGATACAGGCTGTGACTTTTGATGTCAGAATTTATTTGTAAGTTTAGTTAATGGTTGCATGTAAACTTTAAGGATGCTAATTAATCGCAAATATCATTCACTGAGGTGTTTGGTTCTTGTGTTATTTCCCAGTTCAAATGTGTCTGATAGTTTTCTGAACTGACTGTACTGGAGTAAAAAACCTTGATCTAAAGGTGTTAAAGCGCGAATAACTTTGATCAAGAACATGTTATCATCTGTTGCACTTTTACAGTCTTCAAACACAACCATCTGTTTTATGTAAAATAGGCCGATTTTTTGTGACATGTGTGATTTAAACGTCTTGTGCTGCAATACGTTTCAACCATAAAATATTTTGACACAGCTCGATACAAATCGTACAAAGAAACTCAAGGTGTCTCGGAATTCCTCACCTTCGACCTGTCCAAGTCCGGAATCGATCCCGATTCGGTAGTATCTGCATCACTCAGAATCTACCAAGTGCCCAACCCCGGTGCGCGGGACATACGAGAGCAGGTGGACGGATTGTTAAGTTCTCATGTATCAAAGTGTAGTAAATTTCGTGACCCTGATTGCACGAGCTGAGCACCTGCTCGCGATCTTATCAGCGTTTTTAACACTTTAATGATTTTCCTTTTTATTTCGCCGAAAAAAAACGTTTACCTTACGGAACGTCTATTACAGGGGTCTCAAACACGCGGCCCGCGAGCCGCATGCGGCCCGGGAGAGCGTTTTGTGCGGCCCGGGGTGCTTTGTTCGATTTTACAAATAATTAGCATTTGCTTTATTTAGTTTATTCACCGGTGTTTAAAAGTTATCGGCCAGCGAGTGAACAAGTACCTTTTAAACGAATGTAGAGGCGACTAGAAACGATTTGCGTGAACTCACGATGCCTTTCACAGGAAATAAGATGTAAAAGTTGTTTCTACTGTAGTAAGAAGGTTCAGTTACCGCCATTGTTGTGTCAGCGTCATAATGCA
>JGI24158J21664_10002668_pt1 | contig 21875 bp, 24 predicted proteins | sample Ectturendosymbi3_FD_21664 | JGI IMG/M metagenome (IMG submission 21664)
TTTTAACATCACATTGTCTTCATCAGTAAATGCGTGATGAAGTAAATCCTTCCCCCTGGTTTTCTGTAATATTATGTAAACATTGCGTTTATTCACGCTTACTTTGTTTCGTAACAGGCTTTCAATTTTTATTGTAATATGAGCTATGCAATGTTGCTTCAAATATTTGCAGATCGGCTCCATTTCTCTACACCTCAGAAAAGCCGTACGTCACATTGGATCATATTGAACAAGAAACGCGCAGCATGGAAAGTGAAATGCAAGCCTTGCAGGTTTGATTTTAAATCTGAATGAAAATTTGTATAATGGCCACAATGCTTGCGGGTCGGTATTTGCAGAAGTACGTTGAATTCATTGTTTGTCTTCCACGGCCTTTTGGTTTCAAACACGTTTATGTTTGACGAACGTAATCTCTTCATGTCACAAAACTATAGATAATAGTGATCTAAAAAGTTGGAATTTAAAAAAAATTCTGATGTTAGAAACAAGCACTCACGACCTAGTAAGGCTTCGAATATTTGCTCTGTCAGTGATTTGATGTGGTAGCGTGTTATTTAGCTACAGCTTGCGAATTTCACCTAACTGAAATATCGCACAATAGCTGAAACTTTGCTTGCTGGTGTTTTGTAACCTGAAATAATGTGCTTCGACGAAAAGCATTTGAGTTCCTTGTGCGCAGTCAGAGGATTACGCGCAAAGGCGTCATCACTGCGTTTGTCGTACAGGCAGGTGTTCTGTTTACCCTTCACATTAATTGAATTTGGATACTTTCATCTGGCTCACTGAGCACTAGCCCGTGCGTGTAGAGCCGATTTTTCAGTTTTCAGCGAATTTGAACATTTCTTTTTGAATTTCTGTTTGAACATCCCATTTTTGTTCAGACTTCCGCTGATCTATTTGAAGTCAACATGCCGGATTACAAACAGCTTCGCGCTTGCAGGAAGGAGCTGAGGCTCTTGAAGGTGCGGGATTGGTCTGATTCAACTGGTTTCAGTCTGATTTAATTCTTTTTGACGAATTTACCATGGGACATTCATAAAAATCGCTCGGGAATCGTAATAGAAAGTTGGGAAAATGAAATTTGTGCCTTTCGTCTTGTAAGGCGCTTGTGAGAAGTTGTTGTTATAAAGGACTGCCGCACACGTACACCCTCTTGCACACGAAAAAAAATTTCGGCAGTCCTTTATAACAACAACTTTACGAAAAACTGTGATTCAGCAACTCTGGGACATGATCATAATGGTGCGAACCAGCGTGGATGACTGGACATTGACCAGTTGGCGGCAGATCAATGTCGATGACATGGACTTGGAGTTGCGTCGATTCTTGAAGGACATTAGGACGCTAGACAAAGGTAAGTGGCTGTGTATTGCATTTTTACACCGCACCCATTGTGTAAAAAAATAGAAAAAAAAGTTTATAAATTTTAATTGTACGGACCCCGAGCTACATACGGTCTTTTGGTGACTCTGACTTGACCTGTGAGGTCATTTGAAAATTACAAAATCAACCTAATCTTCTAATTTTACCTCATACATGGACTAAAGCTGCACTGCTTTTATTATGATGTGGGCTTTTTTCACATGTACGTAATGACGCAATATGTAACTCAATAAATTTAACTTGCATCCTTAAATTTTGTCATTTTCTGCAGACTGCACGGTAACTTTTGGCCCGGCCCTCAACAATATTTTCTGTTTGTCATGTGACCCCATGGAAAAAATAATTCCTCACCCCTGGTTTATAGCGTTGTCTCTGTTGCACTTGCATCTAGTCTGAGTCTATGTTTTAACTAACCTGCGACGCCAAAAGTTACAACTGCGATTACACTCTTTTTTAAAGAATGCCGGGTATGGGATGCATACACCGGCCTGGACTCAATGGTTAAAAACATGATAACGTCACTGAGAGCGGTGGTTGAGCTGCAAAGTCCTGCCATCCGAGATCGACATTGGCAGCAGCTGATGACTGCGACGGGCGTGAGATTCGAGATGGGCGACGATACAACCTTGTCTGATTTGCTTGCCCTTCAACTTCATCGCGTTGAAGACGAGGTAACAATTGCTACAAAGGTTGCTCTGCTATACAGAGAGATCAAGTACAGCTAATAGACAGCCTAGTCTCCAGGATATACTGGTTAGCGGGCTTAATTAATCTGTCTTCCCCTAACTGTTTGCCCTATGTTTCAAGCATATATTTCTCCTGAAAATTCTTTCACGCAACCTGATCTGAACTATAAACTGTAAATTTGTCACGGGTAGAAAAATCTAGGTTTTATCAGTTGCAGAAGGTATGTACGAGCTATAAATTCACAGTCAGTGAATGTGATGTCCTGTTACAGTAACGCTTTGTCAGTACACAATTACTCATGGTACAACTCTGGAGATGTTTATATTTTGGTTCAGGCGTTACGTGGTTTTAATTATTTAAATTTTGCCAGAACTCAAAGTAATCTCGGGCAAAGCCGCGCTTCAGTCTTTCACTTTTCCTCTTATCGAAACAAGCGCAGCAAGCTAACTACTGAAAATCGTTGATAAATGATCCTTTTTCTGATCAAAACAAGGTGCTTTATAGGGCAAATCCTTTGTTTTTTTGCATAACCAGAGGTTTTTGGTACCAAACTTGGGTTTGATGGTAGTAAGCAAATTGAAAATCTTGCACGTTTAGTTATTAGCACAGTTTATGATAACCTTGCAAAACAAACACGTTTGGGTGCGTTCGAATCAACGCACGCACTCACGACACACACTGGTGGCATGACCGAGGTTCGACCAATGTGCTTGTTTAGTCAGTTGAAACTGCTGGTTTCCGTACATTTGGTTCTGCTTCTTTATTATGTGTTCACAGCGGTGCTGATTCCGAGAAGGTGGGATTTTTACTTCAGATAGTTTTATTTTTTGGCAATAGCTCGATGTTCTGGCAGAAACGTCGCCGCAAAGTTTCAATAGGGGGGCTTGGTGCTCTGTGGGGGTCTTTGCGTTTGTGCGGGGGGTTGACATTCTAAAAATTTACAAAATTCCACTGGTTTATAGCGTTTCATGCTTCAATTTGGGGGGCTTGGAGCTTTATTTGGGGGAGCTAAGCCCACCAAAGCCCTCCCGTGAATTGTGTTCAGGCCTGGACACCTGCAACACTGTGCCCTTTCTCCATGAGGTTAGTGCAGTTATCGGGGCTACATGACCAAGGGCGTACGCAAGGGGTGGTTGGGGTTACCCCCCCCCCTTGAACTTGATATTTTACAAAAGCTTTATTCCCTGCTCATGGGAGATTAATTGTTTTCGCATACATTTTGCTAGTTAATTTGTCGACTTAACGCAAATACCACGGAATGTATTTGCATGCAAATTTCAAGGAACATTGTAAATGGGCCGGAAAGTAATAATTAGGTTTTGGTAGGAATCGGGGTTATTGTCTACATCCAGAAACCATCACCACTTTTTGCAGACCTTTCGTCCACTACGCAAGCGCTGAACGCACTGGCCACATTGCCAATTTCTGTAGCTTACGAGCTCAAAAACAGTAGTTGTAACAGAAGCATTCAGTCGTATGATAATGTCTCAGCAGGGAAAAAGGAAAACTAAAAGTTTGCTGGACTTCTATACATAATAAAAAATCGAACATTTTCTTATTTACTTGATGCACATTCTCAATTCTTGTGTAGTTTAGCAAGATTCGATCTTGCAAACAGGGGTGTGCTCCAGCCTGTCGAGCCGCACACTTTCTATGCTCGACTACTCGTATTCAACAAGACATTAGCGCAGCCTCATTTTGCAGTTGTAAAGTGCTCTGACGTAGTGATCAGTGTGTTTTACTCCCCTGTTTTAACACGCACCCTGATATTTTTGCAATTATGAACTGCTGTGTCGTAGCGTTGAGTGTATTTTCCTCCGATATCCTAACTTGGAGCGCTGATAGTTTATATTCAGTGCAATGACACATAAAATACGGGAGTGCGTGTAGAAGAATATACATATTATGTCAATAAACTTCGCCAAAACGTTGGTTTAAAAACATGAATATGACGTCAAATTGTGACTTCACAAACACCGCACACCAAATGCAAATGACCACCATATTCCACTGAATGAAAACATCCCAATGAAAATTTTCTGCGTGCGCAACTGTACATGACATGCACTTATGTCGTTTGTTAGTAATACCTTCTGCTTCTGGCACAAGGTTGTTTTGGTGGAGCAATCTAACAAACCTAACATGGCTACTCTGGTATGCTACTCAACCATATATGACTTCAGAAATTTCGGGCCCTGAAGAACAGCGTTCTGCATAGTGCTCAAGCGCGTTTTTTGCTTCGCATACATGCTAAGCATATATTAGACGTGAGTTTTTGCCAAGTGCGTTTTAAATTTTTATAAATGCAAGAAATGGGTTTGCAGGTGAAAAACATTGTGGACAAAGCGAAAAAGGAAATGGGAATCGAAAAAGTCTTGCAAGAAATGCGCGCCACGTGGTCGACTGTCGAGTTTCAGTTCGAGCGCCACCATTCGACAGGCATTGCTATGCTTGTCTCCGATGAGGAACTCATCGAAACGCTGGAAGATAACCAGGTGAGATATGTTTGGACTGATATGGCGCATTTTACCCTTTTTTGCTCCATGTTATTCGGTTTCACTGGAACAACAACTCATAGATTTTTAATGAGAGTTGCAGATCACAGAGCACAGCAGAGTCTGAATCGTTTTCAAGGGAAATTGCTATAGTGTCCCCTGAGCGGTACGTCTAAATATTTTGATATCTTTATCAAAAAACTGGCAATGATTCAAACAAAATGTTATTTACTCACTTTATTCCAAAAACTATTCTTGAACGCACTTCAAAATACATGTGCGAAAAAATTTTGTAATCAAAACTTCTGTTATAAAAAACAGAGAGAACGAATGATTCCCACACAAAAATTAAAGTAAGACCTTTTTATTTTTGAAAAAGCGAAGCACTTTCACAAAAACATTTCATTTTCCTTTTAGTAGTTCAGCAATTCCAGTGTTGCCGTACAAACATTGCCTTTGCTGCTTTTTGAATAAAACAAACGCTTAAGCAATATGAGCACTAATCAGTGTTTCACTGAACTGTACTCATTTGTCAAACGCCCATAGCTTAACCTTCCTGTCTGTGCTGCCAAGCTGACAAGGGTTAAAACTACTTTTGGTCGGACCTCTTCAATGGGCATCGGAAGGATTTTTTCCAGGGGAGGCAATAGTGGATTTTTCCAGGGGTAGCCAAAAATATTTTAAATTTTTCTAGGGGTCAAAAGTGGTGAAACTTCATTTTACCTACTCGAAGCTAAGAAAACAACCTTTTTTGCTAAAAATTTAATAGGAAAATGTCATATGTCAATATTCATGGGGGGCAAGTCCCCCTTCCTTTCTTCCGACGACCATGACCTTTTATCAAACTATGCGACATGGAAGGCCCACGTGAGTAGCTCCCGCCAACATAGGGGAGGTGCTCTTCGTGGAGAAGGCAAAATCGAATCTATGTCTTGTGAGTTCAAACACACTGTTGAAATTTATGAAGGTACGTATTTGTCTTTTACAAAATTAAGCATTTTACCTTGAAGAACGTTAGCGTAATAGGCGCGAGTGAACCATGGCATGAAAAACAAAATCGTATGTGTTTCTAACGTGCTTCACTTTGTCTTCAAATATAAATGCTTTTGAAATCACGAATTTTTGTAAATGCTTTTTTTATAAAATTGTTTTAATCAAAACATTTTCACAACTATTTGCGCATGAATATAGTTTTCAGGGAGTTTTTAAGAGAACATCTCGCAAGATATTTTTCAGATTTCCAGGTGAAAAGCTGGAGAAGCCTTTTTTGAATCCCATTCAATTTTTTCAATAAACAATTTTAGTACTGAAACTTTTTGGTGGTGGCGCGTAAGGGCCACCATATATTATCCTGTTCCCTTATGTGACCCAGTGTCTTCAAACTACTAGTGAGCTACCACTGGACCTTTTCCCAAGTAAAATAATTGATGATGATAAAGTGCAGATTTTACCCGTAATGTTCATATGCTCTTCATTTGAATCCCATCATAACTGTTGGGTGGTAGTGCTCGCGGCCCGAGTTTACGCTGAATTATAGGCTTGTTTATACTTATGCTTGTCCGCAGTTATTTAAAGGTTGGGTACCTTATGCCTAATTGTCCAAAGTTTCAGTAGAGCTGTAGGCACAGACTGGAGCCATTTTAATGAAAACAATTCTTAAACATCGGCATCATAAAAGATCAGTTTTATATCGTTAAGACGGTGTGCGATCAGATAAGGCGACAGAATCTCATTGAACCAATAATATTTTTCAAGATCCGAATTGCAAGTTCAACCGCAGACCTAGAAAAATACAAAATTGCAAAAAATATTTACATACTTTGTTTCGCCAAAATTTAGGTCCAGTTGCAAAACATGCTCATGTCAAAGTTCGTTGAATATTTCCGAGAAGAAGTGACGTCATGGCAGCAAAAGCTTTCAACAGCAGACACCGTTATTCAAGCGTGGTTGGAAGTACAGCGGACCTGGGCGCATTTGGAAAGCATATTCATTGGATCTAAGGTACGCAATCAAAGTTTGGTAATATGTTAGTTTTGTCAGTACTGCCGATACAACGAACAGTTTTCGAAAGAGTGATCCTCCAACTATTACTAACTTTTGACCGCACGGTGCAGCAGTAAAAGTGAGACTTATGCTTTGCGGCATCGCTGGTTGATATCAGATAGAACTGCCTGACTTTGCTTCTCATTGCTACTAATATCCTTAGAAGTTTAAAGCTAACGCCTTATTTGCAGGATATCAGCGAGCAATTGCCTGAGGACACAAAGCGATTTGAAACCATTGACAAGGATTTAAAAGAGCTTATGCAGGAGTCGGAAAGAATAGGAAATGTGGTTGAATCGACAAACCGTCCAGGGCTTTACCAAAGATTGGAAGGACTTCAGGAGAGGTAAGTTGGATTTTATGTGACCCACCATAGTTTTAACTCAAGTTTTGATATAGAAATGGAATTTTGACTGAACGTGTTTTGGAAAATGTCGATTTGCCGATGTTTTACGAACTTCTACCTAAGGTAGAAAAGGAAAGTTCTGTTTTACCTGACCTTTTCCAGTACACATCCTTTTTGTTTTCATTTGCTTGTGGTTCGCATAATAAGCTACATCAGTTCTAGTTTTAGTATCACTGAGCTTGTAACTTCCATCTCCAATCTCAGTTCTCTTCAACGGAAATTTGGTCTTTAATCTTGCTACACGTTTTTGGATATTAAAACCACGAGAGCGCCATCACAAATGACCGGTTGCACGTAACGTTCATCAACAAATGTTGATTTTCAAACAGAAACAAAATTCAAGTCATATGTTGCGATTTACATTTGCTTGAACCTTTGATTTCCACAAGACTTCACACAGGCACGTCACAAGATTCTGCAATGTGTATAACGAATGGAATTCCACGCAATTTAGTCGACAACCCTGCGGATACCACTTCCGAAAAATTACTGAATGTTTATTTTTCCAGGCTGTCAATTTGCGAAAAATCCCTTGCCGAGTATCTGGAAAAAAAGCGACTAATGTTTCCTCGTTTCTACTTCGTTTCCGCTGCTGATCTGCTCGACATTTTGTCGAAGGGCACACAACCCAGTAAAGTAAGCAAAAGAAAGTATTTTCCGTTTGTGAACCCATAGATGCGCATTCAGCAGCTCTAAAGTGATAAATTTTGGCATTAAACGGTTTTACAATGAAAGAGAAACGTTTTACCGCATCCATTCTACTAAGACAGATTGATTTCTCTTAAGGTTACAAGGCATTTACGCAAGTTGTTTGATAACATCAACGACCTCAAGTTCGAAATGGACGAAAACAGTGAGCCGACCAAGCTGGCGGTGGGGATGTACAGCAAAGAGAAGGAATACGTGGATTTCGATAAGTCATGCAACTTGGTTGATCAGGTGACGTAATTATGTGATGAAGGCTTTTTGTTTGCAAAGAGAGTACTGAGTGTTTTTATTGGTTCAGGCTTAATGATGGCGTTACTCAGCATTTAGAAATAAATGTAACTCTATGGAGGAAAAAAATCACATCGCCATTATTAAATATAGATATTGTCGAACATTGGATTGATCGGAATCACAAATTGGAGAAACAGTTGCAGTTATTTTCTTTTACTTACTGAAGTCAGTGCGTATTACCAGTACCAGATGAAAGTAATCGGAGTACCCGACTCAGGACCCTACAGCCATAATAACGGCTTATCAATTTGATGGCCTGTGAAACTATCGTTGCTCAAAAACGCGCTCAAACTACATGAGCAGTTAGTGTCACATGCAGTTACTCTTGGCAACATAATTGAATCAAGGTTATTGCGATCGGAGTTGAAAAAAAGCAACAGACAAACATATAGTTGCAATGCTATAGCGATTAACTGCTATAATTTTTTTGCTAAAAATATTACCACGGCTACGTCTAGCTCTGTCCCGCCATAACTCTTTTTCAATTTGTATGCAGTGGTGCTTTTTGCTTTAATATTACTCTTGTACAGTATGTAAGAACGTAAATATGTTGCAGGTGGAAGTTTGGCTGAATCGTCTGGAAGACACGCAGCGCAGCACTGTGAAAAGTCAAATACAAGATGCAGTTGTTGCGTACGAGGAGAAAGCACGAGATCTGTGGTTGTTTGACTTCCCGGCTCAGGTTGCTCTCACTGGCTCTCAGATTTGGTGGACGACAGACGTAAGGGCTTTGAAAGTTTGCCATTAATTGTTTACAGTTTCTGTTTTGAGCAATGTGGTGAGATTTACTGTAACTCTTGATTTCAAGGTGCCATGAACTTGTTCCCAAAGCGAACGTACATTGTGATAGCTGCTCTGACATTCTTCGATTTTGGCTGGCTTTGCGCTGTTCCTGTTCTCAACCATTCCAAACAAAGCCAAAACTAGACATTTGTCTCCCAGCCCTTGACCAAAATTATTGTTACCATCAAAGCCGGAATCAGTAATATACAAAATGTTTTATTTTTGTTAAGTCTGATCAGTTTTGACTGATGAAAATTGTACGTGATCAGTTAAAGATTTTTTGGTTTACATTTCTTTCAGTTGATTGCTCCCATCTAGACAATATTGCACAAATTGAAAATTTATCGGCGCTCAATTTGCAGCTGAGTCTGTTTGTTTGTTGTTGGTGTCCAAAGCTTGAGACCGTTTTGTAGCGATCGAGCTGTTGCTATACAGAAGAAAATGTTACATACGTTTAAGACAAAACCGCAAACGGAACATGATTTTCAAACTATTCTGCAGGTCGGAATTGCGTTTGAAAAGCTTGAAGAAGGCTTTGAAAATGCTATGAAAGATTACAACAAGAAGCAAGTCAATCAATTAAATGCGCTCATCAACCACCTTCTGGGAGATCTGCATCCACTTGACAGGTTCATGGATAGTTTCTGTTTACATGTGCAAGAGCATTCCTATGATCAGGCGTAGGTTCTTTTGCAAGTACCGGAAAATTTATCGAAGTCTTATTGTGTTATCTAGAAAGAACAGCTTTTGTACCAGAAACGACTTGCAAGATTAACTTTCGAACCACTGCAGTCATTTGACGGATAATCATATATCAATTGAAACCAAAACGCACCGTTTTAAGCTCTAAGTTTGCGATAAGCTTTTGAGGAATCAGGCGAATGGGCTTTGCTTTCATCTTTTTGTGTTGTTTCAAACTTGCACATGCCTGTATTCAAGTAACTAGTCTCCTCACTGGTGAAGAGTTCGAATCAATCAGCACATTTTTACTAGGAAATCGATTTCATGTAACACTACGCAAAGGTTATAGGACTGACGATGCGTAGTGCTACATGAAATCGATTGCCTATTAAAAATTTGTTGATTCATTCAAACTCTTCACCTGTGTGGAGACTAACAACCAAAACGCAAAAAACTTGACAGTATGTGTTTCATCCAAAGTTTCCAAAGTATTTCTCAAAGGATTGTTTTTTACTTTCCAGGCAAAAAATCATGACCATTTGCACAATCGATGTCCACAGTCGCGATGTGGTGGGCAAGTTGATCAACGAGAAAGTAACGTCATCACAAGCTTTTACTTGGCTTTCCCAGTTACGCCATCGTTGGGATGATGACGAATCACACTGCTTTGCGAATATCTGCAACGCGCAGTTTAAATATGAGTACGAGTACCTTGGAAATACACCCCGTTTGGTGATCACTCCGCTAACTGACAGGTGAGTTAATGTGCTTAACCCTTCTCAGACGTGTAGTCCAATTGTGCTGAATGATAACAAGTTCTTCTGAGTAAGAATTCAGGTTCCTGAACTTTAGATTTATCAAAAATTTTGAAAAACAATTGCTAAGCAATTGGATGAATTTTTTTCGTCATTTGTACATGGTGTTGACCATTTCTTCGCGGAATCCAAAATTTTGATTTATGAATAAGATCGCCATTCCGAGTGAAGCAGCAATATTTGAATATGACGTAGTTTATTTTTACCTAGACAACATACGCCTTTCAAACGTGAGCACAACAAACGCCAATACATTAGACAAAAGCGATGTAAATTAAAGAGCCCTTTGCAGAACAATTTTCAAAGAGTTATGTGATGTCTTTTGTGTGTGAAGGTGCTACATAACCCTCACGCAATCGCTGAACCTGACTATGAGTGGAGCTCCTGCTGGTCCTGCCGGGACCGGGAAGACGGAGACCACTAAAGACCTGGGCCGGGCGCTCGGCATACCTGTATACGTTTTCAACTGCTCAGAGCAAATGGACTACAAGTCGATCGGCAACATTTACAAAGGCTTGTCGCAGACCGGAGCGTGGGGATGCTTCGACGAGTTCAACAGGATAGCGGTTGAAGTGTTGTCGGTGGTTGCAGTTCAGGTACATAATCAAACCTTAGCACTGGTTATTTTCAACGAAACATGTTGACAAACGGCGTTTTTACAATAGCCCAAGATCTATATGGATTTTAATACGCGGTAAATGCGCGACAATGCGTCCTGATCAATCCGTAACGCACAATTTTCACATCAGTTCTTCGCATCTAGACTAGAACTTTGTTAAGAAACTATAGACAGGTTTGCGCATGGGAGGTTTTTCTGTCCTATGCCATGGGAACTTGTGACTATCCCAACCCATGGGGTTTCCACAAAACCAGTGATGCAGAGTCCATTATATCATGTACATATCTAATGTCTAGGTAGTCTATAGAAAACAGTGGATAAAACACCCCAAACTTCGACTTATTGAGACCAATCAAAAGTGGGTGACCTTTTTGTAGTTGCCAATGTAAAAGAGGCTCAACAACTTTACTTTCGCTGGCCTTACATCACTCCGCCATGGCACTGAAGCTCTACGTCTAATAATTACTGTTTTGTTAGCATACACTGTAAAAATGGTGGTAAATGACTTAAAATTAGTAGCGATGGGATATGAGACAAATTTGAAGTCCCATCTCGTGGACAAGCCTGGCGTCAGAAATAACTGTTGCTGTTTAGTAAACAGCACGTAGTTCTCAGTCGCTGCACAGTAAAGATCGAGCTTAGAAATTATTTATAGGTGAAAATGATTCAAGACGCTCTAAAATCGAAAAAAGAACGCTTTATGTTCCTCGGCGACAACATACGTCTGGTTCCGAGCGTGGGAATTTTCATCACGATGAACCCCGGCTACGCTGGAAGAACAGAACTCCCAGAAAATCTCAAAGCTCTTTTCAGGTAACATATGTTTTATCAGCTGCTATTTCTACTTTTTCGACACCTGATTGAGGATCTGCGACCGTTGAATTAACGCCACTTACTCAGCCTAAACTTCTTCGTCTTAGACCTTGCGCGATGGTGGTGCCTGACACGGCGATGATATGTGAAAACATGCTGGTGTCCGAGGGATTTACCGAAGCAAAACTGTTGGCGAGGAAATTCATTACTCTCTACAACCTGTGTAAAGAGCTATGCTCGAAGCAGGTGAGTTGCTACTCTAAGCAGGTAGTTCAATCATACATCAAGACTGATGTTAAAAGCTCAGTTTACAGCTATTTCATCAAAACGTTGCCTACAAATGGTGAAAATCGCTGAATGACTGTTATCAAGACCTCCAGCAATACTTGGAAAATTTACTGAAATAACCCAAACGTTTGCCTAGTTTGGAGTTAGGACTAAATTGCAACTTTTTATAAACCAGTACCATTATGACTGGGGTCTTCGAGCAGTAAAAAGTGTGTTGGTGGTGGCCGGTGCCTTGCGAAGAGCAGATCGTCAGCGACCCGAGGAGGAAGTTCTGATGCGAGCACTTCGCGACTTCAACCTCCCAAAAATCGTGACGGAAGACGTGCCTGTTTTCATGGGGTTGATTGGTACGTTTTTATGATGAATTGAAATGAAACATATTTGTGAATGATTTGTAGGTTGATCAGTAAAAATTATATTCCTATATTGTTCAGATGCTTGCTGTGGTGAGCCTAAAAAGACTAAAATTTTATCGCAGGTGACCTGTTCCCATCTCTGGATGTACCACGAAAACGAGACGAAGACTTTGAAAAATCTATCAAAGCGACCATGATTAAGCTGAAGCTGCAGCCAGAAGAAAACTTTGTGCTTAAAGTACGATTTTCCAACATCTGTTGTTTGCTTTGTTTTAGTTGTCCAGAAATAACATTTTTCCACACACATCAAACGGTACTAGATCTCAACTAGAAACACGCAAATGCTGTATGATATAATTAACATGAAGAAATTATGAATATCCTGCAACATACACATAAATCTTCAACGTCGGTTGTTTTGGATGACGATGGTTTCTTTACAGGTTGTGCAGCTGGAAGAGCTTTTGGCGGTTAGGCACTCTGTTTTTGTCATTGGCAATGCTGGAACTGGAAAGTCTATGATATTGAAGACACTTCATGAGACGCACAAAACTGCTGTCCTCCGTCCCGTTTGGAATGATCTCAACCCCAAAGCACTCACCACCGACGAACTTTTCGGTTTCATTCATCCGGCTACTAGAGAGTGGAAGGATGGTTTGTCGATGCTACATTGTCACTATGTTTGTTCGAGTTAACTTTAACTTCAATCAATGTGAATCATAACAGTCATCAAGTGGGGCCTTGCCGGGTGAAGGGAAAAGCTTTTAGAGCAAGGGTCCCCAATCTTTCTCTGACCATGTACCCCTTCAGCATTTCGACAGATGGGCATCTACCCCTAAAATATCTTATGACAAAAAAGCTGAGTAAAATAAAAAAAATCCACTGAATTTTTATTAGATCTTTCGTATTTTTCGAACTATAAAGGTACCCTCCATATTTGTGTCTCAAGGTTAATATTGCGGCTGTGCAATAAATGTACCCCTTCAGTTGGGCAAATGTACCCCAGGTTGGGAACCCCTGTTTTAGAGGCATTGCTGGTATGTATTTTCCCAGAAATATTTATTTATTAGAGACGTGCACCACCCAACCAGTAGGTGTCAAAAGGAGTTCAATTTCCGGCTTTCTAGCAGTGATGTTGCCGAGCCACATTTGTCGTATCACAAGAAATTCGAGACGGAGTCATCTAACATTTTTTCAAGAGGCGTCAGAGTCGATTCATGACTTGGTCAAGAGGATACAGAGTCGAGTTACGAAAACTGTTGAGTCACTTCAAGTCACTGGTTTCAACTTCGAGTCAATGCTGAGTCAACAAATTTGACAAGGATGTTATTTTTTCCGTTTTTTATTGTTTTCGCTTTAGGGTCAGATCAACTGCTTGTTTCAACAGGTGTTTGGGGACTTTGTGAAAACGGCTCGACTCAAATTACTAGTCAAAACTTTGTGACTTGAAAAATGTCAGTTGAGTCGAGTCTTTTGGAAAAAATGTGGCTCGAGTAATAGACAGGTTTGTCTATGGGCAGTTTTTTCTGTTCTATCCCATATTTGCAGTGTGACTCAAGTCACTCAAGCACTGTTTTCTTGAGCAGTGTTCTTAAAACTTTTTGCCGCAGTACCCGTTTCGACCATTTTCCAAAAGCCTTGCATAACCCATCAACTACAGTGCTTCTCAAACTTTTTTGTCGCATGCCCAACTGTTTCAAAAAAATCGCACGTGACTTGCACCACATATGAAAGGAAGATCTTCCCCTTCAAAAATGACTAGACGGGTCACCAAACATTCATTTTAAATTATTATCTATCCAAAAAAAATATTTCCGCGCCCCATGTTGAGCGGAAAAAATTGATCCATAAATATACACGGAAACACTGATTCACAAAAAATCATGCATGGAAACGCTGATCCATATTTTATCCCAAAAATCATAAGTTCAGGCCGTTAGTCGGGTTGTTCTAGTGTTATCTTGGTTGACCAATTTGCTGTGTTATGCAAAATGAATGACCCGGCACGCAAATTGTTGTACCTTATACCCGGTTGAATGGCACTATTGTAGAACTAAATTTGTTTCGGCTCGAGTGCGAATCTCTGGTCCGTCGTAACAGCACTGACGGGCCCCGCGCAATGCTGTGTAGTCGTAGTGGGACCATGAAGTGCAAATCATTGCCGAGCAACAAGTAACGCAAAAGGTTGCCTAGAAATGCACATAAGTTGATCAAAGTTTGACTGTTCTATGGATCTTCAACATACCGCTCTGTTGAAACCAAAGATTCGGACAATTGGTTTTATTTTATAAACTGTGTTTGCCACACTTTAGGTGCTGTCATCGTTGGATGACGTTTTCAAGATACATACTATAGAAATGATCCCTAAAAGTATGATCTTAATCACAAATTGCAGAAAGTGTGATCTTAATCACTAAAGTTTGACTGTTCCATGGATCTTCAGCATACCGCTCTGTTAAAACCAAAGCTTCGGATAATTGGTTTTATTTTATAAACTGTGTTTTCCACACTTTCTGTTAGGTGACGACGCACCTAAGCGGTTTATTAAACACGCTGCTATTTATGTTCAATGTGCATGCAGGTTTGTTCTCCAGTACCATGCGCGACCAATCCAATATAACCCACGATGGCTCAAAGTGGATTGTGCTCGATGGAGACATTGATCCGATGTGGATTGAATCATTGAACACAGTGATGGATGACAACAAGGTGTTCTCGCTTGATCGACCAGCTCGTGTTGTAAATAATGACTTCTCTGAAACAAGAGAAGTGATTTGTAAAGCAGATAGTGCAATTTTCATGAACTGTATTTACACCACAGCTCCTTACGGACACGTTATCTCTTTTTATATTTTTTCTATATATTTGTAACATTTTCTACGGGAATTTTTGTAACATTTTCTACGGTTTCGGGGACATGACAAGCCATTCTGGTTAAATCCTCTGAAGCTTGTGGTCTTGTTAGGCAGATAAAAATGCGTAAGCGAACGTGGTACGTGAAATTGATTTTCACTTATCATCTTCTTGGCACAGTTATACTGTAAGAGTGTGCGTATAGTGTTGCTTAGCTTACCTCACATGATGGGTTATTATGTCACGACTGTGCGACATCGTTGCGGTTTTTTACTTTGGGCAGAAAGAAAGTTGGCTTGCTGATGCGAAGCTTACCTCTATTTTTTATTCTTTTTTCAATTTTATGGATTAGGTTCTATCTTAGACGAAGTACTGAGGTTGTATTCAATTTTATTCATGAAAACAGGGAGCAGAAAATTATTTCCTCTCGGCTTGATAGATACTCCAAATCCGTATGCTGAGAGAGTGAACAGGCTTAGCATATATCTTCAGAGTGCTGCCGATAACGACCCAAAGATTCAGCTACTCTATTTTGTGTAGATGTTAACACTGGCAAGCAATGAAAGGATCCCGCTAACTAACTCCATGCGTCTGTTGTTTGAAATATATCATTTAAAGTCGGCCACACCAGCAACTGTCTCAAGAGCGGGGATTTTGTATGTCAACCCGCAAGATTTGGGATGGAATCCGTAAGTCAGCAATTTGCTTCACGGCGTACTGTTAATGTCATCAACTGGTTTGCTTTTGTGGTGAACTGTGATAAACAGAAATGATGACATAGGCAAGCCACGCAACACTTGAATCTAAAAAATGTAGAGACAGGTAACACACCGCCGTGCTTAGGTGCTATTGTCAGTAACAGCAGTTGACGCCTGCTGTGTTCTCTTCAACGCGTTTTGTTTGAACGATGAAGCGAGCTTCATTTCGAAAAGAGTTAAGAAATCCATGTGTTGAAACAAAGGTGTAAAAACATCAATTAGCAGACCAAGTAATCTGCGTTATTGACTGAATTTAAGCTGTGGTTTTGCGTTTAGTGAGTTATTTAAGTTAATTTTTGTATAGTATGCTTTCATGCTAGTAGACAGTGGTTGAATGCATTGGCCTTCAGTTGCTGTTGGTTAATTTTTCCATTGTATGAAGCTGTAAAAGCACTGCTCTTGTTTCAAGCATTTTTATTACGGCGCAGGCCAGTAACAAGCTGGATTGACAGCCGTTCTATTCAGTCTGAACGCGCCAATCTCACCATCCTCTTCGATAAATACGTACCTACATGTCTTGAAGCGGTGAAGGCCCATTTCAAAACTATCACTCCTGTACCTGACAACACCATGATTCAGGTAAATTGTATGTAGCCTACCATTTACAAGCGATTTGACAGTGTAAAATGGTACTTTCCATGTCTTCGCTAACTTGCACCATTACTTTCGGCAAAGTCTACAAAAATGTATGTTGCAAAACGAAGTTGTACAAAATGAATTCAGAATTGCAAAATGACATTCAGAATTGCAAAATGAACTCATGCAGAACGAAACATAATTTTGAAAAGTCTTGTGCATTTAAGTTACTTTTATATGTTCTGATCAATGTTTGTTTAAGGCAGGGGCGGGCAACCTTTTTCGGTTTGCGTGCCGAAATCGGCTAAATCAATGACAAAATTCGTCCGCGTACCAACCAAAATTTGCGGTGAGGGGTCTGAATTTTGGGCTCCTGTGGCAGCTTGGGCCCCACAATTGGGGGTATGTAGTGCGGTTGATACGACTCTGTTTGTAGCTATATGGCATCAAAAGCATATAAGGGTTAAATTGAATAACGGATTGTTAACAAACGAAAATGAAGAAACGGCCTCCGAGTTTAATCAGATAATACTGCGACTTGTAAGTTATTAACTTTTTCATTTGAAGGGGGGAGGATCTCGTTTCCGAGACCTCGCTCACGTGCCGGATAGAAGTGCTCGCGTGCCAGGGGTTGTCTATCCATGGCTTAAGGTTTCGGGGACATGACATACTTCAAGAGTTCGGAGATATTATCAAAGACGCTGATTAGTTCTCGTTGCTCAACGTGTCTGAAAGCGCGTTCAAACTTTTCCAGACACTTTGCTACTTGCTCGAGTGCTTGCTCACTCCGGAAACTGTTCCGCCAGACTCGCCACGGGAGCTTTACGAGCTGTTTTTCGTCTTCGCTGCTATTTGGGCATTCGGAGGTGCCATCTTGCAAGATCAGGTACACCTGCGTTCTTTGACTTACATACAACACATAGCCGATAACCAGTGGGAGGCGATAAGAAAACGTATCTAGAAAACAATCTTTTGGTGTTGTTCGTTCGTTGAAAAATTTGAATGACGTATTCACTATCTCAACCATTAACAAACTAGTCATCACACCTCAACCTGAAAAGAATGTTTAAATGTTACCGTCCAAAAATGCAGCTATTCTGACCAAAGCTATCTTGAAATAGAATACAATACAAAATTTTTGTAAAGTAGTTGGATGCTGGCAAAGAAGGGTTCGGTATATGCAGGGCGATTTAAAGCATGCTCAATTGCTAAAGTCGTAGGTTGCTGATGACTTCTTGATTTTGTTTTCAGCTGACAGACTACAGACTAGAGTTCAGTCGATGGTGGACAAAGGAGTTCAAACACATAAAATTTCCATCCACAGGCACAGTCTTTGACTTCTGCATTGATGCCAACACAAAAAAATTCATTCCGTGGTCTGAGAGAGTACCCAAGTTTGAGATGGACCCTGACCTGCCTATACAGGTTAAAAATGAACTCTACTTAATTGTCTGCGACCTTTAATCAAAGTAACAGACTCATCTAAACCTTTCAGATCATTATAGTCAATTTTGCATTGGGATTACAATTACCCAATAAATACTACTCGAGTTCCAAGTGGTTTAGAAGCACGAGCAGCTGTCTTCAAACTGGAGTTTAGAAGCTGACTAAGTTATTATTTTTACAGCTTCCAAAAGGAGCTTGAAAAAGTTGATAGAAACATTTAGGAAATTTGGAAAAACTGCACTTGAAGAGAAACATGTTTTTACTCATTCAGTGAGCGCCAGATACATATCGAAGTTGTCAATGAGTGCTGTAGATAGCAACAAAAGCCTGAAATATTGGAAATTAAGGTCTAGACTCAGAGCGTTTGCATCATAATGACGAAAATAAGTTATTGTAAAATAAAGACTGCGGTCAGAAACGTCATGTAATCGAGATTCCATTTCCGGCCACTAGGAAATAAAACATTTAGGATGTACATAGGTCCTATAATCAGCAGTTGTTTAATAAGGTTGTTCAGTGCTGGAACGAGCGATTGTTTTTGATATCAAGCAGTCGAAGGTGATGTCAAAAAAAACAGAAGGTATTGCTTTGCCATGCCCATGTACATATTAAAAATAGGTTGAGGAAGAAACTGTCATATTACCGAATGTAAATTCAAGTGTGGGCCGGTAGTTTTGCACTGCACGGAGTTGCTTAACACCCAGAGAAACGTTTTCAAAATTTTGGATGTTGAAATTAATTTACAAGGCATCACTACCAAAGTTTCGACGCAGCCGTGATGTTGGCCCAGCTATTTAACGTCAACCTGTAAGAATGAAAAGCTTTAACAGCCCGTACAGTGTCAGCGTATTATTTTAGCTTTTATTCGGTTTCAGTCGATTTTGGTCCACACGGCAGAAACAACAAGAATTCGATATTTCGTCGATCTGTTGGTTGCAAAAGGACGTCCAGTCATGCTGGTGGGAAATGCAGGGTGCGGAAAGACTTTGCTCATTTCTGACACTCTGAAAAAGCTCACAGACGACTACATGATTGACAATGTACCCTTCAATTATTACACCACACCCGCAATGCTTCAGCGTGAGTTGACAACAAATTTTCTCTAATGAATCAATTTGTGTACTTCTATTATACTGTTATTCCATGTTTTAATGGCACTACCGGCGTGTTTTCACTACTTCATGCAGCATTTTCGTTTGGAGAGCGTCGTCCCAATCATATTTGGTGCAACTGTTGGATATTCTGTAGATTTGTAGAATAGCAAAGATTTGTCTTTGACACTTCAGGATCTTTCCCATTTATCTCCGAACGGAGAGTCAACTCGAAAACGTTGATGCATACATTCAGCAGAAATGTTTCCGAAAATCACGTTTTCCAAAAAAATTTATCACGCATTTTGTGAAAAGCGCTGTACGTATGAACATTAAGCAGTTTATAAAATAATAGCAAAATTATTTCGTAGCAAATAGAAAAAACATTAATCTGCCAATTAATTCCAATGCCATGATTAAGTTATTGTATGCACACTGTCCAGGGACCGAGTTTGCTAGAAAACTTTGGGGGGGCAAACTTTGTGTGATATGCATGCGTAACATGCATATCACACAAATATAATATTATTTTTGCGTTTCGATGACGTCACCATGTTCACTCAACCGCAGTACTCCCTTTTTGTAAAACTGGCAAAATGGGAGGCAAATTATGGAAATGATATATTTTGGGGACCATGGCCCAAGCTCCCACGTGGCTACACACATGGTGTTATGGCAGTTGCATAGTACTGTGCTAGTGCTTGACAATGATTACTAGGCATTTGCTTCTTTACTAAGTACACTAAAACTTTAGTATTAGCACTTGAAAAGTTCTTTGTCAAAGTAGATAAAACAAACACAACATTTAAATTGTTCTTTAATAAACAAACAATAAATTAAAAGTAGAATTTATGAACATGCATCAAAATATTGGGGGAACAAAAAATATTGTGTACCCTTTGTCCAAAATTTGGGGGGCATGTCCCCCTGAAGCTCGGTCCCTAACATTTCATAGTGTATCTCGTTTTTCAATCAACTCAACTGAACAGAAGGTGTGTGCGAAAATGCGAGAAAAATCTCATACGATTGGAAAATTTGCACAAAAAATTTTGCTGTCTGTAATTGAAAAGTTGTTGAAGATAACGTCCTCTTTTTGTTCTGACATTTTGTGTATGGCCGCCAAGGCAAGTATTCGTAACATCGCTTACTGACTTTAGATAGTTGCTCCCATCAGTGCACAAAAACGGGGCAATTGGTAGGTAAAATTCCGGTTTAAGTTTACTGAGGCTAGTTGCTGGGTGCAGTGGTTTCTTTGTCTGTACTGTTGCCAGATTTTGCAATTGCTGTTGAGCTGCGACGTTTATGGTTGATGTTACTGTAGCATGATTCAGGTTGATTAGCAGATTGCTACTCTCTTCGTTGTGTACAGGTTTGTTGGAAAAACATTTGGAGAAAAAAGCCGGACGAAATTACGGACCAGTGGGAACCAAAAAGCTGATCTATTTTTTGGATGATTTGAACATGCCAGAAGTGGACACATACGGAACAGTACGACCTCATACGCTCATAAGGCAACATATCGATTATGGTCACTGGTAAGAAACAGAAACTGGACGAGCACGAAAATCAAGCTACGTCTATCCGCAACGTATATCTCCTTGCAATTTTACTTAAAACGTGGTTAATAAAGCTTTTCCCGGTTTTTCCAACACAGCACTTGTACGTTTGCTGCTCGCTTGGTGTGGCAGTCTCCAAAAGCAGTGCCAGCCCTAAATCAACCGTTTTATTCCGAGAAGATTGTCTGCACTTTTTTATCTACAGGTATGATCGGGCAAAATTGACTTTGAAAGACATCCACAGCACTCAATACATAGCGTGCATGAATCCAACAGCTGGAAGCTTCACAATCAATCCTCGACTACAAGTGCGTTGAGCCTTAATCTTCAGCTTAGCTTGTGTTTATTATTTAAAACGACTACAAAGTTCAGTTTATAAATGAAGTCATGATTGAAACCTACTTCGACATAAGTATGGAAGTTGGATATTAGTGATTGCTCATAAAACGTGTAGTGTGGTTGCCAAGATCTTATTACCAAGTAGCTTATCTACAAACCACTTAAAAGTTTTAGTATACCCGTATAGCTCTGCTGATATTACCAGTCAATCGAAAGCACGATTTGGACACATGTGTGGGTGTACGACTGTGAGCCTAAATGTGAAATCCTTGTGGAAGTACAGGTCACAGTAGTTCTTGTACCAAATCAATGGCTTTATCTAAGACATACAGTAAACGCTTATTTGGGCAAAACCTAACCATTTCGTATTATCAACGCACAAATTATTGACTATACGGCATTTTTAAACTGCTGGATAAGCGAAGTTGCGCTCCATGGTTGGATGGAGCAAGGTATTGTTGAAAAATGTTTTTTCATTGATGTTTTATCTCAAAGCAATGTTGCAAGTTCCAAACTGCACTTAAATTATTGTAAAGTGGCCAGTGGCGCATCTACGCAAAAAATGGCACCCACGGCAAGTTCAAATGTGCGCCGTTTTCAATCGTTCAAATCAGGGGTGCACAACCTGCGGCGGTACTCGGCCTCGACAAAAATTTATGGGCCGTGCATTAGTGAAAACTCTTTTGTCTGCTGTATGCGTATACTCAGTATCAAAGACGGCCAAACAGACGTGTGGAATTGTGCTTGAATAAATTCATTAAAATGTTTGACATTTCGTTATGCTCGTTATACATGGCCCATGCCGTCGCTTTCGCGGCGATCAGAACGACGAAGACACGAGAACATTTTGCGGAAAGTTCTTATACAACGCAATTGCGAGTACAGACA
>JGI24158J21664_10002669_pt1 | contig 21874 bp, 15 predicted proteins | sample Ectturendosymbi3_FD_21664 | JGI IMG/M metagenome (IMG submission 21664)
TGCGATTGGAAATCCCGAGCGGCATATGCGCAAAGCTTCGCACTGTGGCAGCAAGCAACAATAGAGTTCACATGCCATGATCACTGTGTTATTGCTTGTTCGCGCCACATATATCTATGGTGTTGTTCTTCACGCACATCCCGTTCGTGGTCAATCACGCATTCAACGCAACACCACCGGAGAGGTTGCAACAATGATTTTGAACAATTCTGTAAATGTGCGGCTATTTTACCAAAAACATGTTGAAAGGAATGGTTCTCATGCTTTTTCTCAGAGTAAAAGCAAATTTTTGTTTAGCCTTGGGTTAAATTTGTTTTACATAACAGCGCTGCAAGCGAAAGTAGCACAACATCTCCCGAGCTGCTTGATGTCGCTGGAGAGGTTGAAGTCGGCGACGAGGAGACCAGCGACGGCGAATACACCGTGTACGAGTGCTCTGGCTTCGCATCAGTAAGTTTAAAATCATAACATTTGCAAACTTAATATTTTTGTGAAAAAGTTTGATGATTTGAGATATCGTTTTTGAACTTGTTTTGCGTTCAGTTTCATTGTACTCGCTTTGTTTTCACTTTGTACGAGTAGTCTGCGGCTTCAATCTCCACTTCCGCCTAGTCCCTAACAATTTCAAAAGCGCTGAACTGATCAACCAACTGAAAAACTTGGGCCGCGTTTCTTTCAGGTTTTGTCTTAAATGTTGTACTTACTTTCAAATGGAGGTTTCAGTTGTCGCCTTTCTGAAGCCACAATGTGAATTTTGAAGTCAACGTACATTGCCCGTTGTTCTTCATGAAAATAAATCTCTCCTCTCTCAGGAAACTGTGGACAATTTGCGTAATTCAGTTTTCAGATATATTTTAAAAAGACTTAAAACACACTTATTAACCTGATTCACTCAGTCACTGATTTTGTCGAAGTGTTGTGTCGAACAGTCCTATCGAAATATGCATAGGTTGTGTATTTTTGAGTAAGGAGGTTTACTGACAAGATGGCAGAGCATGTCTAACATGTGTCAACAAAAGCTGTGCGTGAAGTCTCCAATGCCATTTTTGCATCAACAAGTCTGGCATTTTGATAGATGAACAAGCTTCGTAACCTTGTCCCGAAGGAATTCCCTGATAAGACAAACTGTGTCGATGCACGCGACTCATTGTCAACCTCGGTTGCGCCTGCAATAGGAAGTTTGCCATTTTGGTTGGAGCCACCTTGTGAGCCTCCCATATCGTTTGGAAGGAAATATGTTTGTATTTGAAAAAATATACATATTTCGAAATACAACAAGTTTGTTTTTTCCGATCAGATGAGCGGGAGAATAATTGCTGAGTTTTGAAAAATGTGCCTGCGCTCCTGAAACGTCAATGTGCATTTTGGCAGTTGTTACCTATATTCAGGTTTTTAAAGTTACCTGAGAGGGATTCTCCTCAATATACGATGGAAATTTTTAAACTTTCAAGCACTTTACTTCGCAGCTTGTTTTCATTTTCTATAAACAAAACAAAGGAATGTGTGAAAGATGAGCCCTTACTCGAAAGCGTCTTGCTCATCTAGATAAACTTTTGTTAACACACTAAAATAAAAATACTTCTTGGCGAAAACCCAGCGAAAATATTTTGCTTCGGAGAATTACATCTTATCTTAACGGAAATCTAGACCAGCTATGTCACACCGAAATTGCTTGCTGAGCCAAAAATTATGTCACTATCTTTCCAGGACCGTATATTGAATATATCCGACTTACTTTGATCATTTAGTTTAAGCTAATGTAGGCTACTGAAAGCGTTCGAATCCTAACGGCTTTGATAATGATTGTTTGGCACCTTTGATCACCCCGTGAGTGTGATTTCCAGGGGTATAGTGGGCGGGAACGCGTGGGTACGGCCTTCCCACACCTTTTTCACGTATTCCTTTAAAATGAGTTTGAAGCTGTTTTAAAATGGCTTCTGGTTTGGATGCGTTCCCACACATTTTTTGTTAGAACCACATCACTGGTGATGTCATAGGAACGTTTAGTGCCAATGGAACAAAGGCAGAAGTGAAGAAAACTAGTAAAAAGTCTTGCACGGGTGTCAGCGGACTTGCGGAAATCTCCCAGCACACGGTACAAGTATGATAATGTGCCACTGAGGACCACATGCATTAAAAACGTCAAATTTAAGATTACCAAAATAATGACAGGTTGTCAGTAGGTAGGCTATTTATACTACAGCGAAAACCTAAACTGGGCTCCACAAAACCTTTGACTGGGCCGTATGCGGCCCGCGGGTCATGGATTGGACATTGCTGATCTAGATGAATGACATTGGAGATTTACTAATTTGTAACTTTTATGTGATGTCTTCTGTAAAGTAAAAAAACAAGTTTTGAATATTGCTGGAGAAAAACCACACTATAAATTATAAACAAGAATTTAGCTACGATCTGATGTAACACAATGTTTAAGATAACGTTTTCTCTGTCAGACTGTAGATGGCCCAATGGAGATCCACAATCCCTTGTTTGATGATGCACCACTGACCTCAGCTCCAAGCAGCGGATTTTCTTACTCAATTTCCGTTCCAAGCAGCATTTCTAACTCGAATTGCAACTCTAACCGCAGTTCTTCAAACAGCCCTCAGTGAGTCCGATACCAATGACGTACCCACAATTTTGGTAGTTGCGATGACGCACATGGTAGTGATGACGCACAAACTCGTATCAGCAAACGAAAAGTTGCCACTAGCTGGCTTCAACGTACGTCACATCCGGAAATCCTGTCTGGAATCTTTAGTTTTCACGTTGTTGGAAAGTCATGAGAGAAATAAAGAGAGACGATATTTTAGTCGAACTCCGGTAGATTTTGAAAAGCAAGACGCCTTCGCTTTTTTACCTGAAAATCCATCCCGGTTGGATTGCTCATTGTAAGGCTTTAAGACTGCATTCGAAAACGGCACGCAAAACTGCAGGTGGTTGAAAAACAAACGTGATGTTTGGTACTTCCGGTACGTGGCTGTTTTTAAACTGGTGAACAACCCGCCAACAGTTATTGGTCGGTCGGGAGCAACAGTCGCTTGCGGTCTTGAAAAGATTCATTTCACAAACGCTTGCCGGAGATGACGCAAAAGCACTTCCTTCAATTCTCCAACTCCAAATAAAATCGTTTCCACTGACACTAAAAACACGGGTTGCACCTTCTACATCTCTTGGATGTCCAAGAGATTATGTGAAACAACGTCCAGGCTTCTGATGCATCAGCACGTTGCTTGTTTCTTTGGTGCAACTCACCAAACCTTGCAAGCTACACTAAACGATGCTTTGCACCGACAAAACTTAGATGCAAAAGTTCGTTAGAGTTTTTCCAATTGACTGCAAGTTTGAATGTTCAGGTTTACCCGCCGGACTTTATTTTTCATCATGTTGTACTCGCATCGCCAATGCGGATTTTCTATTTTTGGTTTCAAGATAAAACTAATTAAAAGGCATTGGAATTATAAGCGCTTCAGTGGTGATGAGCTACGTTCATAGCCTGTAGTTTGAAGTTAAAAAACAACTTAAAAATTAAAGAACTAACATAAGGCCATTCAGTAGCGACTTTTCCAAGCAGCCCATCGCTCAGAATTCTTGATGATTGACGTTCATAAGATTTGAAACTGACTACTTGATTGATCGAATGCATTTGTATCAGTTATATTTTTTGTGCCACTGGTTGTTATTAGTTTAAGTTAATGACGGAAAAGACCTGGAGATGAGGCGCTTCCAGCAACCCTCGCTTCATACTTCGTGACTTTGAGGTGAACTGCAGTTGGTCTTGAGCTGGTTTGACTTATATATGCTTTCATTGGAACTAAATTTCTTTTATCTTGAAGCTCCTATTAGGAAGCGTTGTGTTTCTCGTATTTCAACAAGACCTGGCAAAGTATTTAAACAAATTTTTTAATGGAAAAGGTGCTTGACCCTGTAAGTTATCCCGTTTTAAAATCCGTTAGGTTTTGTTGCTTCTACTTTAGACTAATTTATTTTTTGAGAGACTTTTATAAATCTTGTTTCTCACCTTCCGCTCGGTCTGTATTGTTACTGTTGTAGGTAAAAATAACTCCATGAAGGTCGTTGTTAACTTATAAGATCCCAGGCGGGATGTAACTAATCTGCGCTCATTATTTCAGTTATGCCTGCCACAACATCTGTTAAATTAGGTTGTTAGTTTCATGCTTTTTATTTCTATTTTTGTTTTCGTCTTTCACGACTGTTAACGTAACAATTTAAGGCGAATTTATTTCTAGGTCTTAACCTTGTTCATTACTCTCATTGCATAAACTCTTGTGATGCTAAATGACGTTAACTGCTTACAATGACCTCAAATTTATGCTCACCACAAACATCGGTCTCCATACAATTTGGTTGCAGATCGAATGCTGGCAACAAGTTGCAGAGCAAAACATAATCAATGCTTGTCTGTGACCCTCTACAAACCCAGTTGCTTGTAGCAAGTCGTGACGTTTAGCGTATTTTTAGCAAGAAATGAGTTTGTTCATTACCATGTATGTTGCTTAGCACAAAAGTACATTTCGGTCTTTTACTTACTTGTCTTTTCGTTACGTTAACAATTAACCATAGATTTGTTTACAATTTAAAGATTATAGAATCATTTTGATGTGGTTTCCAAAGATACGTTTATTTCATAATCGGCAGTGGTGGAATCAGGCCCGTAACCAGGGGGGGCGCAGGGGGGGAGAGGCCCCCCATAGAAACATTTTCGCCTCACCTGGAAAAATGTTTTGGACAAAGTTCAAATCTATTGGATATAGTTTAAAAAATTTGAGCCCCTCTCAAACAACTCTTCGCCCCCTTTGGCGTCCCAAGCTGGTTACGGGCCTGGGGGGGAATGCTTGCTGGGATGAGGAAATGCAACCAAGATAGTTTGTGTCTTGTTCTTGCACTGTGGTGTAGTACATGCCTTGTGTTTGTCGGTTTCTTTGCGCAAATAAGAATTATACGCAAAAGCAATGACTTTTTATCGACAAAAAAGTTGTTTTTGTTCATTACATCCTTCTTCAACAATAAACGAATTTGCTTGATTTTTCTTTCTACTTTGTACTTTTCGATGAGCACCTTGTAGTTGCCATCGGAGGTGAGAAAATATTTGGATTTTCTGCTTCCATAACATGCAGCCGTGCAAGGAACCGTGGATGGCAGAAGATATAGTTTTGAGCCACTTCACCAGCACACAGTTCTTTTGATGCTCGTTTTGGAGAAACATGAACGATTTCACGAAAATACGAGAATGGAGTGTTCAAAAGACTGAGATTAGTTTTATGGTCTCACTTTCTCGCTTTTAATTGCAAAAATAGCTTTGAAAATCACGTAAAGTATTGCCTAAGCTGAATATTCGGGAGCAGGGATGCCCAAAGCTTTTCAAGATGGGCAAAATTTTATCACGTGATGAAACCGCGGGCCAGTAGTCCCCTTTGACGTTTTTTTGCTGTAAGGTGCTGAACAACACAATCCAGGCATTTCGCAAAGGCTTTGAAGCAGAAATATTCTTTCAACACAGTGATCGTGTTCATATTCGCCCTCAGCACATCAAACCACAACAGGAAACGTCATAAGTAGCGGGAAACCTCCGTCACTACGACACAGAAGCGTAATCCAGGTTTTAGCATGACGGATGCAATACAATCTGAAAACAAAGCCGGGAGCCATGCGAAATGTACACGCGGACCGCACTTTGGTCACCCTGTTCTGGAGCAATAATACGTACCGCTTGGCAAGGAACTTCCAAAATTTTGTTAAAATTTTCCGCAAAACCAGAAAAGATACTCAAAAACATTGAGAAAACACATGAAAAATGACTGGTGCAGTGTGAAACTTGGAGTCATTATTCTTGGAATAATATTGCAGAAGAAATTACTTTATATTTCGTTAGCTCTGAAATTTGAAGTTCGTGGTGGTGCAACCGACAGAGAATCACGAGTGATTTGCTTTGAATTAGTTGCGAGCAATCTGCAAAAGAGTGTGTTGGGTCCAGGAGCGTATCGAGGTTAGATGGCGCCCTGGCAAGAAGCAAGTTTGAGCCCCCAAGTTCGAAACTGAGGTCTTTCGTAAGCAAATGCACTGTATTGAAGAAAGTACTTGTGACATTGTTGGGACTTTTTGGCGCCCCCGCAGTGATTTGGCGCCCCCCCATAGTGACTCGGCGCCCGGGGAATTGCGTCCCCCTTGCCCCCCCCGTTACGTCCCTGGTTGGGTCTTTATATAAACCGAGACATTTTTATTGCTGCTTCACATTGGAAATTTGGAAAGATATTGTTTTTTATTTTTAAGCAAAAACTTAAAGAAATATTTTGTCAAACAAACCTGGTTGTTGAATTATTGTTTTATTGGCGAAATTTAAATAAACAGGTTTAAGCTGAACTTGGTAAAATTTTAAAACATGCAAAATGTTGGAAACGTGTTGAATAATTTGAAGCATTCTATCAATATGAAAAAAATCCAGCTGTCTTCTTTCTTTACACATCTTTTCCATTGCAGTGCTACGAGGCAAGCTTTGCCATTATTTTATTTTATTATTTCATTTTCACTGAGCCTGGCGGTGAATGATGGATTTGACAGAACGCTGCCAAAGCTTCGTACAAGCATCATTCCAGCACTCTGTTTTTACTTTATCGAATATTTTTATTTTTTTCGTCCACATTCTTCGGTGAGGGGGAACACGTTTTATTCGTAGTCCATTTGTGACGTGAGCTGCTGACGAAATAAAGACCCATTGTTCGGCGCCCGTGCGATGAAAGGGTTTTCGCAACGAGCAATTATTTTGAAAACCAACATTGTTGTCGTGTGACGCAAACCAAAGATAAAAAAGCACTTTTCTGGTCAAATGAAACAATTAAAAGTCAGAAATAGAAGTTTTTAGATTGCTGAAGTCAACTAAGAGATATAGTTAATTGTGATATAGTTGTAATTAAGTATGGTAGCACTAAGCGTAGTGACGTGTTAGTGCCACAGAATGCCTTTACAGTGAAGTGATACCTGTGCCGAGGCGCTACAAATCACAGTAAAATCAAATACAATTGACTGAACTGGTTGGCGGGTTAGTTCGTATCGCTCATCGGTGAAACATGTTAAAGTTGTTCGGAGGAGGCAGCTTCGCATCGAAAGCTGAGAAAATAAATCGAAAGTGGTTGTTGTTTGTTGTTTTTGCACAATCTCTACGAAAAAGATGATCGCTTCGAGAAACACAGTGAGCAACTTTGGCGAAAGGCGAAAGAAGTTCACTCCAGGTCAGATGATTTTCGTCATAAGTTCCCTGGGCTGGGGAGGAGGAATATGCTGCAGAACTCTCTTCACAGCGTCTCTGATACGAAGGTGGGAGCGACCAGCACTTGAAGCACCTGAGCTCAGCTCATTGCAGAAAATGCTTTTGTGTAAACAACAACTCAGAAAGATGATGGACGTGTTCCCGCTGGGCGAAAAATTAGTAGTATTTCTAGTCTTTCTTCGTTTTGTAACATTTCATAAACCAAGATTGAAGATGCAGTGAATGGCATTGTTTTTACTCCACAGCAACGAATATTCACAATATGTTCGTAAAATCTGCTACAACCGTACTTGAGATGAAAAGCAGAGTGCATGGAGGTTGGGTAAGGTCATTATGACATCATACAGTACGAATGCCTTAAAATGGCATCTTATTTTTTCTTTCTAACTGTTGCATTTCCTTTATTCCTGATGATGGCTCACGCATCAGCCGAAACGTTGAATAAAATCATGTTTTCGATTATTGTGGCTGTTTTGTTTGCAATAAGAATCTGCAGCAACTCCGTGCATTGTTTACCAAAGGTTGGGTATGTTTTTCCATATGGTGCCTGCGAGCAACAAAATTGCATTGCATTCCGGCAGTCATTACCAGTCTTGCTTTTTAACCTAACAGCTGCGAAACAAGTGTTCTTAAAATTAAAAGAGAGGTGTTCAACTCCAAATATTTGTTTTTTTTCAGAAAGTTTTCAAGTCGCCAGTACTACTGTTGTACATTTAAGGTAGACAACCAGTTTGACCCAGAAACGTCGCCAGAAAGTCGTCAATAGGGGGGGCTTTAAGTTCGTGCAGGGGGGTTGACATTCAAATCTGTCAAAAATTCAACTAATTTACAGTGTTTCATATTTCAATGTGGAGGGATTGGATCTCTGTTTGGGGGGGCTCAGCCCACGAAATTCCCCCCATGGCGACGGGACTGGTTTGACCACAATTCTGCTGCAATTCCACCAAACTGACTTCTATTTCTACAAATCAGATTGTTTTCATTGCAATGAAGTCGGTTACAAGCATGTAATTGTACGGTTATATCGTTTGATTTCACTCACAGACGCCAGATCAAAATTTGTCTGTCAATTATCTGGCGGTTCGCTTGATTATGGTCTATGTTGTATTGTCTTCATAGTCAGAAATTGCATTGGTGTTAATTAAAAATTCCAGAATTCTACAAAAGTTATTGATTGCCGAACATAGTATGGTTAAAGGCCTAAATTAACTTGCATAATTTAGTAATGTTGCAAAAATTCCATACAACAGCTTTCTGTTTGCATGCTATGCGCCACTGTTGTCAGTACTACCGACCATTAATATCTGAATAAAGGATAAACGCTTAATTTATTTGCTTTCGTAGACAATTTTATGGGAAATTCTGAAAGATTTGCCATAATACAAATATTTTTGGTACAAACATTCTCATGTACAAATTTGTTGCTCAAAGCTTTGTTTTGAAAACTTTTGTGTTTGTATTTGCATTACTTTGCAATGAATATTTTTGTTCGTGCTGTATTCACTTGAATTATTTCCATCAATCTTGTTTGACAGAATGGGCTCTGTGTACTTGAAATTCGTTTATTTTATTTGTATATTTTTTTTTGTGCTGTGCAACTTATAATCGTGCTCTGACTGAAGCTCACTTCAAGTTGCTACTTTTCACAACCTGATGCGTCATATCCTCTCAAAGACAAGTGCTCATTCCAGGAGTCCCTTTTTCACCAAGTTTGTTCAAAAACAACAAACGCCGAAAAAGGTGAAAAAAAGGGATAAAATTCAACAGAGGCCGACTGAATTTCAGACAAGTATGACGATCAGCACTTTTCAGTTTTATGTGGAATTTTCTGCTGGCTTATTCTTTTACGTAAGAGCAAGCCAGAACATTCCAGACTGTTTCCTACTCTAGCAAAGTAGAAGTTAACGCTTTTACTGGGCGTTAGTGAATTCATGAAAAACTTTTCCCTCTGCAACGAACAAAGTGTTTTTCGTAGCCAAATTTTTCTGCAAAGGAGAATAANAAAAAAAAAATACAAAATAATTTGAAGTTGATTAGACCAAATTTTTTTCAATTTGGATCCGCACAGGCGATGCATTTGTTTAAAGTTAAATGATCAAAGTGTATATTCCCAAGCCATAGTGGATTATTCTTCTCGAAACATTCAAAATTTAACGATGTATGCTCCGCATCATGACATAATGTCACATGAATGTTTACCCGCATTTAAGTCGTTGCCGTGATGCTTGCGCTAGAGAGTGGCGATGGAAACTGTTTGCACATCCCAACAGAAAGAAGTTAATGAGCAAACAGGGAAAATTACACCACGTGATTTTCATCGGTTGATGATGTCATAAACTATTTATGTCCTACGTTGATGTGCACACTTTGCTGTTTAGAAAAAAATAAACATCAAACGATCTTCACAACAAACTTGTGTTTGCTGAAATGTTTCCTTTTACTGCCACAAATCTGATTTTATTAGATTATGACCTCATCAGAGTACAAATTTAACTGCTGCGCATTAGCGTCGAAAGCTTTTTCCAGGGGGGCCACTAGGGTCTTTTTCCAAAATATTTCTAGGGGTACCAAAAGTGGAGAAATTTGTTTTTTTCCACTCGAAACTAAGAAAACAACCCTTTTTGTTGAAAATTTCAAAATCCAGGAGGGGCCTTGGTACCCTGCCTCCCTTTCCGACGCCCATGTTGTCGAGTAGGTGTCATCAACTCCTAAGTTTTATGTTGTTTGTGGTGAAGGTCGGATTTACATTATTCTTGATTAAGGTTGTATATATTGCAAGGAGTTTCTCCCCTGCACTAGTCCAACTTCGGCAAAATGCAACTTTGAGATGAACGCAAATCAAAGCCAAGGCACGAATATCTCAAACCTTTAATAAAATATTACTGCACTTTAAAAGTTATAAATTTATGTTGTTGAAAGTTAGCTATGCTACTACAGCAGTCATCGCAAATGCAAAAAGTTTTTGATTTATAAAATTAAAAGAAGAAATTGTCAGAACTACTTCTATGAACACATTGATTCAGCATCTGCAATTTAAACCGCCTAAGCAAATTGATTTTAATAATCTGATCTAGTTGCATTACGACGTTGCAGCTAAGAATTTATGCTTCAATTAGTTTGAGAAATTGTGGATAGGCATAAGCACTAAGCGTACGTTGTTTTGCCCGATTTTAAAATGGACAACCTGACTCTGATATAAGAACAAATGCCGGTTGCTTTGATGATCAGAGCGAACGTTGATTAATCTGAAAGTAACGGTTGAACCAATATTGCCTTTTCACAATGTTTCTCACAAGGTTCGAAAGGAAAGTGTTTGACTAGGAGCAGTTTGATTGACTTACACTCCAAAGATTTTGTTGTTCCATTATTTTCACAGGACCACCCAGTACTTCATTTTTTGATCAAGATGACAAAACTAAGTCTGAAAATGACAAAGCAAATATTTTTTTCAAAAATATGGTTGTCATAGTGAAACAAACAATCTAAACAATTGATATTACAGTGGCGATAACACAGTGCGAAAATATGTCAGTTAAAAGCTTCTTGCTATGCGAGAAAAACAAAGGTAACGTGGATGACAAATACGCACAAATTGATTCTTAAACATAATTATAAAAATTTAACCTAACATTGTACAAAAATATGTTGTTTTAGATACAACTGGTATGAATCACCATTTTGAAACAACAATTCCACAAAATTTCAATTGTTAAGATGAAGTGCTTCTACTTCTTTCGTATACAATGGACACGAGTACACATTGGTCAGAATAGTGATTTGACAAGATATTCTGAAAGAACAGAATTGTCTTCCTCACAGATGTGGCACGGAGGTTTGGTACAGTGATTCAGGATGTGGTATGCAGTCTGCACCTTGACATACTCACAGAAATCTGTTCCACACAGGCCCAGATAAGTTCTGTTCAGCCAGCAATGCTTCTGCAGAAGACATTCTAAACAGTCATATTAGTATCAGTTTAGTTGTTCAACTGAAAAAAAAACTTAAAAAGCTGCGCCTTGAGTATTGTTTAAAAATAGAAACAGAAAAACGTTCTTGGGCTTTCAAGGCTGAGCTGAACCTTTCTGTGTAATAAAACAATCCACTTTGAAGATCATTTTATTTTTGCGCAGAGTTGGTTGAACTAAAACTGGGAAAGGTTTTTGCTACCAGGCTTTTATCATACGATCCGTCGTCAAGCAGCCTCTGCATGGCCTGTGGTTGCTTCGTTTTATCGCATTTTATGCACACGAGCAAAGAACATTGCTTAGGTGTTGTGGTAAAGACAATAGGTTCAGCTGAGTTGATTTTATTGGCGCAGAAACGTAAGATACTTTTATTCAAGTTGAGGTGAAAACGCTCGTACACCGAGAAAACCTTGATCAGGTGAAGCTTTCTTCGGTAGTTAGTTTTCCTCCAAGGTGTGCAAGTTATGGCCGACACATAGTTGAATTTGCAGCTTGCAGCAACTTGGGACTGCAGAGACTTCATGAAATTGTGAAAAAACAGCGCCATCACCAATTTTAACATCGGCGTAACTTTCGCAAAATAAAAGCAGAAGTATGTATTGGAAGCAGCCACTAAAGTTACTGAAGTTAATATACAACTCGTGTCAGAGATACAAGAACAAACATTCGTTTAGTCACAACGTACCAACGAAAGAACGCCAAGATATGTTTGCTTCAAGGGTCACCGATAGCGAAAGGTTTGCTGAGAAAAACGACGCACAGCGCTGCTTGGTTTGTTTGCTAATTGAATGTGGACGTGACAAGGTGGGCAGGGCGCTTTAGAGCGAGTTTACGTGGCCAGCTCGTCGTATCGAGGTGTTGAGTACACCCTGTTACTTAGTTCCCAGGTGTTTTGTTGAAGCTTGAGATAAATGCGTATTTAGTTTAACAGCAACTGCTTGATTCATATAGTGCTTCGTGGGTTAATAATGCTTGACTTTAGACTTACGACTGTAAACCAGTTGCATATGGACATTTGTGTTTGAAGAATAGTGTTAAAATGTATGTGTTTGGCAAGAGGTGAAAAACGTTTAGTAAACGGAAATGTGGATAAATCAATGGCGTTACGAAATGTATCAAAACTGAAAATAAGGCTCGAAACTTTTTGAACAATAAAAATAAACTTTAGTTTTAATAAATGTCGAGAGAAGATTGAAAGGTAGGTTTAAAAAATAGACATTTATTCATATATTGACTGGTAATAGATTTCTCCAATAAAACTATTTTGATGTACCAACGCTTTTCTTTTAAAAAGCTGATCTGCAAAACTGTGCCTTGTCTCAAAGCGACAAATATCTGCGGGTGTAAGAACTACATCCAGTAAGTTTTTAATTAAATTTGTAGCAAACAAGAGTCCCAGGTTGCTTGGGGAGAGCGACATACTGATAGAAAATAGTAAAGAAAATTTGTTTCACAGTGTACGGCTGTGTGGGTGAATGTTTTGAGAGGTGAAACGCTTATCATGAGCCTTTTTTTGCCAGAACCCGTTTGATCGCGTTTCAACCTTTTGGTAGCGTTTTAATCAAGCAATCAATTACATTTTGCGGGCTACAGACCCACGTCGGATGTTAGATAAAAGTATGCAGGGGTGGGGGTGAAATGACCGCGAGGTCAACACGTGAACCAATCCTTTCAAAGTGAAAGGAAACCAATAGAAAATCTAAAGACAACTAAAGAAGCGTGCTTAAAGCAACAAATTAAAACAAAAACATACGATCAGCTTCAGACATTGTAACACGGGACGGCCAGTGAGCGTTGCACTAATTACAATCCAAAATGAAAACCGGCGACTTTCAAACTCGAATATCGTGAACCAATGAAAATTGTTCGAGAAGACCTGCTGCTTACATAATTTCATAGACGTACGGTAATATCTGTCTACAGCAAGGTTGGGGAACCTATTGACTGTCACGGGCCACATGAATTGTGCATTATCGCTGGCGGGCCACAAAAATCAATTAATTTCATACTAAAATTCTACCTTTATGTAAATATGAGGAAGAGTGATATCTCTTGCCTTACTATCTAAGTACCTTCTTATCATGGATTTTCGCATTCACGCGATGTTGTACTCTAACTTGGATAATGAAAATTCTGATGGAGGCCATATCAAATGTTCACGCGGACCGCATTTGGCCCACGGGCCGCAGGTTCCCCACCCCTGATCTGATGGATCCTTTTTGACATTGTATTCCACAGCCTAAATCCTATGTAAACAGAATGGCGCAGCTGCTTTGCAGGTTTGAATCAAGGAAATACTTAAGTTTTTTTTATCAAGTTGTGCTGTGAAAACCGTGATGACGTGATAAATATTTATGATGTCATTGCATGAAACATAAAAGGTTGAGCTGCAGTTTCAGTCAAAGCTTAGTTTGTTTATTTTACGGGATTTTGTTTTGAGTTTTTGAATAATGACAAACGTGCGATTCACCTTTATAGCACCGCATTTCATTTCGTTAAAACACTTGCAAGCTATTTTATCTGTAACAGTCTTTTTCAAATTGGAGCTTTTGCCACACTCCATTAAACTCAGCCATAGTTAGTTTGCTACTTCATGGAAAAGATTGTTGCTTGGAAAAAATTGTCAAAAACGTTGGTTAATCCCTGCACATCCTTACAGTAAAGAGTCTAATGATGTCGCTCTCTGTGCTGCTAAGCGCGTGTTGTTACAAAACAATTGACGTCGCGGATGTTGGGCGTGACTGGGTCCTATTCATCTGCAAAAGAATTTTTCTAAACCTTACGTTCTGCGGTGGTCAAGCAACAGAGTTAGTATTTTTGTGCACTCAGCCATGACGAGCACAGAGGGTCGTTGAACGCAAACAATGGCTCCGTGCAAACTCTGTTTGTAGCTCCAAAGTTTAGCAAGTGGCCACGACCAGAAATTCTTATCGCACTTTTCTCCATACTCGAGTACATTTGCTTTATCAGACTCTTTCTCTAAGTTACAAAATAATTCAAACTTAATGAAATGCTATTTGGAGTTTGCAACTTCATTGGCAAACTTGGTACAACAAGGAGTTTTTCAATCTTTTTTATCCGCGTTGAAGTAAAGACTTTAGCAAACTTGTATGCGCCTTTCCAAAAAAAAAAACAAAATTAAATGTTTCGTGGCTGGGAGTTTTATATTTAATGTATGTTATGTTTGCCAGGAGATATAGGTGTATAATCAAAAAATAAAAATCGTCATTTCAGTAAAATTTCTTCAACAAGTTGCTTGATCCATGAGGTCGCTTCTGGTCATTTACACAAGATTAAATATTTTTTACACAAAGTTTAAATGCTTCTCAGCAGGAGACAAATTTTGCTCGGGTCTATTTATCAATTTAGAGAGAGAAGATATGCTTCTCGAAAACGAAATGTTATGCTCCTTTATGCAGTGTTTCAGTGGGTGTGGCTTTAAACTTCAAGCGGTTCTTAACACAATTCATACAGAAAAGTTTTTGTTATTATAGGCAGCAAGTTACCAGTAGTTCTTCCGCTTTGCTCTGAAAAATAATTTGTCAAAGAAGGCAATATAATATATTTCGTGTCGAGCCGAACATGGGGAAAGTTTGGTTTTTATTAATAAGTGTAGGACAAGGAGGGAGGAATTAAACTACGACAACACAGGCTTTATATGGATGGCACGAAAATCCATCACATTTCGAGAGTGGTGCTTATTGTTCAACTCTTATTGGAAGAGTTTGGAAAGTGAAAAGCTAAACTAAAGCCCAGAAAGCTTAGTTTTTCCCACGTTCGTGGTAATTATATTATTATCAGTGTTGTTTTGAGATAAGTCCTAACTTTTTTACATATTGAAATTTGAGATTTCATTCATCGAAACTGACTTAATCTACATTTTAGATATTTAGGTAGCATCATCGACAACTCATAAAACTTGATTAGCTTGAACCTTGACAATGTTTACCGACCAGCAGCAGACAATCTACGCGCTTTTGTAACTTGACTGAAAATGAAAAAATTTTTGAGTGCAGAAGCAATCAAAATTTTGAAAAGCTGTTCAAGTTTTCATCAGGTGCGAAAATTTCATAAACATTGGAGCGGCTCTTAAACGTGTGAATTTAAAACAAAAATTTTTAAATCTTGAAATTTGAACATTTTTAGAAAAAAGTATTCATGCTTTTTACCCAGAAAGGATGGTATATTCTTTCTTGGAGTTGTTATTTTAATAAGACGAAAATCGTACTGGGCCCTGATCACGTGACAAAGATGTGCCAAGATGTTTATAAACAAATAAAAAAACAAAATTATTTTGAACTCTCAAAGGCCATTGGCTCTTTTAATCAATTCTTGACTCATCACGTCATCAGACCGCCGATGACTATGGAACCCCCGCAACCTTTCAGGTATAAATGTTCCGGAGAATGGAGACCAAAGGCCTTTGTCAATTCAAAGGAATTTCGTTCTTTGATTTATTTAACAACAACATGTTTCCAATGGTCCCGATCTAACGCAAGTTCTCCATTGACCCCGGTATCAATTTGATGTTTCTGAAGCAGAAGCATCTGTTGACTCCGAGTGTAAGGGAAGTTTGTTGTGAAGCGAGTGCTTGACCAGGACAAACTCACTCTTATACTGTAAGTTTGCCGCATCAACCTTTGAAATACGTCTGGCACATTTCATGTGGCTCACTCTTGCTACATTTTCCGATTAGCAAGAGGAGAGGATGCGATTTTTACCTTCACCCTTGGACTGATGTATTTGGGTGAAATCCCCAAACCTTGTCAACTGCATTTGCTCTATGTCGTAAAACTAAACCACTGCAGTTTTACCAGAAACGAAGTGTCAGACCATCATGAGAGATTTTTCCAAAATGCTCTTCAGTCGCATCCAAAACCCCCGCGAAAAAGTACCTAGAACTGTCCCGACACAAAATACTTTTGGAAGTATCTGATTCCATATTCTGGTTCTTCTTCTTCATATTCTGATAAAATGTCAATAACAAGATTAAGAGCTTGTAAATAAGCAAACCACAGTTTCAGAACAATAGGCAGCTTTTCGCGGAAACTACTAGCTGAAAGTAGGGATGTACCTTCAAAAGTGTCTACTGAACTTAAGGTTTTAGCCTAATCTTTTAAGTTGATGGCAAAGAGTAACTTCTCAGTGCAAGTGTCTAAGTTTATTGCACCTGGATTGGTTTCACTTGAGTGTTACTGAAAGTATTTTATTCAAGCTATCGTTTTTTACTCTCAGAACAACGCAGATTCAGAAGCAAGCAATGTTATACGTCGTTTGCTGCTGTTTGCTATAAAACAGAGTGCTTTTTATTATTAAAAAATTCTAAAATTGTTAGTTTTCTATATCTAGCAGTTCAATCACAACAGCCTGTGGCAGTGTTTTTTTAAGTTTTTTAGAAGGGTGTCGTGGTGGAGCTCTAGGGTGTCAACACCATTTCCCCCCACTATATCTGATACTTTTAACTGATTTTCACAAAAGCGCAAGTTTCCGTCTAAATATGCTTAATTATGTGAACACGACATTCACTTTTGGCAACAAGACAATTTCATAAATTAAAAGGTTCAATGTAATCCTACATATCCATTCACTCATTTTCGTGCCCGCTTTTCTTTTGGGAAGAGTCGCGGGGCCAGCAGCCCTATAGGAGGACCCGAAATACCTTTCACGATCAAAAGCAATCTTAGATAGTTCTGCTGGTTCAACACCAAAGACCCATTTAAAAACTGAAAGCTTTGCGGTGTTTGTAAGCTCCCGTTTCGTCACCACGGAGCATTTGAAGCTCACACAGAGTTGCGTTTGCTTTACCAGTCCGTGCATCAATTCCTTTGTTCCGACTTTCGTCACTCGTGAAAACCACCTTGAGGTGCTTGAACGTCTCCATCTGCTGCAGTGTATTTCCGCTCACTTGCGGAATACAGCTGCTTTAGGTGTCTTGAGAGACACAATACCTCGGAACCTTTTTAGTGCTGATTTTCGTTCCTGGTCGGTCGCACGCATCAGAAAACCGATCAAATGTGTGCTGAAGACCCTGCTGAGAAGATCCACGCATGCAGTTTGGCAAAAAACAAATAGTTCATCCTGCAGTTCTCAAACGCAACACCCTCGTCGACGCGTCTGTGACTGACTCTATCCGATTCAAAAAGGTCTAAGCTCTATAATTTTTTGGGAGAGGACCGCATAAGTTATTGCACAACAGTTCAAGGGCCAGATATCTTGTGTAATGTGATTTTTAGGGATATGTTACATTCTCCCAAATCAACACATTTTTCGTAAATATATTATTTTTTCATTATTGGCAAAATGTGTTTTTCGGCCGGGTGAAATGGCTTCGCAGGTCGGATTTAGCCCGCGGGCNGTAGTTTGGAGATTCCTGAAATGGACTATGAAGAGGAGTGGTGGCACTAANAGCACACACCATTGTCGGAGTCCAACAGCAACGCTGAACGGTTGTGATTTAACTCCGTCGACACGGACACAATCTCCTGAGCAGGAAAACAGTTACTTGACGGCCAGAAAGAGGCACCCGTTAACACTGTACTCCTGCAACACCCCCAAAAGCTTTTCACGAGGAACCCCGCCATATACTTTCGCTACAAAATATGTGTAAACGTCTTTGGAATACTCCCAAGATTTCTCAAAAATTTGGTAGAAAGTGGAAATTTGTTCTGTAGTGCTACGGCAGCAACGAAAACCACACTGGGTATCATTCAGCTTTGGTTCAGTTATTTTCGCGGCATCTTGGTGTACACTCTTCCTGGGAGGCTTAGCAAAGAGATGACGCGGTGGTTCATTCACTCCTGTCTCCCTTTTTGTGTGTGGAGATGATCAATTTGCCAATCTTTCGGTGCCCTTCCAAAACGCTGTGCCACTTGACACACACAAGTCAGCCAAACCATCCGGCGTTCAAAGTTCCCCTAATTCACTATCAAACTTTTTGCAATAGCTTTAAGCCAGGATTTAGCAGCGGCATTAAAGAGCCTATTGATTCACAGTTCTATGGAAGCTTAAGCTTTACTCTGTGCAAAGTTGAAACATCCCGCCTGAAAAACTTTGCTCTGTTCTGTCAGGTGAGGTGCCAATGTTCAAAAAAGAAAGTACCGTATTGAAATTTTGTATTTTCATATGTCGCAGAAAACAACGCACATTTCATCATTTTTATTTTCTGACAGCTGCTTCAGTGCGGCCCAAATACCCAAAATCTCACTCCGAGCTCTCATAATTGTTGCCTCACTCGTCAACCAGCTTGCTTTGCATGCGCGCTGCAAGTGCCGCCCTTTTTCTTCATTGTAGTCTGATGCATCGCCAGGCAAGCCGATCGCAACGATGAAACAGTAAAACACTTCCATAATTGCAGTAAAGTGCTTTTGCAGCTTCGTACACCATACTGTACAAATCTGCGGCAGTATAGTAACAAGCCGAAGCGCAGCGGTGCGCATGACAATGCACAGATACCAAGCTTACAATTTTCGCTTCCAACTTCTGCGCCAGAAAATTGTGTCGGCCTATAACATTGCAGCCGTCTGTTGCAATAGCTCCGTGCAGGAAAACATACTTTCCTCAGATCGTTTCACTTCAACACAAGGCAAAACCATATCATGGTTTTCAGGATTTAGGGTGTCATTGTAAAATTTTAGGGTGTCATTTTGACACCCAAAAACGGCTTAAAAAAAACACTGGCCTTTGGTTTCACATTTGGAGTGCTAGTGGTTGAGCAATCTTCATTTTCAAATACCTTGCGCTGTAGAAACAATTCATAAGAAACCACTTCATCTGAGATGAGGATGAATTGCACTGTATTTGAATTGGGAGACTCTGTGCTAGAAATCACGTTTCACGAGCAGCGGAAACAACATGTGAGAAAATACGACTCCGGTAAAAAAAATAATAAGCAAAGTAAAAATGCTTTCTTTCGAAATTGGCTCAATTTTCCCGTTTTCGTTTTAATATTATTAATTTAAGTTTGTGTGATCTGATCATCATATTTTCAGGATTGCGTCTGAAGAGGTCGCACTGATCATCACGTGCTTGCTTGGCCGCAAGAAAATCCAGAATGTTTAAAGAGTGTATGGTTTTTGTTTAATCTTGTGCGCATGTTTAATCACCTCTTTACGCCCAGGAACTTCTGTCTAGCTGTTCGTAAAGGTGCTGCTTGCAGTGGCATGGGTACGTGGGAGGGACACATTTCCCCTGGAGTGGCGTTTTATTCCTTCGGGATTGTCTTCTGCTTTCAATACTCAAGAGAGTATTTACTGCAAGGGAAGAAGACAGGAGCACCTAAAGCAAAGAAGGATGCCACAAGACTGGGAAAGGTTTTTATCAAGTAAGTCGTCTCTTATTGTCGTTTGGCAGTGTAGCTCCTCCCACGCTAGGTGCAAGCGTCATGTCATGCGTAACCTGGCGCGAAGAAAAATAGTCGCAAAAATCGAGAAGGTGCGTGCAGTTATTTCTCAGAAATGTGTTGCTGAAAATTACTGGAGTCGAAAGAGTAGATCCTGACACCAAGCAACTGCAACATTTCTGTGATAGAATCTGGTTTGTGTGATCCTCTGGATTGCAGCGCGATGAAGTCATTCGAACCACCTTGCTGAATGTTGAACCACTTTCACATGGCTTTTTTCGTTTTTAGTGTCGTCCAGTTCGAAGTTGTAATTCATGACCTCTGTCTATTTCTTAGCACTGCTTTTGAAATTATCCTTGCGCTACATTTACCAATGGAAAGTTGTGTTACATATTCTGAGGAACATAAAAAGATGACTTGCTTTTTATAGGATCAAACATTTTCCGTTGGACTCCTTTTTAAAAATACTCTATGGTTTCGGGGCTGCAATGGCCGAGCTGTTTTATCCCCCAGGAACAAACAAGCTGTACATGGTTGATCAGAACGGTCATTGGGTGAGTTATGTTTTCAAAATTGACATTCTCGCCTCAGCTCATAGGTTGATGATAAATCATTGTTCAGCAAAGTCCGTAACATGAGCCCAGATCTGATGAAGTTAACTTTCGATTAAAACTCCACTATTTTACCACATCAGCAACATTTGAAAGTCTAGTTGCAGAGCACAGAAGGTTATGGAGTAGACAATAACACACGACCTTCCTTTGCTTTTTCCTTTCCTAAGTAATGTGCAATGTTGGAAAATATCACCCAATAATTGTTCTTATTAATTTGTCGAAAAACTCAGACAGCAATTGCTTTTGTACTAAAGCAATCATTGAAATTACAGATGATATTAAAGTTGTCTTTATTATTTACAATAATGTTTGGCCAAATGCAAGGTCGAAGCAGTGATATGCTATGGCGATATTTCTTGAGATTGAATGATCAAGCTTGGTAAAACAACCGAACAAAAACCATTGAGAAAAAGCTGCAACACAATGCGTAACATTTGCAAAACATTTTAATCAATTTCAAGAAGGCGAATAGTTGCACGAACGGATTCTTCTTTGCAGCAAAATTGTTCAAGCGAGTATTAATCGGGCATGTCCCAATTCACTGGATGCATAAAGTTTCGTACTTTTGTAAATTTCCAAATGTGGTCGTTGCTGTTTTTGAGTATTTACAGGTATTGGCGTTAGCTTGAAATTTAGTGTTTTGTTTCAAAACGCAATCCTATGTGACACAGTGACAATTTTGTTAACACTGATCAGTTCTTTTGGCATGGTGTTTTCATTTATTATAATTTCAACTGACAATTGCTGACTTCTTTGCATGGTGTTTTTTTTGCATTGTTGCTGCTTATTTGCTGAGTAATATGAATAAATAAATAAATGCGCTAACTGCTGTTTTCTTCCAACGACTCTGCAATCTTTAAACATGAGACCACGCAGTTGTATTACAAGAACAGAACTCCACCAACGACCAGAGTAACCTTTCAACCAGTAGCGTTTGGGTTCGTTACCGCTATAACTGATAAAAGCAGCACCCTCCCGTTCTACATCGGCGCTTGTTTGCGTCAAACGTTAAAAGCAACATATCACCAGCCGTGGAGTTATCGAGATCTTCCTGCGCCCCGGTTTTGTCGTGTGCGCTTCTGATGTGTGGCCAGTTCCATCCGGGTTCTTGGCCTCAGATGTTTCAGATCGGTCTCAGAAATTCCGTTTTGGTTTGAAACTTTTCACCAGTCAAGAAAATATCAGACAAAAACATTTCACAGTGCAATTGCAGGGCTAATTCATTCTTTATGTTGCTGTACTCAGATGTATGGTAAGCAAGGCTCGCGCATAGAGCATAAATTTTAATGTATTTAATAAATGGATTCTTTTGTAGCAGCATTTGTTGTACCAGAAAGGCTAGAATTGCAGTAACAAAAAATGCACGAAGTTAATTAAAAACACAGAAATTACACCGAAATTGCCTGAATTTTTTTGCTGGATAAATTTTTTTGGACGTCGTGTTCCAGTTTAACATGACTGAAGATATAAGGGTCTGTGTGCGGTCAGCTCAAGGTACTTTGGTGGAAGAGAGATCCTTTAAGTTGTGAAACATTTTTTCTGCTTGACTGCCGTTTGAAAATTTCCATGCCCGGACCTTGTCACTGTACTGCAACAAAATGACCCTCTTGCTGAACCTCTCGTTAGTTGCTTGCCTATATGTTATTTTTCAAGGCAAAGAAGATATAAG
>JGI24158J21664_10002672_pt1 | contig 21869 bp, 14 predicted proteins | sample Ectturendosymbi3_FD_21664 | JGI IMG/M metagenome (IMG submission 21664)
CTTGAATAGAGATATGTGCAAGTTTGAATCATCGCAAAAAGACGAAAGCAGATGGCAGTCGACTGATTCCTCGAAAGCATGCAGAAACACTAGTGCTTCTAAGTGTCCGGGGAAGTGTGATCAACAAGTTTGCATCTTGTTTCGAAACACTCACCACACAGTCTTCCGCCCATCCAAGCGTGTCTGCCACTGCCCCGGAATGTATTGAGCTGTGCCTTCGAAGGTTTAGACTAAAACTTTATACAACTCCCTTGTAGTCGTTCATTTGGCTTAAGCCCTTTATCCGTTTTGAAACTGCTTGTCTTGAGAGATACCTTGTTCGCCCTAGGTTACAGTTACTGGGAGGTCGTTTAAAGACTTCGATCTTTACCCGACCATTTGCCTATCCTTCTGTCAAGCGTAAACGGCTTAAACCTGATTTTGTTTTGCTTTACATTTCTCCGGAAATCTAAGCCAATTCCTGGAGTATTGTTGCCGCCGTAGAAAGCCCTGAAATTTTGACGGCGTTGGTTGGCCAAACATTTTCGTGTTTGACTGCGTCTTCCGTCGCATAGCAACGGTCGCTTTTTTAAAGCAGGGCTCGGAACGGCAGCCGATCTCAAAGCTGATTACTTTGATAGCGAAAACCGCGCTGTGATAAAGAAAACAACACTGTCCTGACTGTGCGAACGCCGAGCAACATTACAAGTTGGGATTCAGCTGGTGTAGGGCCGATGACTCAATGCAGAAATGAGAGGATCGCGCTCAGCTGACTTTGCACAGAAGCTGACATTTTTTCTATAAAGGGGTTTGAACCTCCCCCAGTGGTAGCGAAGACAACGTAAAGGCATAATGTTTCAACGCTCGAAAACTGCTTTTAGGCACGCACTTGGAAAGGTAAGAATGTCAACAAAGTGATTCAGTTAAGGTATAAGGAGGTGATCGGTGACATAAGAAAACTTTACTTAGGTCAGGGATGGACAATCAGAGGCCCGCGGGCCACATGTGGCCCGCGGAAGCATTAAGGAAAAATCTTCAAATCTGAAATTTGTTGAAAATTTTGTGAGGTTACATTTGTCTCATTGATTTGCTTGCGCTGGATAAAGTGTACTTGCACAAGAACAAATATAACAAAACCTTTTCTGTGTGCCATTACTCTTTCAGTTTTATTTAATTTACGATCAAATTAGAAGGTACGGCCCTCTGCTAAACGTGGCCTTCTCAAAGCGACCCCGAGCTAAATTAATTGGCCAACCCTGACTTACGTTATGTCGTCGTGCACACACACAACATGAGCTAGAAGTGGTCAGAAGTAAAGGTTACAAGCGTGCGTTTCAGCTCGAGACAAATCCGGCAGCGTTTCCACTTGTTTGATTGTTTCTGGATATTTTCTCGTTTCCCCACTTTTATTTGTGGCTATTGTCGACGGTTCGTCGGTGGTTCCCCGTAGGTAAGGTACGCTTCCTGCGCTCTCTTGGGTCCCGCTCGTCATTCTGGCTCCCAGTGCGAATTTCCAGTGATTTTTTGTTGTGATTTTGGCAGACGTGTCATCCCGCGAGAGCAACCGCGACAGACGCCGTGTAGTTAAGCGTCTAACGCATCAACATCACCTCCTGATGACAGGTCGAAGAGGGCGAGGTGGTGAAAACATGCTGGTTTGTTTTTACCATTCCGTGCATGTCACCAGTGATTCTTACGAACGCAAGTCAATTGCGCGGTGAGAGCGTTAATGCCGTGTTTAATCCGCCAAGGGAGAGGATTTCGCAGACCTGCCAGCCAAGTTCACTCAAGCGCATCAGTTGCTAGGAAGCGAGCAGAGAACTGAATGTTGATCAGCGCTCATCCTTGCGTCTTTTGTTTTTCCATCCTCCCCACAACTTCTGCCCAAAGGAAACGTCAACTGAGTCCATCGCAGGACGCGATCTGAGTAGAAGTCGAGCACGTTTTTCACACGTTGTATGGTTGATGTCGGTGCAATCACCGCTTTGTTGCGTCATAATGTGCTGTGTGAGTCACTGTATGTTTACGTTTCTTGCGCGGCTGCGATGGGTCGAATCGCGTGGCCACCCTGGTTGTTTGAAGCATTTTGTTCGCACGTACGCAGAATGTCCCAGCTGTGGTGGGGACCTGTCAGTCGCCAAGTCGGATTTTGCAGATTCTTCTCTCTGAAAATATAGAGATGTCACGGCAGTGGGCGATGATTTCGCAGAGTTTAAGAAGAGCCCCTTTTAGTTATGTGGTTTTGTTCAAAGTGTCAGTAAGTGTTTGTGTTGCAGTAAGGATCAAAGTCAATCCATCTCACTTCTCCGGCGACCGGTCTTTCTTCTGGTTAGAAGAGTTTGTTGATGAAACTGCTGGCTCTAGAGAAGGTTATATTCGCTGATGCGAGTCTTTTTTTCTGTTTTTTTCAGAACATCGTCACTCTGTGTGCTCAGGCCAAAGTTACGCACTGCTGAGGGATTCCCTACTATTGCATTCCCTACTCTTGCCAAACTTTTTAATTTTTTTTAACCTGACGCGTAGTTGGTTAATCACTGTTCAACGCACACGTAACTGACTGAAGGCAATCACAACGTCCTCGCTGTGCTCGCGACTCTTTGCAAAAGTTTGAAAGATTTATAATTTTAAAGTGTTTCTTTTTGTAGATTACAACACTTTAAAAAGAATTTTCCCAGATTTTTAGTTCAAAGGACTACCGCTCTTCAGATTTTTTATATTGTAAAATCTAGTCTGACGTTGTTCAAGTTTGCTGATTTGTTTGCGGCTGATAACTTCATCTGTAGCTCACCACTGGAGCATTTTTTCTGTTTCGTTGTTTGGTTTGGAATTGGTATCTTTATCCGGTTAGTTTGAAGATTTTATCTGGAGGAAGTTTGGTAGCATCAATTTGTGAAATACAGTAGAAGCTCGGCAGGTGGGATATTTTTGAACAGAAAGAATGGTGAGGTGCTAACCCTAACAATGAGAGCTGGATTGGTATTTTTCGCTTTTGTATCTACACCCAGGATTTTTTCACGGTTTGACCTTGCTGATCGCAAAGCCATTTTGAGAGACCACAACTACTTTATCTGAATAGTGAGATGATTGCATAGCAAGGTTTTCGTGTATTTTGATGGTGTAGGTAAAGCGAGTTTCTACTGCATTTTGAGATGCCGTTGGAAAAATTTGAGAGACCATTTTGCTCTCTCAAAACACCTTAAAAACACACTGTCTACTCCTGCTCGTCGTTCGGCGAAACCGCCGGAACAAACCATTTCTGTGTAAAANAAAGCATGTTTATGTTTTTTGACTTTGTTAAAAATGCTAACATATTTGTTGAATTTAGTACATTTTATGAAAATTCTCAAAACTCTTTCTGCCAGCAAACTGTACTGGTGTAGTGTTTTTGTTGACTATCGCCGTCGTTCTATGAGCCCTTCGTTTAACATAATCACTCACCTAAGTTAGACTTCGGGGCATGCGTGCAGCAACCAGTTTAGGTTTCATCATCTAAAACCGCTAAACGCCCCATTACGAGGTCGAATGTTGAGACACTCCAGGACAATATGATCTACAGTTTGTTCCTTGGCGCCTCATCCGCAGACCCCTGATGGATCCAGACCATACCCCCTTTGTACATGTTGAAATGGCACCGTCCGTCGCTAGTACCAAAGGCGGTTGATCCCGACCCATGCTGGTCTTGGGAGGCACATTCCAACAGGGTTGTTGCAGACGGCGGCTATGAAATCACTGAGTCTGGTTTTGATTTCACCTCACACCGTATTCCACATTAAGCCCGCCTAGTGTACAGCGCAGCTGTCAATGGGGTTGAACAACATCTGTTGCAAACGTAGGCGTAGACAGGGTGGGCCAAAAGGGCCATGCCACCCCCCCAAAAGTTTTAGAAAATATAGACATTTTGTGCTTTGAGAGCCGTTTTTTCAAACAAAATAGTGTTATTCGCCTAAAATCAAACATTTTGGCCCCCCCACAAATTTCTGGGCTGGCTACGCCACTGGTCGCAAATGTGTGTCCCGGGGTTGCCAGATATTTTCCGTTGCTTATGGCCAAAAATCTAATAAAAAATGGCCAAAATTGCTGTTTTGTGAGAAAGTTATGGCCAAAAATGCAAAATGTTTTAACTTTGGTAATTTATATAATCACAGGGGCTCAAAATGTTTCAAAAGTAGTAGCTTTTTTGCCGGAAAATCTGGTTTGGCCAAAGAAGCAAGTTTTGACCCTAAAACGGCAATTTGTGCCATGAACTTAAGATTGCGCGTTACTACTTGTCTTTCGTTATCTTAGTAAAACTTACAAACATATACTCAACACTGCTTCAGATCAATGCTTCAGATCTGACCCATTTGTGTTTAAGCAGTTTGAAATTAACTTATCAATCCAACGACAGTGATAGAATTCTCTTGATCACGTGCGTCAAATATACGAACAAAAGATGTAATCCGATGATGATAATCACGTACCTACAACTGCAATTAAATTCACCTACACCAACGAAAAGCTCGGAACACTTGAGAGCAAGCACTGACTTATGACAGGTCCAACTGAAACACGTGTACAAAACCTACTGAGTGCAAGGGATACATGAGTGCTGCATAACGCTTCATAACGCCCTTCAAAGCAATACAAAGCTGAAGTACAATGGTGTCACTGTAAAAGTGACATGAAGTCCGTCCAAAAATACAAGAGGACTAAATATTTAATGAGAATTTCATTTCACAATGAAAAACTGAAAGATGGCCAATTTTTATGAAATGGCCAAATGCGTTTTTTCATGGCCAGCGCATTTCAAAAATGGCCAATCTGGCAACCCTGGTGTGTCCCGACTTTAGCCGCCGCTTTTGCTGATCAGGCGAACTCGTTGAGTAGGGAGTGCAGCTGGTGTGCACTTTTCAGCCACAACAGCGCGGCATGCAAGGCTGAGTTATGGCTAGGCTGAGCAGGTTGGATGCTGGGCCGGACCGGCAGGTTGTTCGATGGTGTAGGACGGTGGCATCCGGTCACAATTCGCAGGCAGTGGCGTAACAAGGGGGGGAAGGGGGGACTTCTGCCCCTGGGCGCAGCGTTTTGGGGGCACCAAATTGAGGTCAGCATGTTAAGTAATAATTACGAAATGTCAAATGTCAATTCATGCAATTAATTACGATTAAGGAAAATGTCGAATGCCAGCGACTGCTACTCACTTGCAAAATCTCATCAAAATCGCAACGGTTCCCAAAGCGAAAATTTATGGACCCTGGTGACGTTTTGAGGTGAAGCTACTGTCTCCAGCAATTAGCGCCGGCACGTGGNTTGACAGACGGTGCNTCACAAGCTTTCAAGTTCCCAGGGTTGCGAACTTTCCAACTTCGCTCTCATTCTATAATTGCGTCACAATGGACGGGAACCTAGCTACCGTTCACAGTGCATGCAGTATGCTGCTGCGCATGCTGTTAGAGCAGCGATGAAACGTAGCCTACAGTATGTTGTTACGACTAGTAGATCTGGTGTTTAGGAACATTTTTGAGATTTGATGGTTTGACAAACGTCATGTTGAAAAATGGATGTGATGTGGTTCTGGAGGTAGTTATGATGATTTTTTTGTGGGATATTGAAAACGTGCCGACTGCTGTCAGCATTTGCAAACTTCTAATTTGAACTGTGCAATAGCGTTGAGTATATTGGTTACAATTGTGAACTTTTCAGTTACTACTACATGCGTTTATATTAATTCGACCTATAAATGCAGCATCTCCATGGACACGATTGTCGAAATTTAGGCCACAAAATTGCTAACCTAGAACGTCTCACGGACGGAGCATCAGTGGCCATAGATATTTCCTCGGGGTTAATACATTGACACATTTATTAGCCTATATCAGTTTTTTGACGATATAATTGACAAATTTACTGTAGAAAATGCAAAAAAGCTTTTTATTTCAAGTTAGCTAATCACAAGCAAAGGATTATGTCGCAGTCTCGCTGTCTTTTCTATATTTTCGGTTAACTTTTCAGCGTATTATGTCCAAAGAAATGCTTTAGGATTTTGCACTTTTGTGTTTGTCTAGTAGCTTTGTATAAAATCATTTGCCTTCACTTTTTCATATGCATTTTTCTGTCTGTCCCTCAGTCAGTTCTATATTACGTTATAAAAATCAATGCTCTGGGACTGCTCCAGAAGTCTAGAACCCCTACATCAGGGGTGGCCAATCTTTTGCACACTATACGACAATTTTTTCAAACCCGAGCAACCTACCAATGCGTTATACCATCGGCTATCTTGTAACGATGTTATTTCACATCGTTAGTGATTTTCCAGGTAATGATGTTAAATGCAATCGGAATATCTGGTAAATCAGCAAATATACTTCACATTTACTTACTTTTTAATGTTTCGTTTTGAGCTGGCTTCGATTTCACCAGTTATTTCATGTAATGGAGGTACATTTTTTACTGAGAGCACTGAGCAGCAGATAGTTTTTCACATTTGAATAGGCAAGGCGCGACTTCGCTTTGCTTTTAATCAATTTCATGGACAAAAATGCTTTTTCGCATGTGAACGTTGTTTCAAAACGAAATATAACTCGAGCAAATTTTCGTAGTTCTGGGGAATTTTGTCGTGGTTAAGGATCGCCAGAAGTGAATCACATCAGAAATACCAGGGACTGGACTGAAGGAAAGTCCTTCAAATTACGTNTTCAAATATTGAATTTGTTTTGAAGTGAATGATTTCCCCCTTGTGTGTTATTGGCATTTTCATATTCTGTTGTTCACTAAGTAAGAAAGGGGTTACAAATGCAAAGATTCAGTCTTCTTCTTCAGCAATATCAAAAAAGCCTTGCAATAACTTAATCTTTTCAGTGCATTTTCTCAATTGCAAATGTCAACAGCACCTTCAATCTGCTACTTTATATACGGAAACTGGCTCACATCCTTATTTTCTAACTGCGAAATGAACAGTTTTAACTTCATCTTGAATGCATTGATAAGATTTATTAAGTAAGGAAACAATTTACTCTTGCTCTGCAGTTTGATATTCAGATGATTTGTGATGGTCAGNAACACTAACTAAAAATTCCAGATCAAATAGCCAGCTGTTATCACAAAAAAGAGCTCTTTCCTCAGGTGTCTCGTTTTTTNCTTCCGGAACATCATGACCAGCTTGTTTCAAGATGCTAACAGACAACTCACAAGGGATTTGTACGAAATAAAAAGCCGATAAAATATTGAGGTTTGCTACCTTGCTTTATTACGATCACGAAGATGCGCCACTTGAATCATCCAATGTACAAAACTTGGCGCATGCGCCATAGGTTGGCCATCCTGCCCTATAGGCTATAGCCGTCACCAGCGGTGATTGTGACAAGACTTGACGAGAGAAATGGGAACAAGCAAGTGCGCTGCATTTGGGATCTTTAAACAGGCTTCGACAAATCGTGCTTTAAAAAACAACGGTGCAACTCTGGTCACTTATATGTTGTGTTTGTCAGACGATTTTTGTCCCATGAAAATTCTGTCATTAAGATTTGAGGATTTTTGCAGATGAAAGCTTTTTGCCTAGTTTTTGCTTTTTCTTTCACTGATTGCTAAAATTCGAATGTATTACTGCAGTTGGGAATGTCGCAATACAACAGTTTGAGTGTTCAATCGTGACCGAAACTTCAAAGCGGGGATAGCATCACGCGAAACGATTAGATGCTTAACTCTACGACAGTTAATGGTTTCCAAGATTCAAAGGTCTTGACGTCAAANGTCNTGACGTCACAGTCATATGCAATTTTCAGGCGGGTCTNTAAACAACTATATGCGGGGCCCGATTCGGCTTTCCACGCCGCTTAACACCCAACCCACTTTTCGCATCCAAGCTGCCACGAAAGGTCTGGGTAGGGGCGCCAAAACTGACTTTGCCCCCGGGCGCGGGAAGCCCTAGGTGCGCCAATGTTCGCAGGGCGTCGTTGCTGGCTAAATCAACTATTAACGCTGCAACAAATGCGCTGGAAGAGTCTAAACTAACAGTTTAATTGATAACCTATCTAGAACAAAGCTTCATCCATTGAGTTTTTTTGCACAACGATGCATTGGCACTGGTTTAAAAAAGTAAAAACGGGCGACCAACCAGGAGCAACCTTCAAATTTATCACAGGTTTCTTCAGGACGATATTTAACACGTTCGTCTGGCATTGCGTTGTTGCCGGTAAGTGCCTTTTCTCTTACGTTCCATACCTTTCACTGATAGGTTCCTTGCAGTAGGGGTAAATTCTATCGCATGTTAACAAATTTCCCCAAAAATAAAGCCTTTGGTAGAATATCGCACTTAGCGTGCTTCTTCACTTTGTTTCTGACAAAATTCCTACCAGAAAAATAAAGTCCGTTGAATATTTTCAGTCAAAGGAACAGAAACAATTGCCACTTCTGGGAAAAAGGAAGGCGAGCAAAAGTTGAGAATGAGATACTCTGGTGCAGCTCAAAGTAACAAGCCTTTCACCGTCCTTGCATTGAAGCAAAGCTAAAACGATGTTCCACAGGAATCTGACGGAGGCTGCCCTTAAGTAAATGTACCTCGAAAGCACGAGATCACGCCCGCGAGTGAAACAGCCTCAGCGCATGTTTTAGAGAAAACATCACAAAAGACTGGCTTATTTTGAGGGTATTGTAGTACTGTCATCTCCTTCGTGCAGCACCCATCGTATTGTGCTCGGGTTCTTTGTCCGAGCTACTAGAGAGACAGATTTAGCGATTGTGCTTCTGCTAACTTAATACAAGCCAGAAGGGCTTGGTTTACGCAGAAGAGGCACCGTAAGCGATTCATCTGAGACTGATCCAGGCCGTAGCTTTCATCACTTGTCAGGGACTGTTGCTATTTTTGTCGGTGAAGCTGGTTGAGGAATTTGGGTCGTTCAGCATCCTCGCGGAATTAATGGAGGCCAAATTCGATTAATGTTTGTTAACAGGCAGTAATTGCATACTTGCAGTGCAAATCTCGAGGGAAAATCGGGCCTCCAAAGGGCACATAGTACATTGTGAAAGGTTGCACGAATTTTTTGCCTATTGACGTTCACGAAAAGCACAACAGAGTATTGTTTGCTTGAGCTCTTGCAGTGTCCTTGTCACGCACACAACTTGCAGCACCTTTGGTAAGTAAATTAAAAGCGGACAACATCCCTGCAACCACGGGCGTAGCGAGGGGGGAAGAGGGGCACAATGCCCCGGGCGGCGAATCATTGGGGGGCGCCGAAAAGTCCCAACAACGTCGGAAGTACTTTCTTCAAAATCACTACTCCCGAACGACCTTACTGTAGGTTCGAAAACGGGGTCGCCGAACTTATTTCTTGTCCCGGGCGCCATCTAACCTCGGTACGCCCCTGCCTACAATGCTATTCGGTATGCATCGAATTTGTCTGAGGAAAAACTCAGGGAAGCTCTTACCGAACTCAGCGACACATTAGGTGGAAACCACTGCCTTTGGACCTTCTACGTAGCTGCCGCTCTCTCATAACAATGTAATGCGTGCTTTGAAAGCCCGTCAGCTGCTGTATGGTGAAAGATTAATCGTTTGATTCGAAAGTACAATGGCATCACCGTTACTGCCAAACTTGGCTGGAGAACAATTTTCCCTGTTGAAGACCAAACGCGATAATTTATATGAAACCATGTCCCTAACGGAAGGTAAATGAAAAAGTTGTACTGTTAGCAACAGAGCCGTTACTTGAAAGCAAGCCGCGGAGTAGAGGTATTTAACCTTTTACTCGCGTGCGCGCATTACTCTGCTCTCTATTTCGAGGATTGTCTTCACCGCGGAAACAATAAAGGCAGCGCACTACTATGACTGCATGCATTGCCTCGACATCCTTTGATGTTGCAAAATGCGGCATTAAAAAAAAAGAAAATAACCTTTTTTACCGGACAGGCAAATGCAAACAGGAAGAATCCTGTCTGCTGTTCTTGTTTCGCTTTGTGACTCGCTTCGAGAGGTTTACAGCTGTTTTTTCGCTGCCGTTATATTCTGTTGTCGCAGAGATGCCCAGCGGCCTGGCAACTTCAAGGAGCGAAATTTATCAATCGTCGCGCGTCGTGAATTAGCTCTGCCAGCTGGTGTGGCTGCTTAGTGCTCTTGGCTCTTGTTCAGCGTCGGCTCCAATCGACTTCCGGGCGATGCTGCCAACGACGTTTAATAGGTCCATGTTCAAGACGCTTGCGTCATAAACTTTTTCTGGTAGTGGCAGCTGCCGTCGGGCATGTTGTTTTGTGCTGACAGCTTGTCGTGCACACCGTCCGTGTCTTGGCGACTGCGACGCCATGGTTATCCTACTGCTATGGAATTTTGTTTGCTCGCGGCATCTTCCCTTTGTGCTTTGCAACAGGCTGCGTTCACTTTCTTTGCGTTTTTACAAAAACAACTAGAATCCTGCTGCGACTGGTGCCAGTTTCCGAATTTGGTGCTGGCGTAAGTTACTTGTTTGCTCGTGCAAGCTGTTGCTTTGGACTTCACGCCAGACTTCACAGCAGCAGCTGGGCCATGAGCTTGAGCCTCGCTAATGCTTACTTCCCAGCGCGGTCAAAACGAAAGATTGTTTTTTCGTGTTTGCCAACGCCGGGCTTGTGCACATCGCCTTACGCCCGGCGCGTTTGCTCGTGTACCGCGCTTGCGGTGAGCTCACCGCAATGTCAGGGCAAAACTTATTCATGGTGTAGCACTGACACCACGTAGCTGTTTGGTGCTTGCGTTCAGAAGTACTCCTTTTGACATTTTCTAAAGTTAGACTGCATGTGGATACTGAACGTGTCATCCTAGACCTAGACCACTGGCAACGATTGCTTGGATTACTTGTTCAAGGTCAGACAGATATCTAGTTAAAAGCTGTGCTCAGTGGAAGCGTAGCGTGGAATTAAAGCGGCTGCACTTTCGACCTTGCTGATAGTGGGAACAATCGGTGTGGTGGTTTGTAGCGTGCAGTACAACCTACGCCTAGACGTCATCATTTCCAACCGGTGCAAGAAATGAAGGGGTGTCGTTTATCGAGAGGCTGCAGATTAGTTTCACAAGACTATTGCAATATTGAAACATGCTGTATATTTTGCACAATGTCGAATTGGGGATGAAGATGTTGACTGATTTATCCCCAGTTTAAAATGCGCATTGACGCTGCTTAGTGATAGAATACCAAAACTTTAATTTGCATGTCATGTTGCTGATTTTTCTCACTGATACCAGCACCGCACCATGTAGCGCCCCCTGTGTACAATGTGCAACGCTGTTGAGAGACAATTTACGCCCACGATACAAGGAGTTCATTGGGCCATTTGCTGCAAGGTTGTCTTGGTTATGGGAATGTAGTGGAAATCGACTCAACCTCAAAATAGTTTTCTATGTTTTAGGTCGAGACATTGGCTATTCATCTTGTATTTTCAGAGTGAACAGATNAGCAATTCTCTTNCTGGACAAAGNAGCGCGGTATCTTTTTGCACAGAAAGCNTTTGAAATTAGAAATCGAAATTGCACGCACTGTGTATGTCACCTCGTGCAANCACGAATAAGATTACGTGAGAAAACCTTTACGCTTTTTGTTATTGTACTTTTTTATGCTTTACCACCTTCTCATGAACTCATGTTTTCCCACTGCATTGTTTCGAAGTTCGAACCGTCCAGTATCCAGTCGTGTGTTGTACTACAGCAGATTAATCGAAAAATCGCCAAGTGGAAAAAGTTTGCATGCCGGCTTCCTGTCAGCTATGCAAGTAACTGTCAGGAAGCCAAGGCATAACCAGTAGGGCTAACCTATTTTATGTGGAGCACCGGGTGATAGACACGCTTGACTGTAGCGGATTTGTCAGTGTATTTTGTTCATTTAAATTGCAAAAGAACGTGTGAACTGTTCAGCTGTATTACAATAGCATCGCAAACAACGAAATACTTCGCGGAAAAGGCTTAGGCAACAACTTCTTACCTCGACAAAGCTGCACATCGGTTCATCGACCATCGATTGCCTCGAATCCCGAAACTGGGATTGAAAAACAATGTCAAGAATTAATTTCTTAAATGTTTTTTGATATATGTCTTCTCACTATTTCAGAACCTTTTTTTTTATTTTCTCAAATAAAAACAATTCAAAACATCATGTTACTTTTGAACATAATAAAACTTTTGAAAAAACAGGCCATCTGATAAAGGCGCATATGAAAGTGATAACTCGTTTGTATCAAGTTCATGGACTCTACGCGAGGTATATTTAAACGTCTGTTTGTAAAAAGCTCGCATCAATTCTGAAATAACTAACAGTTTGTTTTTTGAACAAACACCTTGTACAGCAGTGGGGGATCTAGATTTTCGATCTATGTTTTGTTCTTGGGGAGCAGGAAAAGCCACTGCACCAAAATGTGTGCCTATCCATGAGTTTATTTCGAAAACAGATATTTTTCAGACCCGACTTTTTTAAAAAAACTTCAGCTCTACTTTTGTCTACTCTTCAGCAAAAAACGCTATCTTTTCTTTCATCCGGCATGTTCAGTGTTATCCCTATTTGCAGGTATTTGTCCTGCGAATTCATGAGTCGCTTCTACTCGCACTGGCAGCCACATCAGACCCGAAATGGGGCGCATGTTCACTAAAAAAGACGCCCTTCAGGGTCTCCATGGTTACTTTGGGTTAAATTCCGCCAAGCTTTTTTGACAAAACAAAAAAACTGGGCTTCTGCTTTCTGGCAAAACATTTCATTGTAAAATTTCGACTGCAACTGTGAACTGTTGTTGAATGGGGTAAAACTATCGATGCAAGAACCGACAAGTAGCAAAGCACAAAAAATCTTTTCTTAGTCGCCAACAAGGTCAAAATGGACTTTAAAAGGTTGACTAAAATACGTAAACTGTGTAAGCTCCGTGTTGCATCAGTAGGTGTGTCTGCTTCACAGCGACGCACAAACGTTGTAGCAAAAGCTGCAAACCAGGCCCCAATGATTAATTTAGATTCAGCAATTTTTCATTCGTTTTATTTCTGAATCATCCTGGCAGTTTTAAAGCATATGACAGCCTCCCGAAATATGACTCAGTTTTTGTACCGCAATAAACGAGGCTGCACTCGAGATTCCACCCTGAAAAGGTTCCCAAACGTAAGGTCCGAGTGTGTTGGGAGCATTTCCTCCTTTACGTACTTCTGTTTGTTGCAGTACTGGAAGCTGTTATCGCACTTCTTTTCAGTATTTAGTCAATCTTTTCTACAATTGCCGACATCTGGGCAGCAGCGTAATCAGCCTAAAATGTGGGGGGGCAAATACTTTGACTTTAGGCGAGCAACATGTTTTGTGGGACACTGCCTCTCAAAGCACAAAACGACAAGATATGCTAGAAAATTGGGGGATGCAGACCCTTTTGCCTCTTCCTGGATACGCTTATTCCGCTGGGTCGGCGTCAATCGCGTTGCCACTGGGGGCTTTGATGGGCGTAACCTCCAAGCAAAGCACCTAGCCTCCCCAAATTGAAACATGAAACACTATAAATCTGTGGCATTTTTATCACCTTTTCAATGTCAAGCCCCCTGCACAAACGCAAAGCCCCCCTATTGACGACTTCCTGGCGACGGCTCTGGGTCGGCGTCCGGTCTCGAGGATGATGAAATCCTTAGCCTCGCTCTCACCGACCTTGCCTGCGCGTAACAAACGAAGTAGTAAACGAGCATCCTTTAATGTTTTCACATGTGTAGCTATTTGATGTCGACAAGATGCTCACGTAATTTCGCTTTGATGTTTTCTTCACGTACGTACGTGAATTTCAGTATTCGTTTCGCTTTGCACGAAAGATTTCCCGTGAGCTTCTGATCTTTCGCAGTAGCTGCCATGTGGGTTGAAGCAGAAACAGGATCTGAAGTGTACTTGCAACCACGCAATCGTGGCACATCAAAACCCTGACCATCACAAAAACACACAGTACATTTTTCCTGCTCTCGCAGATCAAAGGCAATATGATCAAAATTTCTAAAAAATAGTTAAACATCAAATTTGGTTGAAGACATCAGCATCAAACTCATTATGAAAATGTTGGAAAAAAGGTGGAAACAGCAATGTGACGGTAGTTAGCAAATGTAGTGATATACATCCGCTAGACTAGGGGTTCCCAACCTTTCTCTGACCATGTACCCCTTCAGCGTTTCGACATATGAGCATGTATCCCTAAAATTTATTATGACGAAAAGGCTGAGCAAAATAACAAAAAAATCCACTGTTTTTTAATAAAACTTAGATTTTTGAAACTACAAAGTACAAAGTAGTCTCCATTTTTATATATCAAAGTTGATTTGTTGCGGCTGTACAATAAATGTTCCCCCTCAGATAAGCAAATGTACCCAGATTGGGAATCCTGGCGCTAGACATTCGCCAAAACTTTGCTTCGAGCCCCGGCCTCGGTCAGATAACCGAGCTCATCGTTGGGGATTTCCCATCCAGCAGAGATTTTCTAATTTTCAAACGCGAAGTTTGGGTGATATGTGACGTTGAAGCGTCTTGCTTATTCTTCGGACGCTCCAAAAATTGCGATTGCACTGCCGTAAATGGAAATTTCAGTGTGACAAACGTCCTGATGAACTCTTGCTCTATGCCTTGCCAGGTCCCCTGCGGACCGTTTCAAACGTGACTTTTTCTCTTTTGCAGATCGGTCCCTATTAGAGACAGCGACAGAAGCTGCTGTTAATGTTTAGCATTAAACGCTGTGCACCGTTGCAGCTGTAATTGCGTTGCGGGCGCTGCCTTCCGGTCCATCTCGATTGCCGCCTGCCCTGCAAGCCTCTTTGGCCGTTGACGCAACAAAGGCGTCTCGCGAGGTTCGACTGTTCCTCCCGAACCGCACGCGCTGCCATTCTGGATTTAGCCTTTGCAGCGCAAGCCAGGTCTTACCGAAAAGAGCCGTGTCTGATATAGGCTAACTGCAAAGATGAGTGTGAGATTGGACAGGAGCGCCAATGTCCCCACCTGCAATAAATGCATGGAATCGTTGATAGGGAGGCAGTACCTGGTCAAGGTAGGTTAACACTTTCTTGAGCACGCGCATGTCAACTGATTTTGCTTGCGCACATGGAATTGGCAAAAACAAAACATCATCCGCTAAGATGGGGTCGCTGACGCTCTCGAGAAGTTGCTGAGAGCAAATAAACAGGCCGAGTGCTAGCACGTTATGTCATAAATGCATTCTGGCGTGCGTAGCTGGCAACTGCTTGTCACACCTTTTATCGTATTGACTGAGATGAATACCTGCATTTCAACTATTACTTGAGTGGAGAAGCACGTACCAAATGCGTTCAGAAAGTGTAAAACCTTGCTTTTGTGTTGTGTGGATGCACTCGATGTGACGGAGGTTGGTCTAAAAGCGAATGGTAATGTGCATTATGGTCAGTATGGGTGAAAGGTCACCACGTATTGTATTCACAGATTGTTCGCAAATACAAGATTTCAATCGCGGGACGTTGAGGTAATCATTGACACGATAAAGAGAGTCAACAACGCCAGTTTTACGATCGGCAAATGCGGATTTTAGCTGCAAACGCCAGAAATGCACCAGTGAAATTTTTCTGATGAAAAAATTTGAGATACTTTAACCGCAATTTCGGAAACGGTGGATTACTTCCAGTGAGAAACGAAATCTTCTAATCTCAACCAAGTTTGTTTTGTCAAAAACTTGAGCGCCAATCACTGTCTGTTATACGCCGGGCGTCTTCACCAAGCAGTCTGTGAAGCGTGCGTTTATGAAACCTGTTCTTGTCGCGCAAGTTGATAATTTGTAGAACAGGTTCTCAGTTTCTTTTGGAAATGGAATCACCACGTCGGTTGTGGATTTCGTGAACGTCAGCGCAAAAACAGTTTGGGGCGATATTTGATTATAATTTAACTAATCCAAAAAACTGCTCGCATCTTTCAGAGGTCACTGACTTTGTGTTCTATTTGAATAAGAGTTGATGATACCTACTTTGTAGGCGAAATATATACTCTGTAAGATCTTAGTGTCTGATTCGGTGCTGAGAAAGGATTTCTTTCAATAGACAGTGTTANTTCAAAGTACTTTGCAATTCTGGAGGAAATCAACGAGGACGTCTATTTTTTTCTTCATTTTTCGTTNGACGTGACCATACATTTGTAAAACACCTCATGACTTTGTAGTTCTTTACCAGCTTACAGATTTGTGTGTTGCTGCTTCGNCCAGGATTATATTTAATAGCCAGGGCCTTTTAAGGTGTTTNAGGAACCCGATTCGGGTCCCTAGAATTGAAAATCGGGTCCCTAGAATCAGAGAAAATTAACATCGGGTCCCTAGAATCATAGCAAATCGGGTCCCTAGAGTCAGACAAATCGGGTCCCTACAGATCTATACCGGGTATCTAACATTTGCCTTTTAAAAAACTATTTAAAGCAATTTTTGTCGTTTCCGTTGCTAAAAATCATGCAGGTTTTTCTGTTTTTAATCGCGTGCTTGTCTTTTTGCCAAAAACGTGTTTATTTTGCGTTTTCTCGTTTTGCGTTAGTGGTGAATAATTGAATCAATGTACTGTTCAATCACCTTGACACGATGAGCACGACGAACGCAATGCAGCAATTAGTTTCGTAATGGATCCTATTGATCCATTGCGCTGTTTCACTTACCAGCCCTGCGGTTGTACAATACCTGCTCTGCTGAGCCTTAACAGCAAATGTTTGCGCCAAATTCTCAACTTTTTTGCAAAACATCGCTCAAACGACGCGTTATTCATACCTAAAACCACCACCTCCATAGTTTCGTTTCTGTTCTATGGATGAACAGCAAGGTACCTGTATTGGCGTTTCGCGTGGGTTGCCACGAAACGTGCACGAGTTAGTTTATTTGTTTTTCGAGATTGTTTTGTTTTCGTCAACTTTTCTTGCTTTCTGGTTGAGCGCGCTGCACTCGTTGAATGGGCGTAATTCGCAGGCGTCGTCGCTTTTCGGTTGCAATTTCATTCAGCACTGCTGCTGGTAGATCGGGCTGATCGCAATCGTTGTCAAGACGAAAACGAGTTCCTGTCGCGTGAATGACGCGACCACTTTAGACAAGTGCTGAAAGCAGAACACCCCTTAATCAAACTGGAGTGATGTTCGGATGCTTCGGCAATTTTCGTATTACAGGCGATCGTGAAATTCTTTTACTTCGCCTGAATTTCATTATTCCAATCGTTGAAGCTCACGTTGCGGCCATCGGCATGCTGCGGGCAAAGTGTAATCCTGGCAAAGCAAGTGAAGCGATTCTAAACTTGACAATACGATGCGATTGCTCATCATGCGTTGTAGTTGCTTGCAGACGCAAGAGGTAGCTTGTTTCGCTGATTGTTAAGGCTGTGTGGCTGGCGCCCAGCAACAGATGTTATGGCTTGACCGAACATCGAACATGTATCGCACGAGGTCGTTTGCGTTTCTGATCTTAAGTAACCGCGCCCGTCTCGTCATTTCCAACTTTTAAGCGATGTTATTTGCACGCGGGGAGATGGACGTATGCCCATTACTGAATGACATGCAAAACTAGCATTCCAATCGACCGGCAATGAATCAGAATAGACACCTGCAGACCCTGGGTGCTTGTGCTCAGAGCTTAGCTGGCCCATCCTCTCCTGCTTTGATTTTCGCAGCTCAGCTGCGCGAACGATTCACAAACAATCCAGCACGTTATGTTCATTTGCCTTTTCACTCTTTGCAGGATTCCGGCAAGTTCTGCGTTGGATGCTACGAGAGCCTGTTCTGCAACTCTTGTTCCACCTGTGGACAAATCATTTCGACTGACAGCAGGGTGAGGCTCAGCGTGCTGTTATGTTGTTGGAATGCAGAAAAGTCCTATTTGTTCAGACGCCACTTGTTGAAGGATATCTTTGTTTGCCTTGAGGGTTTGGGCCAGCCCAGTGTCTATCTGAAGCGGTCAAGAAAGGATATGCATACTTAAATTTATTAATTGCATCAATGTTTTTTTAAATCCCAAATGTTTTCAGCTGCGTCCACAGCAGAGTGACCAGTGAATCGATTGACAAACTTGCAAGGCTCTGTTTGACAAAGATGCATGTAATAGTGTCTCTGACCCAGACGTCGCGAGCAGGGGCGTAATGAGGTTAGACGGCGCCCGGGGCAAGAAGCAAGTTTGGCGCCCCCATATTCGAACCTGAGGTCTTTCTTAAGGAAATTTACTGTACTGAAGAAAGTACTTGTGAAATTGTTGGGACGTTTCGGCGTCCTCCGCAGTGATTCGCCGCCCCCATAATGTTCCGGCGCCCGAGGAATTGTGCCCCCCTTGCCCCCCCCGTCGTTACGCCCGACCCTTGAGCCATTGCGGTCGGTTTAAACCCCATGCATCGCGCAGCGACCAATTGCAGCGTCTCCACGCAGCAGCGTGACGCACGGTTGTCATGGCAATGGCGCAGACGATTCTATTTTCGCAATGGCATGCATTAGGTAATGCAGTATTTGCGAGTCGGTGAGTCGGCGATTCGCTCAGTGGCTGGCAGTTGAGTTAATTGTGTAAGCTGCTGCGCTTTCGTCGTTTCGAACCAGTAGCTTTAGTTGAGTCCGATCTTCGAAAATACTTCCGTATACCGCGTTTTTGCTTTTCGCAGCAGCAAAAACTCCGGTTCTCAATTTTCGCACAATTAAACAAACAGCAAAACTTGCTCCTAACCCATAAATATATTCAAAATAATTTCGTTTCGGCGGTTTGCTTGTCAGGACTTTTTGTGGATTGAGACTGGACAGCAGTTTGGCACTTACAGTCGATGAGCTCACAGGAAGTTTTGATAAGGTCGCATGCACGGCAGCGTGCTTTAAAACCGTTTTGCTCGCGCGGCTTCCACATCGCAACTGTGATTTTAAACGTGACAGGGCACTGCGCGTGGCTGACATTACGTGTGCCAGCATGGCGACATTCAAAAGGTCCTTTGAGCGATTCCAGCTATTTAGCTCTGCTGAAGCACATGCTACAAACAAGCAGCCTACAGATAAGTAGTTTGTATTTCGTTTTTCAACGCCTCTGCGCTCGATGTCGTGGCCGTATACGCCTTCGTGCTGCCTGCCATTTTACACACGTTTTAGTTGCACATCTTGTTGCGTGGCGGCCTCTGACAAGATGTTGCGTTTTAACCGGTCACATCGTGATCCTTCCTGTCTAACCTGATTGAAATATAAGCTGAAAAATGACTGTTTACGAGGGTGACTAACGTTTGTTGCCCTGGTTCGTTTGGTCGTGCGCGGCCCATTATCGCATAAACAATGAAAGCAACTATTTTGAAGTTGCAACCGACATTCATTGTGTCTCCAGCTTCGTGTAATTTGTGTCACCGCAAGCTTCGCATTTATGATATACTGAACGATTACACTGCAAGGTAACTTCCATATCTGCTACCAGAGGCGTAAACCCGGGTCTTCACCATCTCTAATCGAAGAAAAGCTACAGGTCTTGTTATAACGCAGTTTGTGGGGAAGATAGATGGATGTATCAACTGGTTGCGAGTTGCGTCCGAACCACGCACAAGAAAGTTTACACATCGCCGCTTTCAAAGAATTATTCAAGTGAATCATTAAAAATTTAAAAGAGTGGGTCAGGTTCGTGCCTTTGCGCGTTACACAATCCCGTAGCCAGGTTTTATGGTTTGGGGGGCAAAATACGTTTCAGGGGATCACGATTTTTGTGTTTGTTATATGTCTGAAACACATTTTTCTGGGCACAACAAAATTTGCGGGTCACAAAAAATATTTGGGGGGAATGCCCCCCATGACTGCGGGTCTGGCGTAACACCCACTAGTGGCGGCAACTGAAGCAAAAAAGATTTTTTGAAGATTTTCAAACAAACGCTCTTGGCCTTGCAGCAGCGCAGCTGGCGATCTACCCTGTGATAGCTTTCTACATGTTATCAGGTCATCGTCGTTGGCGACGCTTCGTTCCCGGCTGAATTTCTTTTTTCGCTAAGACATTTCGGTCATTTGTTACGTAATTGTATTAAAACTCGCCGTAACAGTATTCACTAGCCTACCGTCTCGGAACTGACTTAATTTATTTCGGTCATTTCAACAGAAATTTGGTCTATGAAATGACCGAAAAGAAAAACCCAGGTTCCCAGTCGTGTTAAAAGAGATAACTGCTTCGCGGTGGTCCCCGTTGCTTGCAGTCAGACGGTTGCGACTGAAAAAAAAAACTTTTAGGCGCAGCAGGGTTTAAGTCCAAGTCGCGCGTTCTGGTTGTAAGTTCTCGACCCTGTTAAGTGTTCAACATTCTAAGGCTGACCGTAGATCTTACATCTCCATCTTATCTATCTTCCTCTCTTACTGTTCGTGTGCGGGTGCAGTGTATCAGTTGATGGACGTTGTTGTTCCGGTGTTTTCGGTATTTTCAAGTTCACCGCCAGTCCCGGTGTAAAATTCCTATGAGATTTGGTCAGAGGTTGCGTTTTGCCTGCGTTGAAGTGCATTTATTTATTTTTGCAGAGGAAAATTTCGTAAGTGTTGGAAGCGCACAAAATATGTAAAAAAAACCCTGGTGAGAAACTTTATGCAACGAGGTGTGGGGTTGGGATGCCTTTCACAACAAGGTTAAAATTTCCTTCTCGTTTAATTTTGTGTTTCATTTTTGTGTGCGCTTCAGAACTTGATTTAAGATCACCCGAAATGAAACGCGAAACCCTGCAAACCTGCTGCGACTCGCGCCAAACCGCTTACTTTGCATATACGTAAGATGACCCGAGATTCCGGCGCACAAATCCGCAATTGCGAAGGAATTTGATTCGCAAGCGAACTCATGGCGTTTTACGCCCATCGCCGGACAGGACGAGCAACGCTGGTGCGTGGTAATCGGCAACGGTAATTCACGAAGATCATTTACGGCGACTTTTATGACGTATGGAGAAGATCTAGTTGGGGTGAATTGCCCCACTTTAGGGCTTAGATTTCGTGTTGCTGACCACAATAGGTATATTGTAGCCACGCGTTTGTATTTGTGCATATTGGGAGTCCAAAAAGTCGATAGTACCTTAGTTGGATATACCGCAGAATTTTTGCGGCATATCGCGATCGTGTCCCGGAACGGGAAGTATAAAACCCCACTGTGCTTTTGTTGCATTTTACAAATAAGCTAAAAAGTGTGAATAACTTTTCGATTAAGTTTCGCCAGCATTGCCGCCAAACGCTTGCAGGTACCTCGATAACGTTTAATATAAAGTCGAAAGGATCACTTTGTCTACTCAAAACGCTTCACAGCCCTGCCCCAGTAGCATCGACCGTCGGGATCATCGCCACCGGTCGGCGATTGGGTCTTTGTGACTTGGATTTTCCAGTTTCAATATCACTGTTGTGTATGCTTGTGTATCTGCTAGTTGTGTTGTAAAAATCTTACTTTCGTTTGTTTCTGCCGTGGCTTGTGGGTGCTTCAAAGTTTTTTGGATATACCACCACATATAGGATCGACCGGCACACAATTGCTGCTTTGGTTCTCTCCCATCAAATGTTTTCCTCCTATGATTTATAAGATGACGTTCATAAACGCGGTGGCCATCAGTTGGAACGAAGCTAAATTGCAAGTCATGTAGGCCAAGGGTGGTAGATATAGTTGTTCTGCGTCAGGGTTGTTTGACTAGATGACCGCCATGATCTTTCGCCAATCATATGTAACACAGTGACAATCTTTGTCTACATTGATCAATTCTCTTACCATTGTGTTTTCATTTATTCTATTTTCCACTGACAATTGGTTACTTCTTTGCATGATGACTTTTTTTAATGTTTCTCTTTAGTAGCTGAGTCATATGAAACAATAAATAAATAAATAAATAAATCAATCAATCAATCAATCACCCGACAATTTGTTTACGTCAAAGACAGGCTGTTACGTACATGGCTTTGGCTCACGTTAGCTAGTGGTTGTTAATGTAGGCAAGACTGTGCAGCCAAACTGGGGGGGGG